>PPYE01661721.1_pt1 | contig 50804 bp, 46 predicted proteins | sample 1559881 | NCBI WGS metagenome assembly PPYE01 (sample SAMN08240022, study PRJNA423297) | Human gut metagenome, whole genome shotgun sequencing project.
GCACCAGGGCGGGCTGGGTGTAGCCGAACCAGTAAAGCTGTACGTCGGGCAGCGCTTCGGCCAGCCGGATAAACTCAAAAATGCCCTTGCGCTGCATGAAATGTCCGGCGCTGACCACCACCTTCTGGTCGGCGGTCAGGCCGTACTTTTCCCGGAAGGCCGCGCCCCGGGCCTTGTCCGGGGCAAAGAAGGCGGTGTCCACCCCGTTGGACATGGCCCGTACCGGACAGGGCAGGCCGTAGGTCTGCAAGATCCCCCTGGCGTAGGGGGTGGGGGTGAGGACGATGTCTCCCAGCCCGTAGCACAGGCAGAGCCACCGTTTGAACAGGGGCGCCAGCAGGTTGGACCCCACAAAGGAATCCCGGAAATCCTGCATGGTGGAGTGGCCGTAGTAGACCACCTTCTCCCCCCGGGCCCGGGCCCGCAGGGCGGCCAGGGGGGCGTCCGGCAGCACGGTGTTGATGTGCACCGCGTCGGCATGGCCCTGCCAGCTTTCGGTCACTTCCACCCCGGCGCTTTGCAACATGGCCCGCTGGTGGGCCACCGCCTGGCCCACCCCACTGCGGCGGACCGTTTCCAGGGAACCGGTATACAGATGTACGCGCATAGGTAGGAACCCTCCTTACATTATGCCCAGAGCCCCAGCACGCGCTGGAACACCAGGGTCAGGCCCAGGCTGTAGGCCGCGATGGCCGCGGGCTTGCCCAGAAAGATGATGGCCGCAAACACCCGGAACCGCATGGTGGTGGTCCCGGCCAGAAAGCAGAGATAATCGTCCGGGGCCACCGGGATGAAGATGAGGAAGGCCAGCCACCGGGCAAAGCGGCCGCCCTCGGTGGTCCAGCGGTCATATTTGTCGATGAGGGCCTGGGGAAACATCCGGTAGAGCAGGGGCCGGCCGCAGCTGCGGGCGATGGCAAAGGCCGCCAGCGACCCGGCACAGATGCCGATATAGTTGTACAGGAACCCCTGCCAGGGCCCGAAGAGCACCACCCCGGCCAGACATCCCAGCCCGCCGGGTAAAATCGGCACCACCACCTGGATGGCCTGGAAGGCCACGAAGAGCACCGCCGCCCAGGGACCGAAGGGGTCCAGGAAACTCTGCAGGGCTTCCCGGGAGGTGAGCAGCCCGTTGCGCCACATCCACACCCCCGCCACCAGACAGAAGGCAAGCCCCAGCAGGGAGATCAGCTGAAAGGGGTTGCGCAGGGTCTCCACCAGCCAGTCCCGGCAGCCTTTCAAAAACAAAAAAGGATCTTTTCTCACGCGGTCCATACAGCGCTCCTTTCCAGAGCCGGGGCGGCGCGGTGGAGCAGGATCTGCTCCCGGTACAGCGCCGACGCCCGACGGGCAAAATTTTCTTCAGAAAAAGCCAGGGCCGAGACCCGGGCCCGACGGTGCATGGCATCCAGTTCGTCCGGGTCCGCCAGCAGCGCCCGCACCCGGGCGGCCATCCCGGCGGCGTCCGCACAGCCGTAGCCGTTGCCGCCGTTTGTCAGCACCCCTTTCAGGCAGGGGTCCGCCCGACAGATCACCGGCAGCGCCGCCGCCAGCGCTTCCAGATAGGTCAGCCCCTGGGTCTCGCTGGTGGAGGCGCTGAGGAAAAGGTCCGCCGCCGCGTACCACACCGGCACCTCCTTGGGGTCCACCATTCCGCCGAACACCACATCCAGCCCCCGGCGCGCCGCCTCCTCCCGGAAGCGGGGCCCGTCGGGGCCGTCCCCGGCCACCAGCAAAGTGGCCTGGGGCACCGCCGCCGCCACCTCCAGCAGGTCGTCCAGGTTTTTCTCTCGGGCAAGACGGCCGAGATAAAGCAGCACCGGCCGGTTCTGGGGAATGCCCAGGGTGTCCCGCAGCCACAGCCCTTCCCGCCGGTCCACCTGGAACCGGTCCAGGTCGATGCCGGTGGGCAGGGTGTACACCGGACAGGGCACGTCGTAGCCCAGCAGCAGGTTCCGCACCTTGTCGGTGGGGGCCAGCAGGGCGTCGCACCGGGCGGCGATGCTCCGGGTGAAGCCCCGCACCAGGGCCTTGCCCCACCGGCGGCTGGGGGAGAAGTAATGGGTGTAATCCTCGTATACCGTGTGGTAGGTGTGCACCAGCGGCGCTCCGCAGGCCCGGGCAATGCGCCGTGCGGGGGCAAAGGTGCTGAACTCGCACTGGGAGTGGACCACGTCCGGCCCCCAGGCGATGAGCTCCCGGATCAGGGCGTCCCCTTCGGGGGCACGCAGGCGGGCGCCGGGATAGATCATCCCCGCATCCACCGACCCCAGGGCATAGACGCCCTCCCGCACATGGCTGTGCAGATTGCCGGACAGGGTCAGCACCCGCACTTCATGGCCCTGGCGGGTGAGCTGGCGGCGCAAAGCCAGCAGAGAGGTGACGACCCCGTTGACGGCGGGGATGTACCAGTCGGACGTAAGCAGGATCTTCATATCAATCACCCTCCTCGGAGGTTGGAAATTTTTGTCTCTTGCCCACAAAAACGCGGCTGGCATCCCCGATTTGGCAGTGTCCTGTGATTTTTACAACTTTGTAACAAAAAGTCCATTTCCCGTATCGACAAGCCCTGTCCGGCGTGATACAGTAAAGAAAACCAACCGAGGGGAGAATGGCCTATGAATCGTTCCTTTTCCATGCCGGTGTACCGGGCGCCGGACTTTTCCGTTCCCGCCCTGGCCCAGGCCCCTGACGCCCGCTGGCAGCCCGCCGAGGCCGACGGGGTGGCGCCGGCGGGGTTCCACAGCACCTCCATGTACCCGGAATACTTCAAAATCGGCGGCCGCTGGACCCTGGCCCCCGAAAGCCGGATGGATTCCAGCGTGGTGCTGCGCCCGGACGGCAGTCTGGCGGTGGTGGAGAACCGCAACCTGCGCCAGGGGGACCTGGTAGCCCTGGGCCGCACCGAAAACGGGGAGGAGGGCATCTACCTGCACACCACCGGCTTCACCGGCGGCGGAGCGGGGGAGGGGGACCGGTTCGCCTTCCGCCAGGGCCGCAGCCGGGAGACCGCCTACGCCCGGGACTATGACCGGCTCATGGCGCTGCTGCGGTATGAGCGGGAGCACGGCAACATCGTCTGGGTCATGGGTCCGGCCTTCTCCTTTGACGCCGACGCCCGGGCGGCCATGCAGGCCATGATCGAGCAGGGCTACGCCCACGGCCTGCTGGCGGGCAACGCCCTGGCCACCCACGACCTGGAAGGGGCCGCCTTCCACACCGCCCTGGGCCAGGACATCTACACCCAAGAATGCCGCCCCGGCGGGCATTACAACCACCTGGACGTGATCAACGAGGTGCGCCGCTGCGGGTCCATCCCCGCCTTCATCCGGGAGCACCGCATCGACAACGGCATCATGTATGCCTGCGTGAAGCAGCAGGTGCCCTTCGTGCTCACCGGCTCCATCCGGGACGACGGTCCCCTGCCGGAGGTGGTGGGGGACGCCTACGCCGGCCAGAGCGCCATGCGGGGGCTCATCCGCAAGGCCACCACCGTCATCTGTCTGGCCACCATGCTGCACACCATCGCGGCGGGGAACATGACCCCCTCCTACCGGGTGCTGGCCGACGGCACCGTCCGCCCGGTGTTCCTGTACACGGTGGACGCCGACGAGTTCGTGGTCAACAAGCTGCTGGACCGGGGAAGCCTGTCCGCCACCACCATCGTGACCAATGTGCAGGACTTCATCACCATCGTGGCCCGGGGCCTGGGGGTGCTCTGAGAAAAACCGGCGCAATGCCTGAAAAAAATTCACATTCCCATAAGATTGTGGCACACATTTCCGCTGTTCTGTGCTATAATTGGGAGGAACAGCCTTCTGTTCCGGAATGGGCCGCTGTATCTCGGGCGGTGGGCCGTCCGCACCATGAGATTTTTTCTGATCAACAACGGGAGTGTGACAGTATGAATACCATCGAAACCCGCTATCAGGCATGGCTGGCCCAGCCCGGTCTGCCTGACGATCTGGCCGAGGAGCTGCGCAGCATCGCCCAGGACCCCGAAGCCGTCAGTGACCGCTTTTACCGCGACCTGGCCTTCGGCACCGGCGGCCTGCGCGGGGTGATCGGCGCGGGCACCAACCGCATGAACATCTACACCGTGCGCAAGGCCACCCAGGGCCTGGCCGATTACCTCAATTCCACCACCCTGCCCAAAAAGGTGGCCATCGCCCATGACAGCCGCCATAAGGGCGACCTCTTTGCCCGGGAGACCGCCCGGGTGCTGGCGGCCAACGGCATCACCGCCTATCTGTACCCCCGGCTGGAACCCACCCCCGCCCTGTCCTGGGCGGTGCGGTACCTGGGCTGCGGGGCGGGCGTCTGCGTCACCGCCAGCCATAACCCCGCCAAGTACAACGGCTACAAGGTCTATGGCGCCGACGGCTGCCAGATCACCCTGGAAGCCGCCGAAAAGATCCTGGCCGCCATCGAGGCGGTGGATATCTTTGCAGGCGTGAAGCTGGCCGACTATGACGCCGCCCTGGCCGACGGCCGCATCGTCACCATCGGGGACGACTGCCTGGATGCCTTTGTGGACGCCGTCTACGCCCAGCGGGTGGGGGACGGCGCCGGCACCGCCGACCTGAAACTGGTCTATACCCCCCTCAACGGCTCCGGCCTGGAATGCGTGCGCAAGCTGCTGGCCAAGCTGGGGGTCACCCACATGACGGTGGTCCCCGAACAGGAAAAGCCGGACGGGGATTTCCCCACCTGCCCCTACCCCAACCCGGAGATCCGGGAAGCCATGGAAAAGGGCCTGGAACTGTGCGACACCGTCCACCCGGACCTGCTGCTGGGCACCGACCCCGACTGTGACCGCTGCGGCACCGCCGTGCCCGACGGCAAGGGCGGCTACCGGCTCATCACCGGCAACGAGATGGGCATCATCCTGCTGGATTACATCTGCCGCACCCGCATCGCCCGGGGCACCATGCCCGCGGACCCGGTGGCGGTGACCACCATCGTCTCCACCGATATGGCCACCCCGGTGGCCAAAAAGTACGGGGTGGAGCTGCGCCGCACCCTCACCGGCTTCAAGTTCATCGGGGAGCAGATCGGCAAGCTGGAAGCCGAAGGCCGGGTGGACCGGTACATCTTCGGCTTTGAGGAAAGCTACGGCTACCTGTCCGGCCCCCACGTGCGGGACAAGGACGCGGTGAACGCCACCCTGCTGGTCTGCGAGGCCGCCGCCTGGTACGCCCAGCAGGGCATGACCCTGCTGGATGCCATCGAGGCGCTGTACAAGGAATTCGGCTACTACCGCAATGCCCTGTCCTCCTTCACCTTTGAAGGGGAGAGCGGCATGCACACCATGCAGCAGCTCATGGCCGGCCTGCGGGCCCAGGCCCCGGCGGAGATCGCCGGCTGCCGGGTGGAAGAAGCGGTGGACTACAACGTTCCCGGCGGCCACAACGGGCTGCCCATGGCCGATGTGCTGGAATACCGTCTGGCCGGCGGCCACAAGTTCATGGTCCGTCCCTCCGGCACCGAGCCCAAGATCAAGGTTTACCTCTCCGCCGTCGGCAAGAGCGAGGCCGAAGCTGACGCGGTCAACGAAAAACTGGCCGCCGCTGCGGCCGAAATGATGAAAGGGTGAAATCCATCATGGCTATGTTCAAACTCAGACCCAGCTGCAAGGATTATCTGTGGGGCGGGTCCCGCCTGCGCACCGATTTCGGCATCGAAAGCGACCTGAACCCCCTGGCCGAAGCCTGGATGCTCTCCTGCCATCCCGATGGCCCCTCCTACCTTGTGGGCGGGGAGGACGACGGCAAGACCCTGGCCCAGTATATCGAGGAAAAGGGCAAGGACATCCTGGGCACCGACTGCCAGAAGTTCGAGCAGTTCCCCGTCCTGACCAAATTCATCGACGCCAAGGGCAACCTGTCCATCCAGGTGCACCCCTCCGACGAGTATGCCCTGGAACATGAGCACCAGTACGGCAAGACCGAAGTGTGGTACATCCTGGACTGCGAGCCCGGTGCCTTCCTGTACTATGGTTTCGCCCATGAGATCAGCAAGGAAGAATTCGAGCGCCGCATCAAGGACAACACCCTCACTGAAGTGCTCAACGCCGCCCCGGTGCACAAGGGGGATGTCTTCTTCATCCCCTCCGGCACCCTGCATGCCATCTGCCAGGGCATCGTCATTGCGGAGATCCAGCAGAACTCCAACGTCACCTACCGGGTCTATGACTACGGCCGGGTGGGCGCCGACGGCAAGCCCCGGGCGCTGCACATCCCCCAGGCCCTGGCCGTGACCAAGTGTGAACCCCCCACGGAACATGATTTCGGCGGGCATATGGCCCAGTGCCCCTACTTCACGGTGGACGTGAAGGAGAACGGCTTTACCGGGACCGCGGGCGCCGAGAGCTTTGTCTCCCTGCTCATCGTGGAAGGCGAAGGCACCGTGACCTGCGGCGGCCAGACCCTGCCGGTGAAGAAGGGCGACAGCGTCTTCATCACCGCCGACAGCGGCGAATTCACCGTGGCCGGCACCCTGCGCACCCTCTGCACCCGGGTGTAAGGCGGGTTGACAGCCCTTTCCCCAAAGGTTTATCATCAGACCGTCCGGTGTGCCCCACCGGACGGTTTTTGCGTTGTGCCGAAAGGAGTTTTCCCCCATGCCGCCCATCATCGAAATTCACGACCTGAACCTGCCGGAACTGGCCCCCTTTGCCCGCCTCACCGAGGCCCAGCTGCGCAGCAGCACCGAGCGGGAACACGGCCTGTTCGTTGCCGAAAGCCCCAAGGTCATCGGCAGTGCCCTGGACGCCGGATGCGAGCCCCTGGCCTTCCTCATGGAGCGCCGCCAGATCGAAGGCCCCGCCGCCCCGGTGCTGGCCCGCTGCCCGGAAGTCCCGGTGTACACCGGGGACCGGGCGCTGCTGGCCTCCCTCACCGGCTACACCCTCACCCGGGGGGTGCTGTGTGCCATGGCCCGTCCGGCCCCCCGCAGGGCGGAGGAGATCTGCCGGGATGCCCGCCGGGTGGCGGTGCTGGAGAACATCGTGGATTCCACCAACGTGGGGGCGGTGTTCCGCTCGGCGGCGGCCATGGGGGTGGACGGGGTGCTGCTCAGCCCCTCCTGCTGTGACCCGCTGTGCCGTCGGGCGGTGCGGGTGAGCATGGGCACCGTGTTCGCGGTGCCCTGGGCCCGCCTGGGCGAAACGAAGGAGGACTGGCCGGAAAAGGGGCTGGCCAGCCTGGAAGAATGGGGCTTTGCCACGGCGGCCCTGGCGCTGAACGAACACTCCCTGCGCATCGACGACCCCCGCCTTGCGGCCGAACCCAGGCTGGCCATGGTGCTGGGCACCGAGGGGGACGGTCTGGCCCCGGACACCATCGCCCGGTGCCGCTACACCGTGCGCATCCCCATGCGGCCGGGGGTGGATTCCCTCAACGTGGCGGCGGCCGGAGCGGTGGCCTTCTGGCAGCTGTGCGGGAAAGATCTGTAAAAATACGTTCCGTATAAAAATAAAAAACAATACGCCCCGGCGAGGACTTCTCTGTGGTCCCCGCCGGGGCGTATTGCAATATGGGAAGAATTGCTGGTATCAGGAATGTTCGGCCCGCACGGGTTCCACCGCGTCGCTGACCAGTTCTTTCAGGGACTTCTGGAAATGCCACATGTCATTGCCCAGAATGATCATGGTGTAGCCGTCGGCAATGGCCTTGTCGATGTTCTCCTTGGTGGGGGGCACCACCGGGCCCAGCACGCCCAGGCCCTTGGCCTTGCACTTCTCCACCAGGACCTGGAAGGCGTCGTGGACTTCCTCGCCCATGGAGTAGCCGATCTTCAGCTGGCGGGACACGGCATAGTCGATGGGCCCGAAGTTCACCGCGTCGATCCCCGGCACCGCCAGGATCTCGTCGATGTTGTCGGTGAACTCGTAATCCTCGTCCATGGGGATGACCAGGGTATCCCGGTTCTGCTGTTCAATGTAGGCGTTCCAGTCAAAGTTGTGGTAGCCGAACCCGGCGGCCCGCACGTTGGTCTCGCCGCCACGGCGGCCCAGGGGGCTGAACTTGGCGCCTTCCACCGCCTTGCGGGTCATCTCGGCGGTCTTGCAGTGGGGGATCACCACGCCGTCGGCACCCCATTCCAGCACCTTGCGGATGGCCACCTCGTTCTCGTCCGCCATGCGCACCAGCACCGCGATGTCGTGGAGCTTGGCGGCCATGATCTGCTTTTCAAAGGCTTCGTCCAGCATGTAGTTGGTGTGTTCCAGGTCCAGGTAGATGAAATCCAGCCCGGACATGGCGATGTTTTCGATCACGCAGGTGGTGCCGGTAAAGCAGGCCATGCCGAATACCGGTCCCCGCTTCATTTTTTCTTTCAGAGTCATGGAAGAAACCTCCCCACAAAAATCAGTTCAGGCTGTAGCCCAGCAGGGTGGGCAGCCAGGTGGTCAGCGGCGCCCACAGGCTGATGGCCAGCAGGACAATCACGTTGCACACGACGTACGGGGCAGCGCCCTTGAAGATGTCCACAATGGGCATGCGGTTGATCTTGTTGCAGGCGTTCAGGCACATGCCCACGGGCGGGGTCACCAGACCGATGGCCAGACCGGTGATCATCATGGCACCGAACTGCAGGGTGGAGATGCCGTAGCTCTGCATGACCGGCAGCAGGATGGGGGTGAGCAGCAGGATGGCGGGGCTCACGTCGATGAAGGTGCCGATGAGCAGGATCATCACGCAGAACAGCAGGGCGATGGCCCAGGTGGGCATGTTCAGGGACATGAAGAAGGCGCCCACCGTCTGGGGCACATTCTGCATGGTCAGCACCCAGGTGAAGATGGTGGTGAAGCCGATGATCAGCATGATGGAGGAAGAGGAGATGAAGGTCTTCTTCAGGGCTTCCCACACGGCCTTCCAGGTCAGTTCCCGGTAGACGAAGAAGCCCACCAGCAGGGCGTACAGAACGGCCACACCGGCGCTTTCGGAGGCGGTGCAGATGCCGAAGGACACGCAGATGATGATGAACAGCGGCATGATCAGGGCGGGGATGCCGGACAGGATGGCGTGGGCGCAGCGCTTGCCGTTGAAGGGTTCACGCTGGGGATGCCAGCCCTTTTTGGCGCTGATGATGTAGACCAGCACCAGCTGGGTCAGGCCGATGAGGATGCCGGGTACGGCGCCGGCCATGAACAGGGCGCCCACCGAGCCGCCGGAGATCATGGAATAGACGATCATGGGGGTGGACGGGGGGATGATCATGCCCATGGTGGAGGAAGCCACCGTGATGCCGGCGGAGGCGTCGGAGGGATAGCCTTCCTTCTCCATGGCGGGGATCAGGATGGAACCCAGGGCCGAGGTGTCGGCCACCGAGGAACCGGAGATGCCGCCGAAGATCATGGACGCCACGATGTTCACTTCGCCCAGGCCGCCGCGCACGGGACGCAGGATCTCCATGCAGAAGTCGATGATGCGCTGGGTGATGCCGCCGGTGTTCATCAGTTCACCGGCCAGCATGAACAGGGGCATGGCGATCATCAGTTCGCTGTAGGCGCCGTTCCACACACGCTGGGGCAGCATGCCCAGGAAGGTGGGGGCGTTGGTGGTGATGTAGGTCACGCAGGATGCGCCGATGGCGAAGGCCAGCGGCACGCCGAGTGCTGCAAAGATGATCAGCAGCACCAGCAGAATCAACATTGCCATAGGTCGTGCCTCCTTTCGCTCAGGCGGGGTCGTCGGCGCTCAGAACCTTGTTCTTGGGCGCGAAGTAGGAAATGTCGGCGGTGAGCAGCATGCCAATCTTGATGACCACGCACACGGCGCAGATCACGCCGGACACCGGCATGATGCCGTACATGTAGGTCATGGGGATCTCCATGCCCTGGCTGATCTGCTTGCCGGCCATGGCCACATAGCTGAAGCCCTGCCAGGTGAAGACCACATCCACGATCAGCACGATGATGTGGTTCAGGATGGCCAGCCACCGCTTGGCGGCGGGCGGCACCCGGTCGTACAGGATGTCGATGATGACGTGTTCGTCCTTGATGACGTTGACCCCCATGCCCCAGAAGGTGGTGAAGGCAAACAGGGTGGTGTTGAACTCCGCCAGCTGTTTCCAGCTCAGGGAGAAGAAATACCGGGCAATAACGGCAAAGATGACCAGCACGGCCAGCAGGCCCATGGCAATGACGCCGATGGTGAAGTAGATGTCAAACACCTTCTTGCCGATCTTTTTCAGTGCGTCGATGGTGATCAGCCCCTTTCCTGTTTTTTGTTAAAAAAGGCGGGCGGTCCGCGTACCTGCCGGACCGCCCGCGGTTTGGCTCATTGATGTGGGTAAGGGTGCACTCAGCTGGCGTTGGCCACGATCTCCTGCATTTCGGCGATCTCTTCCTCGGTGCAGATGCCTTCGGCCACGCACTGGTCGTACACAGGCTGGACAGCTTCCTTGAAGGCTTCCAGTTCTTCCTCGGTGGGCACGTAGATCTCGGCGCCGGAGGCTTCGATCTCGTCACGGGCGGCCTGGGAGGTCTCGTCGATGAGCTGGTCGTTGTAGGTGCCCATGTCGGTGGCGCAGTCGGTGAGGATGGTCTGGAACTCTTCGGGCAGGCTGTTCCACCAGGTGGCGTTGACATAGAACGGATCGGGATGGAACTGGTAGTTCACTTCGGTGAAGTACTGCTGCACTTCATAGAATTTCATGCCCTGCACGTTGACCCAGGGGTTTTCCTGGCCGTCGGCCACGCCGGTCTTCAGGCCCATGTACAGGTCGGAGTAGGCGATGGTGGTGGTAGTAGCGCCCAGGGTCTGGAAGGTCAGGTCGATGGTCTTCATGCCGTTGGTGCGCATCTTCAGGCCCTGCAGATCCTCGGGCTTGGTGATGGGATGCTTGGAGTTGGAGAACTGGCGATAGCCGCCGGCGTCGCACAGATTGATGATGACGGTGCCGGTCTCGGCTTCTGCTTCCTCACACACGCTCTTGGCCAGGTCGCTGGTCAGCAGGGCGGTGATCTGGGCGCGGGTCTGGGTCAGGAAGGGCAGGGTGAACATCAGCAGGCGGGGGCTGAAGTCGAACTGGCCGCCGCGCATGCCCTGGATGGTGCCTGCCACGACCTGTTCCAGCATCTCCTTCTCGGTGCCCAGCTGGCCGTTGCCGTACACCTGCACGGTCACATGGCCGTTGGTGGCGGCAGCCACATCTTCCGCAAACTTCTCCATGGAAGTGTAGCGGGGGTTGCCTTCGGGCTGGGCGTGGCCCACCACCATGGTGTAGTTGCCCAGGTCGGCGTAGGGGGCTTCGCCGGTGGTCTCGGCGGTGGCGGCGGTGTCAGCCGTGTCACCCGCATCGCCGGTGGCGGAGCTGGACGACCCGGAGGCCTTTGACCTGAACGATTTCCTGAAAAAGGACCTGGACATGCACGAACTGTGGTTCCACGCCACCGACAAGATGTTCCTGTGGCAGCAGCTCACCGCCCCCCAGGCGGACTACTCCCGGTTCATCCGCCTGGATATGGTGGGGGCCAAAAACGTGCCGGATGTGATCAAGGACCACACCCGCATGATGGAGATCATCGACGCCAAGGACGAAAGCGCCATCGAGCCGCTGCTCACCCACCACCTGTACGGCGGCGTGCGCCGTCTGGGGGGCAAGATCTTCTCGGAAGAATACAGCATGTATTTCCAGGAGGCGGTCCTGTAGCATCTGCCATGCCCGGGGGGCATGGCGTCCATACCAACCAGGCAGTGGACATTTCCGCTCCGGCGGCGGTACAATACAGGTAATCCTCAAGGAAAGAAGTGTTTTGTATGGACTACCGCCGTACCGACCCGGAATTTGCCGCCCTGGCCGAAGCCTTTGCCCGCCATGAGGTGCCCGGGGACCCGGACTGCACCCTGGACCCCGTCACCCGGAGCCTGACCGTGCTGGCCACTCTGGTGGGCTGCCAGGGGGTGGAGCTGTTCAAACTGGTCCTGCCCGAAGCCCTGGATGCCGGACTGACCCCGGTCATGGCCAAGGAACTGGTCTACCAGGGGGTGGACTACCTGGGTCTTGGCCGGGTGCTGCCCTTTGTGGACGCCGTGAATCAGGTGCTCACCGCCCGGGGCGTGGCCCTGCCCCTGCCGTCCCAGTCCACCACCACCCCCGAAACCCGGCTGGAAAAGGGGGTGGATGCCCAGGTGACCATCTTCGGGGACGGGATGCGGGATGCATGGCGCCAGGGCACCATCAACCGGTGGCTGGGGGCCAACTGCTTCGGGGACTACTACACCCGCACCGGGCTGGACCTGCGCCAGCGGGAGCTCATCACCTTCTGCTTCCTGGCCGCCCAGGGCGGCTGCGAACCCCAGCTCACCGCCCACGCCAAAGGCAACATGAACCTGGGCAACGACGAAGCATTCCTCACCAGGGTGGTGCTGAACTGCCTGCCTTACATCGGCTACCCCCGCAGCCTCAACGCCCTGACCTGCATCCGCAACGCCCGGACCTGACCGCGAAAAAAGCAAGAAAACCCCCGTCTGCCCAAGCAGACGGGGGTTTTGCGGTGAGAAGGGGGCGTTACACGCTCACGTCCTCGAACTGGCTGTTGTACAGGTCGGCGTAGAAGCCGCCCGCCTCCAGCAGCTGGTCGTGGGTGCCCTGCTCCACAATGTCGCCGTCCCGCATGACCAGGATCAGGTCGCTGTCCTTGATGGTGGACAGGCGGTGGGCGATGACGAAGCTGGTGCGCCCGCGCATGAGATTGTCCATGGCGGTCTGGATCTGCTCCTCGGTGCGGGTATCCACCGAGCTGGTGGCTTCGTCCAGGATGAGGATACGGTTGTCCGCCAGGATGGCCCGGGCGATGGTCAGCAGCTGCTTCTGGCCCTGGCTCACGTTGCTGGCCTCCTCGTTGATGACCATGTTGTACCCACCCGGCAGGGTGCGGATGAAATGGTCCGCCTTGGCGGCCCTGGCCGCGGCGATGACCTCCTCATCGGTGGCGTCCAGACGGCCGTAGCGGATGTTCTCCATGATGGTGCCCTGGAACAGCCAGGTGTCCTGCAGCACCATGCCGAAACCCTCCCGCATGGGGGAGCGGTCGAATTCCCGCACATCGTGGCCGTTCAGAAGGATGCGGCCGGCATCCACGTCATAGAACCGCATGAGCAGCTTGACGATGGTGGTCTTGCCCGCGCCGGTGGGGCCCACGATGGCCACCTTCTGCCCGGGCTGCACCGTGCAGGAGAAATCCCGGATGATGGTCTTGTCGGGGGTGTAGCCGAAGCGCACATGGTCAAAGGTGACCTGCCCGTTGATGAGGGCGGGGTCGGCGGGGGTGCCGGCGGCGTGCTGGTCCTCCTCCGGCTCGGCCAGGAACTCAAACACCCGCTCCGCCGCGGCGGCCTGCCGGAGCTGGGCTGCTGCGGTCTGCAGCCGGACGGGCAGGGCATTGACCGTCTGCACCGCTCCGTCCAGGCCGGGGGCCTGATCCTGGCCCTGGCCCGCGGCCATGGCGTAGAGCACCATGTCCGGGGTGGAGAAGAGCTCCTCCAGCGCCGTCCGGTCCGCTCCGGCGGTCAGGGTGCGCAGGCCGTTTTCGTCAGCGGGGGAGAAGGCCGCCTCCGCCTGTGCGGCGTCCTCCTGGGGCATGAGCCATTCCAGGGCCTGCAGGGTGTCGGCCCGCACCGTGTGGGGCACGGTGCTCTCGATGCCGCCCATCTGGATGCCCACGTCCACAATGTCCGATGTGTACCCGGGCAGGCTCAGATCGCACCAGGCCTGCAGCAGCAACAGGGCAAAGATGACCAGGCAGGTTTTCCAGCGGCTGGCCAGCAGCCGAAAGATCTTTTGCATGGGTTACTCCTTTCGTTGGGCCCGACGGGCCTCGTTTTCCGCCTGCACGGCCTCCTGGAACCGGGCCCAGTTGCGGGTGAAGCTGCGCAGGGTCTCCGGGTCCATCCGCCGTGCAATGGCGTAGGCGTAGTCGGTCACCGCCCGCTCACAGCGCTCATGGGCCTGCCGCCCCGCCTGGGTCAGGCGGACGGTGGTCTTGCGGCGGTCATCGGGGTCTGGTTCCCGGCGGATCAGGCCGTCCTGTTCCAGGATGCGCAGCGCCCGGGACACCGCCTGGGGGGAATCGTACATCCGGCAGTTCAGCTCGGACACCGGTACCGCTCCCTCCCGCCCGCTGTGCTGGATGGCGCTGTACAGCCGGTGCAGCATGTCAAAGTGGCAGCGGGGGGCATCGGCCAGGATGTCGGTCATGCCTGCGTGCAGGCTGCGCTTGGTCTGCATGATCTGGTGGAACAGCTCCCGGGCCATGGTGGTTTCGGTGGAATCCATGGACATCCTCCTTTTTATTTATCTATAGTTAACTATTAACGCATGTTGTATTATAGTCCGGCCCCGGCCCGCCTGCAAGGGCGGGGCCCGTTTGTTTGAAATTTGTTTACAATTTTCACAAAAAACGGCGGTCATTTTTGGGCATTGCCCCCGCCGGTCCGCCGTGGTACACTCAAAGAAAAACGCTGTTTTCCGGAAGGAGAGGATACCATGCTGGCCTATACCTATGTGGAACAGGGGCATTTTGAACTGCGGGACAAGCCCCGCCCCACCCTGCAGGGGCCCAAGGATGCCATCGTCCGGGTGACGCTGTCCAGCATCTGCACCAGTGACCTGCACATCAAGCACGGGGCAGTGCCCCGGGCGGTGCCGGGGATCACGGTGGGCCACGAGCTGGTGGGGGTGGTGGAGGAAACCGGCCCCGCCGTTGCCAATGTCCGCCCCGGGGACCGGGTGGCGGTGAATGTGGAGACCTACTGCGGGGACTGTTTCTTCTGCCGCCACGGCTGGGTGAACAACTGCACCGACCCGGACGGAGGCTGGGCCCTGGGCTGCCGCATCGACGGCGGGCAGGCGGAGTATGTGCGGGTGCCCCACGCCGACACCGGCCTGACCCGGATTCCGGATATGGTCACCGATGCCCAGGCCCTCTTTGTGGGGGATCTGCTGGCCACCGGCTACTGGGCGGCGGACATCGGGGAAATTCATAAGGGGGACACGGTGCTGATTTTAGGCGCCGGCCCCACCGGCCTGTGCACCCTGCAGTGCGTGCAGCTGAAAGAACCCGGCCGGATCATCGTCTGTGAGAAGGACCCCGACCGGCTGGCCTTTGTGCGCACCCATTACCCCCAGGTGCTGGCCGTGCCGCCGGAGGGGCTGCCGGAATTTGTGCGGGCCAACAGTGACCACGGCGGCGCCGACGCGGTGCTGGAAGTGGCAGGCACCGAGGACACCTTCCGTCTGGCCTGGGCGTGTGCCCGCCCCAACGCGGTGGTCACCATCGTGGCCATGTACGACCGCCCCCAGACCCTGCCTTTGCCGGACATGTACGGCAAGAACCTGATCTTCAAGACCGGCGGGGTGGACGGCTGCCATTGTCAGGAGACCCTGGACCTCATCGCCGCGGGCAAAATCGACACCACCCCCCTCATCACCCACACCTTCCCCCTGCAGGAGATCGACAAAGCCTATGATCTCTTTGAGCACCGGCGGGACAAGGTCATCAAGGTGGCCATCCAAAACACCTGACCCCCCCTGACAGACGGGGGAAAATGGCCTATTCTTAGGTAACTAAGTATCGGGAGGGAGCGCCATGGAACACGACCGGCACGCCGCGCGGTATGTGAGCAAGCTGTCCAACAAGCTGCGCCGCCGGATGGAATCCTTTTCCACCAAAGGGCAGATGAGCGGTGCCCAGGGCAAGGTGCTCCACTTTCTGCTGGCCCAGAAAGGGGACGTGTTCCAGAAGGACGTGGAGGAGGAATACTCCCTGCGTCCCTCCTCCGCCACCCAGCTGCTGCAGAAGATGGAGCAGGACGGGCTCATCCGGCGGGAATCCCTGCCCGGGGACGCCCGCCGCAAGCGCATCGTGGTCTGCCCCAAGGGGCTGGCCTACAAGGCCGCGGTCATGGAGGACATCCGCACCCTGGAATCCCAACTGACCAAAGGCATCGACCCAGACGACCTGGAGACCTTTCTGCAGGTCATGGAACAGATGCTCAAAAACATTCCCTGAACCCAAGGGCTGCCGGTGGGGCACAACGCCCGCCGGCGGCCTTTTCCCGGTCTATATACTTAGGAAACTAATATGCTCAGGAGGCACCCATGCAAACTACCCAGGTGGATTACCGGAACGGGCCGCTGTTCCCCATGATCCTGCGCTTTTCCATCCCTGCGGCCATCTCCCTGCTCATCACCGCCGTCTACAACATTGTGGACCGGATCTTTTTTCACTGGGGGGGGGCGGGGGCCGCCCTGGCCACCGTCATCGGCCAGTGCCTCTCCGCCGCCTTCGGGGCCTTTCTGGTGCTGGGGGGACACACCCTGGTCAAAGTCTCCCCGGACATCTTCCGCCTCCAGAAGAGACTGAGCGGCAACATCCTCTCCTGCGGGTTCGCCTTCTGGGTGGCCCAGATGGCTATGGGCTTCATCAGCCTGGTGTACAACAGCCAGCTGGGCCGCTACGGCGGGGACATCGCCATCAGTGTGTATGCGGTCATTTCCAGCATCATGACCTTTGTCATCATGCCCGCCAGCGGCATCAGCCAGGGCATCCAGCCCATCCTGGGCAACAACTACGGCTGCGGCAACTACAAGCGGGTCATGCAGACCTTCCGTCAGGCCACCGTCCTCTCCCTGGTGCTGGTCTTACAGGAACAGCGCCGGATGTACGCAAAACGCCCCGCATAAAAAACACCCCGGACCCATCAGGTCCGGGGTGGTTTCTGTATACAGGATCAGGTTTTGGCCGCCTGTTCCGCCTCCATGGCGGACAGTTCCGGCATGACGGTGCGGCGCATGGTCAGGTAGCAGGCCAGCCCGCCGATGACGTTGGAGATGGGCTCGGCCAGAAAGACCCCGTTGACCCCCAGCCCCGCCAGATGGGGCAGGAGCAGGGTCAGGGGCACCACGATGATGGCCTTGCGCAGCAAAGAGAAAAAGACGGCCATCCTGGCCTTGTTCAGCGATTTGAAGACGCTCTGGCCGGAGAACTGGAAGGCCATCATGACGAACCCGAAGAAGTAGATGTGCAAGGAGGGTACGGCGGCGGCCAGCAGGTCGGGGTCGTGGTTGAAGATCATGATGAAGAGGGAGGGGAAGAGGCTGATGCACCCCCAGATGAGCAGGGTGTAGGCGAAGCCCAGCTGGGTCATGAACCGGATGGCTTTGCGCACCCGGGGCACGCTGCGGGCGCCGTAGTTGTAGCTGATGATGGGGGAAGCGCCGTCGGACAGGGCCATGACCGGGGTCTGGGCGATCTGCCGCACCGAGTTGATGACCGTCATGACGCTGATGTACAGGTCGCCCCCGAAGGTGCGCAGGGTGGCGTTGCAGACCACCTGCACCAGACTGTCGGTGAAGGACATGACAAAGCTGGAGGTGCCCAGCACCGCAATGCGGCGGATGCATCCCCAGTCGGGGGTAAAGCCCCGGAACTGCAGTTTCAGCTCGGTCTTGGGGCCGGTCAGGAACCGCAGCACCCACAGAGCCGAAAGCCCCTGGGAAAGGATGGTGGCGATGGCCGCCCCCCGCACCCCCAGCCCGCAGGCGAAGATCAAAACGGGGTCCAGGGCGATGTTCACCGCCGCCCCCAGCAGCACGGTGAGCATGCCGGTTCTGGCAAAGCCCTGGCAGTTGATGTAGGGGTTGAGCCCTAAGGAAGTCATCACAAAGACGGTGCCCAGCAGGTAGATGACCAGGTAGGAGGCCGCATAGGGGTAGGTGGCGTCGCTGGCCCCCAGCAGATACAGGATGGGCTTGTGGAAGAGGATGCCCAGCACGGTCAGCCCCAGCCCGCAGACCACCAGCATGAAGTAGGCGTTGGACATGATCTTCCGGGCCCGGTCCTGGTCTCCTTCCCCCCGGGCGATGGAACACAAAGGCGACCCGCCCACCCCGAAGAGGTTGGCAAAGGCGGTGACCAGGGTGATGACCGGAAAGCACAGCCCCAGCCCCGCCAGGGCCAGGGTGCCCTCCCCGGGCAGCTTGCCGATGTAGATGCGGTCCACAATGTTGTACAGAAGGTTCAGCACCTGGGCCACCAGCATGGGCGCCGCCACGGCCAGCACGTTTTGCCGCACGTCCCCCTTGGAAAAATCCACCTGTCCGTTCCCCCGGGAATCGGTGTGGTTGTGAAACAGCATGGGGTCATCTCCTCAGTGAAGGGTTTGAAAAAATGGTGTAAAATCCAGTATACCACATTCCGGCCCCCGCTGTCGAATCCGCCCATAAAAAAGCCCTCCCCGCCGGAACGGGAAGGGAAAGGGGAACCTCAGCCCATGTACAGGCCCAGAAGCAGGCACCCCACGAAGGTCAGGACCAGCAGCAGCCGGCACAGGATCTGGAACAGGCAGACCCCCAGCCAGAACAGCCCTTCCGCCCCGCCGTGGAGCAGCATGCGGCGGGATCTGGGGTTGCGCAGGGCGCTGAGGGCAAAGTCGCTGAAAGAGGGGATGCCCAGCAGGGAGGAAAGGGCGGTGTCGCCGTCCAGCCCGGAGGTGGGCAGCAGGTTGCTCACCGCCAGAAACAGATTCCACACGCAGGCGGTGGCAAAGGTCCAGCCCGCATCACCGGGCAGGCGGGACAAAAGGGCGCACAGTCCGGCAATGCACAGGTTCATCTCGATGCCCGCCAGCGCGATCTGGGTGCGGCGGGCGCGGTGGTGGATCTCGCTCTGGGAGACATAGGCCCCCACAGGCAGGATGCCCACCAGCAGGATGCCCACATCCGCCACCTTGCACCGGTAGGCGATGGCGGCGCAGAAATGCCCCAGCTCATGCAGGAATATGGAGACCAGGATCATCAGCAGATAGGGGATGGGGGGATAGCGCAGGCTGAACCGGGAGAAGGCGTGTCCCAGGCTGAAAGCCCCGGCCGCGGACAGAAACAGGCACAGGGAAGGCAGCAGCTGGTTGAAGGCGGTGCAGGGGCCCCGGAATGCCCGGGACCGGTCACCCACCACAAACAGGACCAGCCGCCCGAAGGGAAATCCCAGCTGCAGATGGCTGGTGGAGATCAGCCGGCACTTTTTCAGATCCCGGATGATGCGGGTGACTTCCCGGCGGGGAAGCCCCTGCTTGTAGAAATCATGGCAGCCGTCGGCTATGAGCAGCAGGTCGTAGATCTGGTCCCCGATGTCAAAGGTCTCTCCGCGGGCATTTTCCGCAAAGAACCCGTCATCCTCGCCCTCATCGTTCTCATAGGTGCCCAGTTTGACGCCGTCCAGCAGCAGGGGATACATGGCAGACCTCCTCTTGTTTGGGTCAATGGATTGGCGGCGGAAACGGAAGTTGTTTCCTATTATACCGAATCCTGTCGAAGGATACAAGGCGCGCCGGACAGGGAAAGCCCCCATGGACGGATCCGCCGCGGCGTGGTAGGATACTGGTATGGAAAACATGGCAACCAGACCCGCCTACCGGGGCGCCAGGAATCCGGCGGGGCCGCGGGCGCCGGAGGACGATGCCTGAAAAATGGAATTTTGTCCATCCTTTGCAATTGTGCCCATGGTCTTTGCCCCCGGCACCGTCTATACTGGAACAGACGACCGGAACAATCATTTTTTGAGGAGGATGTCCCCATGCGCACCTATCTTTCGCTGACCCGGTGGCAGTTCAGCACCCAGCACCAGCCGGACTGGGACCATGCCCGCCAGGTGACCCTGCCCCACACCTGGAACATCGAACCCGGGACCGAAGAAATGTACGGCACCGCCTGCTACCGCTGCATCCTGCCGCCCTGCCCGGGCACCCGGCATTTTGTGCGGTTCGGCGCTGTCAGCCGGGACGCCTGTGTCTGGCTGAACGGGCAGGTGCTGGACCTGCACAGCATGTCTGCCTACACCCCCTTCACGGTGGAACTGACCCCGGCGTGGGACCCGGCGGGAGAAAACGAGCTGCGGGTCACGGCCAACAACAGCTTCTCCGCCAAAGCCCTGCCCTGCGGAAGCAGTTTTGACTGGCCCAACGACGGCGGCCTGATCCGCCCGGTGGAGCTCTGGGGCAGCGGCAGCCATATCCTTGCCGCCTGCCGGGTGACGGCCAACCCCTTCATTCCCGCCCTGGGGGCGCGGGTGGATGGGGGCACCGCCGGCTTTACGGCTTCGGGGCGCATCGACGGCGAGGACGACGTCCCCCTGACCCTGGTGTGGAAGGTCGCCGCCGGCACGCCGGAAGAACCCGGCGCCACGGTGGAGGAAGGGGAGCTGGCCTGCGAGGCGGGGGATTTTGCCCTGCCCGTGCGGACCTGGCAGCAGATCCGGTTCTGGCATTTTGACGCGCCCAACCTCTACACCCTGTCCCTGGAACTGTACCGGGACGGGGTCTGTCTGGACGGCACCACCACCGTGTTCGGTTTCCGGCAGCTGCGGCTGCAGGGGCCCCGGCTCTACCTCAACGGGGAGCAGGTGCGCCTGTGCGGTACCGAGTGGATGCCCGGTTCCGACCCCGGCTACGGGCTGGCGGAACCGGTGGAACAGCTGGAAAAGATGCTCACCCTGCTCAAGAAATCCAACTGTGTGCTCACCCGCTTCCACTGGCAGCAGGACGACCGGGTGTATGACTGGTGCGACCGCCACGGCATCCTGGTGCAGGAGGAGGTGCCCTTCTGGGGCAAGGAACCCCCGGTGGCCACACCGCGGCAGATGGTCACCTCCGCCATGCAGGTGGAGGAGATGATCCGGGCCCACAGCAACCATCCCAGCATCATTGCCTGGGGCGTGGGCAACGAGCTGGACGCGCAGGCGCCCATGACCCGCTGCTACATCCAGCAGGCGGTGGTGCGCACCCGGGAGGAGGATCCCAGCCGGTTCGTGAACTACGTCACCAACACCATCTACGCCAACCCCGCCCGGGACGGCACCGTGTACGGGGACATCCTGATGATCAACGATTATATCGGCACCTGGCACGGGGATCTGAACCCGAAGGAAGAGTGGCGGAAGATCCTGGAAAAGAACCCCGGCCGGGCCATCATTCCCGCCGAGTTCGGCCTGTGTGAACCGGCCTTTGCGGGGGGCGACGAGCGCCGGGAGGATATTTTCCGGGAAAAGATGAACCAGTACCGGGGCATCCCCAACATTGTGGGCACCATCTATTTCTGCCTCAACGACTACCGCACCCAGATGGGGGAGGACGGCAGCGGCCGGATGCGCCGCCGGATCCACGGCTCCACCGACCTGTGGGGACAGCCCAAGGGCTCCTATCAGGCGGTGCGGGAGGAATGTGCCCCCCTGCTGGTCCGCCCCGGCCCCGCGGGGGTGAAGCTGATCTGCCGCAATACCATCCCCTCCTACACGGTGCAGGGGTATGTGATCCGCAAGGGGGACAGGACCATTCCCATCCCCACCCTGCATCCCGGGGAAAGCTGGCTGTGCACCGAGCTGCATGACACCGATTTCACCATCCTGCGTCCCACCGGGTTCCCGGTATAAGCAAAAGCCCCGCGCCCCGGCCTGTTCAGGCCGGGGCGCGGGGTTTTGCCGGGAAAGGGCCGGGTTATTCCAGCCCCCGGATGGCGGGGATCAGGCAGAGCAGCAGCACCAGCCCCACAATGCCCACGGCGATGCCGGGGGCCATCATCTCCCAGATCATGCACATGCACATGCCCACGCCCAGCACCATGGCCCCGGCCACCCCCAGCAGGGTGATGCCGATGGTCCGGGCGCTGAAGACGATGGCGGGTTTGCCGTCCATTTTGCGGCGCACCAGCACCATGGCCAGCAGCACCGCTGCCCCCACCAGCCCGATGGCAATGCCCTGGGGCATCATGCCCCAGTCGGGCAGCAGGGCCATGCAGACCCCCAGGGCAAACAGGATGCCCCCCACCGTGCTCAGAATCAGCGAAACAAAATCCTTCTTTTTCATACGTACCTCCTGCCGTTCACTCTTTGCGGTCGTCGTCCCGCTCCAGAAAGGCGCTGACAAAGGCGGTCTCCACAGCCTTGTATCCCCGCACCGCCCCGCGCTCCACCTTCCGGTACGCCCCGGTCACCGCCGGACCCAGGGGCCCGGTCTTCAGGGAACCGTCCGGTTCCAGAAAGGTGCGGGTGAACCGGCGCTCCGCCGCACGGTACGCCCGGATCAGGGTGCGGCCCAGGGGGCCGGGTTTCAGTCTGTATCCGCTCATGGTCAAAACCTCCTGTCTGTGTTGGCCGGGGACCTTCCCCGGATGACGGCATCAGTATAGGCTGGTTTTGCTTGGGGTTTGTTTGGGTTTTGTTTGTCTTTTGTTAAAAATGCGCTCCGGCGCGCAAGCAAAGAAAAATCCCGGCGCCTCCTGGGGAGGCGCCGGGATTTTGTCACAGCAGGGCGTGGCCTTTTTCACACAGCTGGTAGATCTGGTCGTACTGGGCATCCAGCAGGGAACGGGTCTTTTCGGTGCGGCGGCGCAGCACCTGCCGGTGCACGAACAGGGGCAGGATCCACCCCGCGAACCCGGGCACCGCCAGCAGGACCATCAGGCTGTAGAGGGGCGGCTGGTGGGTGACCGCAAACACCGCCCCCGCCATGAAGGCGGTGCCCAGCAGGGCGGTGAGCAGCGCCCACAGGGACGCCGCCTGCCCGGGGGCTTTTTCCAGCCGGTCCGCCTGGGCCAGACAGGCCTCAAAGTGGCGCTGCAGCCGGGTCAGTTCCATCTTGTTCAGGATCTTGCGGTCCCGCTTCAGGTACAGCGTCACCCGGTGCCCCCGCACCCGGGCGGGGCGGTTGGGGTCCGGCACCCAGCCGAAGCTTTCGTACCCGTCCAGCACAAAGGAGGCCCGCTCCTCCGGCAGGGTCAGTTCCCGGTATTCGTATCCGATATAGGGGATCCCGGTCATGGCGCCGCCTCCTTCCGGGGCGAAAGAGGCAGGCGCACGGTGAAGGTGCTGCCCTGCCCGGGGGTGCTCTGCACCCCGATGCTCCCGTCCGAAAGTTCCAGGACCCGCCGCACCAGGGCCAGACCCAGGCCGTTGCCCTCGGTGGCGTGGGAGGTGTCCCCCTGGTAGAACTTGTCAAAGATGCGCCGGCGGGTGGCCTCGTCCATGCCGCAGCCGGTGTCCGCCACCGTCACGGTGAGCTCCCCCTCCCCGGAGGTCTGCCGCAGCACCACCCGCCCCCCGGCGGGGGTGAACTTCATGGCGTTGGACAGCAGGTTGGTCCACACCAGTTCCAGCAGCCCCTCGTCGGCGCACAGGATGACCCGGTCCTCCAGCTCGGCCTCAAAGTCGATCTGCTTTTTCTCCCACACATCCTCAAACTGCACCGCGCAGGCGCACAGCTGGGCGCAGACATCGTAGGGCCTGGGCAGCGGCTGGATGACCTGTTTTTCCAGCTTGTTCAGCTTGAGCATGTTGGTGATCAGGCTGGAAAGCCGCCGGGTGGCCTGCAGGATGGTGTCGGTGCATTCCCGGCGCTCCTGTTCGGACAGGCTCTCCCGGCGCAGCAGCTCGGCGTTGGTCTGGATCACCGCCAAAGGGGTCTTGATCTCGTGGGAGACGTTGGAGAAAAAGTCGGTCTTGAGGGTCTCGATGCTGCCCAGCTCCCCCACCATGGTGTTGAAATCCTCGGTCAGGGCGTCCAGATGGGTCATGCGGCCGGCGGGGTGCCGGGGCGGCAGATACACCGAAAAATCCCCCCCGGCCACCCGGCGGGCGGCCTCGGACAGTTCCTCCACCGGCCGCTGGTACCGCCGGCGCACCACCAGCCCGGTGACCAGGGGGCAGGCCAGGGACGCCAGCACCCAGAACACCAGCACCGCCGCCGTGTTGGCCGGGGGCAGGCTGCGGTAGTTGATGACCTGGCCGATCATCATCATCTGGATGGTGGTCAGCAGGGCAAACAGCACAAAGAAGAGGGCAAAGACAGACAGGGGAAACAGCGGCTGCTTCACCCGCTTGTCGGCATAGGTCTTTCTCATCCCAGCACCGCCTTGTAGCCCAGGCCCCGCACCGTGCGGATCTCAAAGCCGGTGCACAGGGCAAATTTGTCCCGCAGTTTGGTGATGTACACGTCCACCGCCCGCAGCCCGGTGTCCGACTCCACCCCCCAGAACTCGTCCATGAGCTGGGCCCGGGTGAAGGTCTTGTTGGGGTAGGACAGCAGCTTGTACAGGATGTTGAACTCCCGGGTGGTCACCGGGACCTCGGTCCCGTCCACGGCGGCGGTCATGGCGTCGGCGTCCAGCACCAGATTCCCCACCGTCAGCTTACGGTCCGCCTGGATGCGGGCCCTGCGCAGCAGCGCCCGCACCCGCAGCACCAGCTCGTCCAGCTCGATGGGCTTGACCATGTAATCGTCGATGCCCAGGCGGAACCCCCGCTGCTTGGCGGGCAGGTCGTCCCGGGCGGACATGAACAGGATGGGGATGGTCTTGTTCACCCGGCGCACGTTCTCCGCAAAGGCAAAGCCGTCCATCCCCGGCAGCATGATGTCCGAGATGATGAGATCGTACAGGGTGTTGTACAGCTCGTCGTAGGCGGCGTTGGCGTCCAGGCAGCCCCTGGCCGCAAAACCGCTGTCGTTCAGGCAGGTGCACACCGCCCGGTTCAGCTTGGCGTCATCTTCCAGCACCAGAATATGAAACATCCCCGCGCCCTCCTTTTCTGCCTTTGATTATACCTCCAAAACCGGGATTTTCCCATCCCGGCAGCCATTGTATCCCCGCCGCGTTTGGCTTTTGTTTGAGGAATGTGAACAAATCATGAACAAGGCGTCCGCCCGGGCTGCAGTCGGGCGGACGCCTTGTACGGAAAGAAGGGAGACGGTTTTCAGGTCACAGGAGGTTGGGGTTCAATGTCCATGGACTGCATCTGCCGCTTGCTGATGCCGCTGCGCCTGCCGTAGTTTTCCCAGTACACGGCGGAGGCGGCCACGAACAGCCGCTTGGGGATGGGCATGGTCACCTGCAGCACCCGGGGCCGTCCGGCGGTCACGGCGGCAGCCAGGGCCCGGATGCGGCGGCGGACCAGAAAGACAAAGGGGGTGTCCAGGATGGCCTCCCCGCTGCCGATCTTCAGCACCGCCCCCAGGGTACAGCCGGTGCGGCGGCAGAACTGCTCGATCATGGCCACGGCCACGTCGTTCTGTTCCGGCTCATAAAACCCGCAGTTGATGAGCACCGAAATGCGGGGCTTTTTGGGGGGCAGGCGGTCCTGCCAGCTTTTCAGGAAGTTGAGCAGACTTACCGGAATGCCGTCGGCATACAGGGGAAAAACCAGCAGGACATCGTGGTATCGGGCGGCTTTGGCGCACAGTTCGCCGTGGTTGGTGCGGGTGATGTTCACCGTCTCGGTGGGCACCGGGCTGGCCTTGGCAAAGAGTTCGGCGTACCGGCGGGAGTTGGAGCGGGGGGCCCGGGGGCTGCCGTTGAGGATCAGGATGCCAGCCATGCCGTCACCTCCCGCTGTACCGTTTGTTCCAGGTCCGCCTCCCGGGCAAAGAGCACCCGGTACCCGGCAAAGTTCATGTTGGCGGCGTTGCGCCCCACCAGCCGGCGGAAAATCTCCTGCTCGGCGGGGGAAATGTCCCCGTAGCCCAGGATGGTGGCCTGCTTCATGGCCACCGAGCGCTGGACGTGGTGGGTCTCCCCGTGCAGCAGCCGGATGAAGGCCTGCTGCACCGGAATGGCCCGCTCCAGCATGGTTTTCATGGGGGTGTCATACCCGCCGTAGCACAGCCGGCTGATGTAGAAAACCGCTTCGCTCCGGGCAATGAGGGGATAGACGGCGGTGGCGTCGTCCCGGATGACGCACCGGCCCGGGGGGCGGGTCCAGCAGCCGAAACAGCCGGTGCAGGGGGCGATGCGCAGGGCCGAAAGGTCCACAAACCGCACCTCCGGTCCCAGGTCGGGCAAGGGGAGGGGACGGTCGCTGAGAATCAGTTTCATGCAGGGTCTCCTGTGACAATTCGTACTGGTTTGCTTTGTTATGCAAACCCATTGTATCACACGAGCCCCCGGGAAAACAGAGGAAAATTCTGAACTTTCTGCAAATTCCGGCACTCAGGCCGCCAGGGAGAAGGTCAGCAGCACCGGGTTGTGGTCGCTGAAGGCAAACTGGCTGTCGATGTTTTCCGCCCGGGCGGTCACATTGTCGGACACCAGGAACCCGTCCACCACGGTGGTGTAGTTCACCCCGGGGGTGTAGGGGATGTCGGCCCCCCGGCAGGTGGGCACGGTGAAGCCGTTGTCCGCGGCCACAAAGGCAAAGTGTTCCGGCAGGTCGGTGTCGTCCAGGGTCTGTACCCAGCCGGGGAAGGTCTGCCGGCTCGCAAAGGCATGGGCGGTGCCGTAGAGGGCGTGGTTGAAATCGCCCCCCACAATGACGTAGTTGCCCTTCTGGTATTCCTCGGTCAGCACCTGACGCAGCAGTTCCAGCTGGCGGGCCCGCACGGTGCCCCCCTCGTCGTAGGCGGACATGTGGCTGTGCACCACCACCAGCTGGCGGTGGGTGCCCTCCACCGGCAGGTAGGACAGGGTGAAGCAGCGGTCCAGGTCGGTGAATTTCAGAAAGAAGCTCTCGTCAATGGGATAGCTGCGCCGCACCGCCCGGTCCACCCGGTAGCGGGACAGGGTCTGCAGTCCGGCCTTGGCGTCCCCGTGGGGGTCGTTGAAGGGGTAGAACAGGAAGGCGCTGTGGAAGTTTTCGCCCCACACCTGGCTGCGGCCGGGAAAAGCCTCCCCCGTCATCTGCCGCTGGTTCACCCGGAAACTGCGGTGGGCGTTCTCGTCCACCTCCTGCAACAGCAGCAGGTCCGGGTCCAGGGCGGTCAGGGTGTCCAGGGCGGTGCCCATGTTGGTGAGCACCGCTTCCCGGCTTTCCGCCCGACCGTGCACCCCCCGGGTGGGGGTGCCGTCGTCCATCTCCCCCGTGTCCATGAAGAAGGAGTAGTCCGGCCCGTAGGCGCCGAACCCCAGGTTGCAGCTCACGGCGGTGTAGGGGGTGCCGGTGGCCAGCAGCTCGGTGCGGGGGCCGGTCACCTCCAGCTCGGTCTTGTCCGGGATGCGGTAATACTGCCCCTGCAGATACCCCACATACCCCAGCAGGGCCAGCACCGCCAGCCCCAGAAGGATGCCCAGCGCCGCGGCGGCGCGCTTTGCGGTCCGATTCATACCAATCCTCCGTTTTTTTGCGGAATAGGGAACAAAAAAAGAGCGGCACGGTCCCTGGGACGGGGGCGTGCTGCTCTCTTTGTCTCCAACACTTTTCTCTATCATACCGGAAAAAGCCGCCCGCCGCTATGCGCAGAGCGCATAAAAAATCCGGCCGTCTCTTGGGCGGTTCGCCCGGATGTCCTCCTCTGTACAGCCGTGCTATAATGGGGAAAAAATACACCGTGAGGTGAATCCTGATGAAATTTGAATCCCACGACCTGCATCTGCCGGACTGGGGCCCCTACACCAAGCAGTACAGCGGCATCAGCCATGTGCCCGCCGTCCACGACGGCACCCGGTTTGATCTGGCGGTGTTCCCGGGGCTGTTCCGCCGCCGGGTGGAGGTGCCCAACGTCCGGTTTGAAGGCCCCTGGCATGTGTGGCAGGCGGCGCCGGACCTTTCCTGCTACACCATCCGCCATGAACTGGAATGGAAGGACAAGGTCTATGCGGACATCTCCTTCCTGACGGCGGGGGAGCAGGCCTGCCTGATCCGGGCGGAACTGCACAACGATTCCCCCGACCCCCAGGACCTGGTGCTGCACTATGCGGCCAGCGCCCACGACCCCACCCCCTCGGGGCAGGCATGGACCATCCCCGGGGCGGACATCCGCCTGCCGGACAGCGCGGTGCTGGTCATGGCCAACGACTATGAGCAGCTGCAGTTCCGCCAGCCCCGCCCCTCCGACGGCCTGGGCTGGGACGGGCTGCGCCGGGGGGAGGAAGCCGTTCCCGGGTTCCTGTCCGGGTACGGCCTGGGCATGGGGTTCGGCAGTGAATGCGGCAAGGACCAGTTCGGCCGCAGCACCCGGCGGGGCATTGAGGACGCGGTGCGCTACCGGTTCGATCTGCCCCGGCCCCTGTTCCATCCCTGCCTGCTGGTGCGGTACCTGAACACGGGCAAGGAGAGCGGCCGGTTCAATCTGGGACCGGGCCAGGAGATCGTCCTGCCGCCCTGCACCGAACCCTGGGTGGTGCGCTTCCCGCTGCGGACCGAGCTGGAAGCCGGTCCCTTTGCGCTGACCCTGTATGGTCTGGGTATGGGGGAGGTGAAGCTGGACTGCCTGGTCCTGTGCGAGGAAGAGGAGGCGGACCAGGTCTTTCTGCTGCAGCGGGGGGAGGGGTACCGTCCCCTCCGCCTGGGCCACGGCGGGGAATCCCTGCTGACCCTGCGGTATCCCCATCTGGCCGGGACCTATGCCGTGGGCTGGGACTACGAAAACACCCAGGTGCGGCAGATCGAAAACGATGAACTGGACGTCTTTCTGCGGGACACCGCCCAGGATCATGTGCACGACCTTCTCACCGGCAACGGTAAAGGGCATTTCACCGACGTGTTCATGCGTCCCATCCCCCTGCAGCCCGGGCAGACCCGGGTGATCTGGGGGGCGGCGGCCTGGGCGCCCGCCGGCCGGCAGGCCGAGGAGACCTGCCGCCGGCTGCTGGCCGACCGGACCGGACTGCGGGCCCGGTGGGAGGAAGGGCAGCGGGCCATGGCCCCTGCCGCCGCCCTGCCCCACGGCAAGGACTTCGCTTTGGGCCAGCAGCTCATGCAGGGGGTACTGTGCACCAACGTGGTCTACCCGGTGTACACCCGGCGGCAGTATATCCGGCACAACACCCCCGGCCGCTGGTGGGACAGCCTGTATACCTGGGATTCCGGCTTCATCGGCATGGGGTTGGCCGCCCTGTCGCTGCCCCGGGGGCTGGACTGCCTGCGGGCCTACCTCACCGACCCCCATGATGAGGAGGCCGCCTTCCTCCACCACGGCACCCTGCTGCCCACCCAGTTCCTGCTCTTTGCGGAGCTGCTCAACCGCCCCGAATCCCGGGCCGATGCCCTGGCCTTGTACCAGAAAATGCGGCATGCCTATGAGTTTTTCATCGGCCGTGCCGGCGGCTCCACCACCGGCGGGATGGAAAGCGGCCTGCTGCGGCCCTGGGATTATTTCTACAACTCCGGCGGCTGGGATGACTACCCTGCCCAGAAGCAGGTGGGCCTGCGGGGACTGCAGAGCTGCTGCACCCCGGTGATCACCACCGCCTTTGCGGTGCGGTGCGCCCGCATCCTGGCCTATGCGGCCCGGGTCATGGGCCTGCGGGAGGCTGTTGCCCGGTACGAGGCGGACGCCGCCCGCCTGACCGACTGCCTGAACAGCGTCGCCTGGGACGAGGAGGCCGGATACTACAGCTATGTCCTCCACGATGAGCACAAACGGCCGGAAGCGTTCCTCCGGTACAAGGACGGGACCAACTTCAACATGGGCTTTGACGGGGCGTCGCCCCTCTTTGCGGGGGCCTGTCCCCCGGACCGGGCCCGCCGCCTGTGGGAGAAGGTGAAAAGCCCCGACCATCTGTGGACCGCCTGCGGCCTGACCGCCGTGGACCGGTCCGCCCCCTATGCCCGGGAGGACGGCTACTGGAACGGCTCGGTGTGGATGCCCTACCAGTGGATCTTCTTCAAGGCGGCCCTGGACGCCGGGGACCCGGACTTTGCCCTGCGCATCGCCCGCACCGCCCTGGACCTGTGGCAGACCGAGTGCGCCCGCACCTACCATTGCTTTGAGCATTTCATGGTGGACTGCGGCCGGGGGGCGGGCTGGCACCAGTTCGGCGGGCTGTCCGCACCGGTGGTGCAGTGGTATGCCTCCTGCTGCCGCCCCGGCACCCTGACCCCCGGCTTCGACACCTTTGTGGACGATGCCATCTGGGGGGAGGACTGCGCCTCCCTCCAGGTCCGGCTGGACTGCACCCGGCCGGGTCCCATGGCCCTGCTGGTGACGCTGCAGCCCGGGGAAAAACAGCTCGTCTGCAGCCTTCCCGGCGCCCGGGCCGAAGAGCGCCGCCCCGGCCTGTGGGTGGTGCGCCTGGAGGTGCCCGCGGCGGGCCGGGTGGAGCTGAGTCTGTGCTGAACCGCGTAATAACGCAAAATTTTGGGGGATTGGCATAATAAATGGTTTTATGATATGATAAAAAAAGATGAGTGAAACCGGGACCGGAACAGAAAGGAAGAAAATGCATGCAGGTCGGAGAAGCGAGCAAGGTCAAGTTCAACCTGTTCAAGAACAAATTTGAATTTGAGTGCGGGGACCACGGCATCACCCTGGAAAAGATCGGCGGCGGCATCTGCTGCTATGCCACCGATGCCGCCCATGAGGAGATCTACTGCGCCATGCCTTTGGGGATGGAACGGGAGTTCAAGGACGCCAATTACTACATCTACGCCCTCACCGCCACCCAGATGCTGCTGCGGGTGCGCAAGGCGGTGCTGCTCATCGACTTCGCCCAGAAGCACTGTGCCACCAACGTGCCCAACTTCCGGGTCTTCGGGTCCAAGGCGTGGGGGCAGAACTGCCAGGTGCCCTGGCAGCCCTCCTACACCCAGCTTTACAACGAGGCCGAAAAAAAGCGTCTCGCTTCCGGCGCGAACGCCTGAGGGCGCCACGGCATGGGACGGTGCGCCCCCCGCGCACCGGAACTGAACAGCGAGGAATACCATGAACAGAATCGTATTTGTGGGGGAACACCCCAAGATCTACAACGTGCGCATGCACAAGCATGAACACTGGGAGGTGGTCTACTGCACCGAAGGGGAAGGCGCCTTCCGGTTTGAGAACCAGCCGCCCATCCATTACAAAGCAGGGGAGACGGTGGTCATTCCGCCCAAGGTGCCTCACGCCAATTCCGGCGTGGAAGGCTTTGCCAACATCCACATCATGCTGGAATCCCCCTCCTTCCCCTACCACACCCCCTTCCGGGTGGCGGACGAGGACAACGGTCTGGCCAACGCGTTCGCCCAGGTGCGGCTGTACCACATGTCGGACAAGAAAAAGCACGAACTGGTGCTGGCTTCCCTGGGGGACCTGATCGCCAGCTACATCGTGGTCTTCCGCAGCAATGTGGAGTTTTCCGGCCCGGTGGCCCAGATCCGTGCCAGCATCCAGGAAAACTACACCCGCACCGATTACCAGCTGGATGAATTCATCCACTCCATGCCCTTCCACTACGACTATCTGCGCAAACTTTTCAAGAAGGAAGTGGGGGTTTCGCCCCTGGAATACCTCACCGACATGCGGATGAAGAGCGCCGAACGGATGCTGACCCTGTGGACCGCCGGCTACACCGTGGCCGAGATCGCACAGATGTGCGGCTTTGACAACGCCCTGTATTTCTCCCGGGTGTTCAAGAAGTTCTACGGCTGCTCTCCTACCCAATTTGTGAAGGACAAGACCGAGGTGTATGCCAACGTGAAGGACCGCACCGAACTGGAAAACTGAGACCTGATCCACACAATCGCACAACGGGCAAAAACAAAAAAGCGCCCTGTTACGTAGATTCGCCGCAGGGCGCTTTTCACGATTTTTGCCCGCATTTTTTTGCCATATTGCCCAACAACTGTCGGAAGTCCGGAAAAATTTCGGCCAGAAAAATCCGTTTTGTGAATAAACTGTGTCGGATAAGCTATTCATGCGCCGGCATTTAGGCCTTATACTTGAGTACAACGCAAACGCAACAAGCAGGCAAACCGCAAGGAGGAAAATCGTATGGTCAGCATCCTGATTATCGGTCACGGCAACTACGCCACGGGCGCCTTGAGCGCCACCCGGCTGGTGGCCGGCGCACCGGAAAACGTCTATGCCCTGGACTTTGAGGAGGGCATGAGCCCCGAGGAACTGAAGGAGAAGATGAGCGCCCTGCTGGCGTCCATCCCCGACAAGGAAGTCCTGATCATGGCCGACCTGGCCGGCGGCACCCCCTTCCGCACCGCGGTGGAACTGAAGATGACCCAGACCGGCAAGGACGTGCGGGTGGTGGCCGGCGCCAACATGCCCGCGCTGATGGAAGCGGCCTTCTCCTCCGACAGCATGGGTCTGGCCGAGCTGGCCGCCGACGTGCTGCAGACCGGCGTGGAAGGCTTCATGGACTGGGACGCCCAGTCCGATGATTCCGAAGAACCGGATTTCGAGGGCGGCCTGTAAGACCAAGAGGAGGGTCCGAAATGATCAAAACCATTCATGTGGAACCCATCGCCAAGCGGGACAAATACCTGTCCACCCCGCTGCTGACCAAGGCGGAAGTGGAAAAAGCCATGGACTTCGTGGTGGCCCAGACCCGGGAAAACATGAAGTACTTCGGCACCAAGTTCCCCTGGTCCGCCACCAAGGGCCTGCAGTATCCCATCATCGAAAACATCGAATGGACCGACGGCTTCTGGACCGGCCTGCTCTGGCTGTGCTATGAGTACACCGGGGACGAAGAGTTCCGCGCCCTGGCCGAGAAGAACATCGATTCCTTCCTGCACCGGGTGGAAAACCGCATCGAGCTGGATCACCACGACCTGGGCTTCCTGTATTCGCCCTCCTGCGTGGCGGGCTACAAGCTCACCGGCTCCGAAAAGGGCCGGCGGGCCGGCATCCTGGCGGCGGACAAGCTCATGGAACGCTACAACGCCCGGGACGGCTTCATCCAGGCCTGGGGCGCTGTGGGTGCCCAGGACAACTACCGCCTGATCATCGACTGCTTCATGAACATCCCCCTGCTGTACTGGGCCACCGAAGTCACCGGTGACCGCAAGTACGCCGACGCCGCCGACCGCCATTACGAGACGGCCGCCAACCACGTCATCCGGGACGATGCTTCCGCCTTCCACACCTACTACTTCGACGCCAAGACCGGCGCTCCCCTGCGGGGCGCCACCCGCCAGGGCTACAGCGATGACTCCGCCTGGGCCCGCGGGCAGGCCTGGGGCATCTACGGCATTCCCCTGAACTACATCCAGAACCACAACCCCGCCTCCGTCAATCTGTTTGAGGGCATGACCAACTACTTCCTCAACCGCCTGCCGGAAGACGATGTGTGCTACTGGGACCTGATCTTCGGCGACGGTTCCGGGCAGTCCCGTGACTCCTCCGCCGCGGCCATCGCCGTGTGCGGCATGCTGGAGATGGGCAAGTACCTGCCGGAGACCGACCCCGAAAAGAACACCTACAAATATGCCTGCCACCGCATCCTGCGCAGCCTGATGCAGAACTACCAGGGCACCGAGGCCAAACCCGGCAGCCCGGTGCTGTACCACGGGGTCTACTCCTGGCACAGCGGCAAGGGTGTGGACGAGGGCAACATCTGGGGCGACTACTACTACATGGAAGCCCTGGTCCGTTTCTACAAGGATTGGAATCTGTACTGGTAAAGACCGGTACCGGATTGGATCAAATTTCATAAGGAGGACAGAATCATGCCCAATATCGTTGCTTTCCGTATTGATGAACGCCTCATCCACGGCCAGGGTCAGGTCTGGATCAAGGCTCTCGGCGTGAACACGGTCATCGTGGCCAACGACGCCGCCAGCGCCGATCCCATCCAGCAGCAGCTGATGAAGGCGGTCGTGCCCCGCACCATCGCCATGCGCTTCTTCTCTGTGCAGAAGACCTGCGAGCTGATCAACAAGGCTTCTCCCAAGCAGACCATCTTCATCGTCTGCAAGAGCCCCGCCGACGCCCTGCGTCTGGTGGCCGGCGGTGTCCCCGTCAAGGAGATCAATGTCGGCAACATCCACCACGCACCCGGCAAGGAAGAGGTCAGCAAGTTCATCGCGCTGGGACCCGAGGACAAGGCCGCCCTGCGGGAACTGCGGGACAAGTACGGTGTTACCTTCAACACCAAGGCCACTGCTACCGGTGATGATGGTGTCGCTCAGGTCAACCTGAACGATTACATCTGATAAATCTGTAAGGAGGAGTTTTCTGTGCAAATCACAATGTTACAAGCAGTGTTGATTGCCCTGTGGACCGGCGTCTGTCTGGCCGGTATGCTGCTGGGCATCTACACCAACCGCTGCCTGGTCATGGCAACGGGCGTGGGCATCATCCTGGGCGACCCTGTGACCGGTCTGGCCATGGGCGCTGTGGGTGAGCTGGCCTTCATGGGCTACGGCGTTTCTCAGGGAGGTTCCATCCCCCCGAACCATATGGGCCCCGGCATCGTGGGCGCCATCATGGCCATCACCGCCGGTGTCCCGGTGGAGACCGCCCTGGCTCTGTCCATCCCGTTTGCGGTCGGGTTCCAGTTCGTTCTGACTGCCACCTACACCTTTGCCACCACCCTGAGCGGCTTTGCCACCCGTGCCCTGGACAAGAAGAACTTCCGCGGTTTCCGGATTGCGGCCAACACCACCGTGTGGGTCTTCTTCATCGTGGGCTGCATCATCGGCCTGGTCGCCGCCCTGAGCGCCACCGGCCTGGAAGCCGTCATCAACCTGATCCCTGGCTGGCTCAGCACCGGCCTGACCGTGGCCGGCAAGATGCTGCCCGCCGTCGGCTTCGCCATGATCCTGAACGTTATGGCCAAGAAGGAACTGATTCCGTTCGTCCTGCTGGGCTATGTGCTGGTCTCCTACATGGGCCTGGGCACCATGGCCGTGGCGATCACCGGTACCGCTGTTGCCCTGCTGGTCTTCTTCAACCAGAACAAGGCTGCCGCCGCTGCTGCTGCCGAAGATGAGGAGGTCGTGTTCGAAGATGGTATCTAATGCACTGACAAAAGCCGATTTCATCAAGACGTCCCTGCGTTCTTATTTCCTGCAGAACGGCTTTAACTACGGCAACTACCAGGGCCTGGGCTACGCCAACATGCTGTACCCCGCCCTGCGCAAGATGTACAAGGATGACGATGACGCCCTGCAGGCTGTCCTGAAGGAGAACATCGAATTCTACAACACCAACATGCACTTTGTGCCCTTTGTCACCAGCCTGCACCTGGTCATGCTGGAAAACGGCACTCCCAGCAGCGAGATCCGGAACATCAAGATGGCCATGATGGGCCCTCTGGCCGGTATCGGCGACTCCCTGTCCCAGTTCGTCCTGGCGCCCCTGCTGGGCACCATCGGCGCTTCCCTGGCCTATGACGGCCTGCTGCTCGGACCCATCCTGTACCTGCTGGGCATGAACATCGTTCTGCTCATCGTCAAGATCCTGTGCGGCCTGCTGGGCTACAACCTGGGCACCAGCATCATCGGCAAGATGACCAGCGAGATCGAAAAGATCTCCAACGTGGCCAGCATGATCGGCGTCACGGTCATTTCCGGTCTGGCGTTCAACTTTGTCAAGATCACAACGCCCATCCAGTATGCGGCGTCGGTCCCCGGCACGGAAGAACAGCAGATCGTTTCCCTGCAGTCCATGCTGGACGCCATCGCCCCCAACCTGCTGCCCTGCGCCTTCCTGGGCCTGGTCTTCTACCTCATCAAGGTGAAGAAGTGGACCACCATCAAGCTGGTCCTGCTGACCATTGCGCTGGGCATCGTGCTGTCCGTGCTGCACATCGTTGCCTGATTTCCCCATCATGCCACGGTGAAACAGTCCGGCCGCTGATCCGAAATCCGCACCGTTTACCGGCAGGGATGTCTCACCGGCATCCCTGCCGTTTTTTTATGGGAGGAAACTGCCATGACCGATTCCGCGTTGCACTGCCTGCGCCGGGACGCCCGCCGATTTGCGGAGCACTACCAGGCGCAGAGCACCGGCGCCTATGTCCGGGCCCACTGTGCCCCGGAAGCGGCCGACCTGCTGAAACAGGCCGACGCGCTGGTGCAGAACACCTTTACCTATACCGACCGCTGGGATATGGAACCCTGCAGCACCCCCTACACCCTGCCCGCCGGCACCTGGACCGAAAGCCCCAACGGGGACCCCGAATGGGTGTACATGCTCAACCGGCATGACTACCTGCCCAAGCTGTGGCAGGCCTGGGTCCTGACCGGGAAGGTCCAATACCGGGACAAGCTCACCGGGGACCTGCTCAACTGGATCGCCTCCAACCCCATCACCCTGGAAGGCAACATTGCCACCCGCACCATCGACACCGGCATCCGCTGCCTGAACTGGTGCCGGCTGCTGCCCTTCCTGCTGGCGGAGGACGCTCTCACAGACGCCCAGGCCAACACGGTGCTGGCCAGTCTGGCGGAGCAGTTCGCCAACCTGAAAGCCCGCTACATCACCCGCTACACCCTGAGCAACTGGGGCGTGCTGCAGACCACCGCCATCTGTGCGGCGGCGGCCTGGTTCGGCGCCGACTGTGTCCCCGCCGAGCTGGAAAGCTGGTCCTGGGACCATCTGTTCACCCAGCTGCAGCTCCAGGTGCTGGAGGACGGCACCCACTGGGAGCAGTCCCCCATGTACCATGTGGAGGTGCTCAACGCCTGCGTGAAGATGCTGGTGCTCATCCGGGCGGCGCAGCAGGCAGGGCGGCCTCTGTCCGACCTGGCGCGCCGTGCGGTGGAAGCCCCCGCCGGCAGCACCCTGCCGGAAACCCAGGCGGGCCCCGGCCAGGGTCTGGACCTGGAAGCCCCGGGCTGGCTGCTCAGCGTCATCCGGGTGATGAGCCGGCAGGTGCTGTACACCGCCGACCCCGCCCTGTACCAGATGCCCCAGTGCGACAGCGACGTGACCGACGTGCGGGACGTGCTGGCCCGGGCGGCGGCCCTGTTTGCCGACGGCGGCATCTACCGCTGGGCGGCGGGGGACACCCTGGACATGGAGAGCGCATGGCTGCTGGGCATGTCCGGCATCCGCGCCTTTGAGCAGTGCAGCCCGGAGGAGCCCCGCCGGCGCAGCTGGCCCTGCCCCCGCAGCGGCAATCTGGCGTTCCGCAGCGACTGGACGGACAAGGCCAACTTCACCGCCCTGAAAAACAGCCCCCTGGGCAGCAGCCACGGCCATGCCGACCAAACCCACCTGACGGTATACTGCGGCGGCAAGCCCTTCCTGGTGGACACCGGCCGCTACACCTACCGGGAGGACGACCCCCTGCGCTGCCAGCTCAAGGCGCCGGCGGCCCACAACCTGTGCGTCATCGACGGCCAGTCCGGCGGTGACCCGGATGCCTCCTGGAGCTATGCCGACTACGCCGAGACAGGCGCCAACTACTATGCCGAAAAGGAGGGCGTCCATTACGCCGAGCTGCCCTTCTGGGGCACGCTGCGGGACGGCACCCCCTACCATGTGGTGCGGCGGGTCTTTGCGCTGGACTGCGGCGTCTGGCTGTCGGTGCAGGACATCACCTGCCGGGGCAGCCACCAGGTGCAGGAGTTTTTCCACCTGCATCCGGAAGTGCAGGTGACCGGACAGGACACCCGCTTCACCCTGGAAAATGGCGGCGTGGTGCTGGAACTGTGCAGCGACACCCCCCTGTCCTGCGGCACCGGCGTCTATTCGCCCAAGTACAACGAGCTGTGTCAGGCCCCTCTGCTCACCCGCACCCTGGACATGCAGGACCGCTGGGTGGGCGAGACGGTGCTGGCCGCCCGCGGCCTGACCGTCACCCGGGCCCGGGTGCTGCGCGCCGGCAGTGAGGAGACCATCCTGCCGGAGTTCATCACCGCCTGGGATGTCCATACCGCCGACGGCGCCTGCTGGACCCTGGTGCTTCGCAACCGGGAAAACTACCGCGGCGCCAAGGTATTCACCTGCCATGACGAACCCTTCTACGGCCGTGCCGTTGCGCTGTACCGCAGCGGGGACCAGTGCCGCCGGATTCGCCTGCGATAAACTGTTATATGTTGAGGGAGAAAGTAGATGAAGAATCGGATCTGTATCACCAGTGCAGACGGGGGCTGCAAAGCAGAGCAAAGCGGAGCGCAGCAGGTCGTGCTGGCTTGGAAAGGGGAATATGCCGTCGGTGATGTGATCACGTTTGAAGTGGCGGCACCGGGCCACTATGTGGTGCGGGTGGATGACTGCATCGAGGAATCCCGGGTGTACATCACCGGCACCACCCTGCGGTATCCTGTCCTGTTTGAGGAAAAAAAGGATGCCCACAACCCCAAGGCCTTCACCGGCGAGCGCCATTACCTGACCCTGCGTCCGGCCGCGGCCTGGGAGCTGGGCTACCGCAACCTGGCCTGCAACCCCGCCGACCAGCATGATGTGGCCGGCTGCTACCCCCACGCCAGCGCCAATGTGGAGACCCGGGGCGAGGCCGTGTTTGCGGCCCGCAACGCCATCGACGGTCTGCTGGCGGTGGATTCCCACGGCCGGTGGCCGTACTCCTCCTGGGGCATCAACATGCAGGACGACGCCGAACTGACCCTGGATTTCGGCCGTCCGGTGGATTTTGACACCATCGTGCTGTACACCCGGGCGGACTTCCCCCACGACAACTGGTGGCAGCAGGTGACCCTGCGCTTCTCCGACGGCACCCGGGAAGTGGTGTCCCTGGAAAAGAGCAGCGAACCCCACCGGCTGAACATCGCCCGCAAGGGCATCACCTGGCTGCGGCTGGGCGACCTGATCAAGGCGGACGACCCTTCCCCCTTCCCGGCACTGACCCAGATCGAGGTCTACGGCACCGACGCGGTGCAGTGAGTTCCCTACCTATTTATATAATATATAGCAGCAAGACCCCCGCTCCCGGCATCGGATTGCCGGAGGCGGGGGCCTTTTGGATAGAAAAACAGGAGAAAAGAAAAAAGTTGTATTTTCGTGGCGACCGGCCCGGAAAACAGATATAATAATAGGGACAGGCTCCGGTTATTGGCCGGGAACCTGGGGCAGACGGGCAAAGCTGGCTTCCAGTTCTTCGTCGGTGGGGATGGTGTCGGTCATCAGCCCGTCGTGGAACTTCTCATAGGCCACCATGTCGAAGTAGCCGGTGCCGGTCAGCCCGAAGAGGATGGTCTTTTCCTCCCCGGTCTCCTTGCAGCGCAGGGCCTCGTCTATGGCCACCCGGATGGCGTGGCTGCTCTCCGGGGCGGGCAGGATGCCCTCCACCCGGGCAAACTCCTCCGCCGCCTCAAAGATCTTGGTCTGCTCCACGGCCACCGCCTCCATCAGCCCGTCGTGGTACAGCTGGGACAGCACCGAGCTCATGCCGTGGTACCGCAGCCCGCCCGCGTGGTTGGCCGAGGGGATGAAGTTGCTGCCCAGGGTGTACATCTTGGCCAGGGGGCAGACCATGCCGGTGTCGCAGAAATCGTAGGCGAATCTGCCCCGGGTGAAGCTGGGGCAGGAGGCCGGTTCCACCGCGATGAAGCGGTAATCCCGCTCGCCCCGCAGCTTCTGGCCCATGAAGGGGGAGATCAGCCCGCCCAGGTTGCTGCCGCTCCCGGCGCAGCCAATGATGATGTCCGGCACCACCCCGTATTTGTCCAGGGCGGCCTTGGATTCCAGACCGATGACGCTCTGGTGCAGCAGCACCTGGTTGAGCACGCTGCCCAGCACATACCGGTAGCCGGTGGTGGTGGTGGCTTTCTCCACCGCCTCGCTGATGGCGCAGCCCAGGGAGCCGGTGGTGCCCGGGTGCTCCGCCAGAATGCGGCGGCCCACCTGGGTGGTATCGGAGGGGGAGGGGGTCACCGAGGCCCCGTACACCCGCATGACCTCCCGGCGGAAGGGCTTCTGCTCATAGGAACACTTGACCATATACACCTGGCAGTCCAGACCCAGATAGGCGCAGGCCATGGACAGGGCGGTGCCCCACTGGCCGGCACCGGTCTCGGTGGTGACCCCCTTCAGGCCCTGCTGCTTGGCGTAGTAGGCCTGGGCGATGGCGCTGTTCAGCTTGTGGCTGCCGGAGGTGTTGTTGCCCTCGAACTTGTAGTAGATCTTGGCGGGGGTGCCCAGCTTTTTCTCCAGACAGTAGGCCCGCACCAGGGGAGAGGGTCTATACATTTTGTAGAAATCTCGGATTTCATCCGGAATGGGAATTTCCCGGGTGTCGTTGTCCAGTTCCTGGCGGATGAGCTCGTCGCAGAACACAGGGCGCAGGTCCTCGTACCCCATGGGCTGGCCGGTGGCCGGGTTCAGCAGGGGCGCCGGCTTGTTCTTCATGTCCGCCCGGACGTTGTACCAGGTGCGGGGCATTTCTTCTTCGGACAGGTAGATCTTGTAGGGGATTTTCTCTGCGGCCATGGTGGGCCTCCTTTCCGTGGGCCCCGGGGGAAAAGAGAAAAGGCTCTTGTCCCACAGGGCATGTGTAAAAAATACCCTTTGGGACAAAAGCCTTTTGCGCTTCTGCGGTGCCACCCAAATTGACGGGGAAAAACCCGCCCGCTCTTTCGGCGTGCCAACACACACCGTTCCCTGTAACGGTGGAAATCCGTCGGTACCTACTGGGGTCACCCCGTTGGGCCCGCCCTCGGCAGTCCATTCGGCAGGGCCGTTCACACCGCGATCCCACCGCCCGCGGCTCTCTTGGGAAAACGGCTCCCTGCGTACTTCTCTGCGTCATCGGTTTGCTTCAGCGATTCAGTTCGTTGAATTGCCCGGAGTATACCAGACCTCGCCGGAAATGTCAAGCATCCGGGAAAAATCTTGTGGTCGTGCCCAAATCAAAAGCCCCGCAATTGTAAAAACCGCCGAAGCCTGACGGCGCCGGCGGCTGCGCGCCCGCCCCAAAAGCCTTCCCCCGCAGGCGGTGCGGGAACGCGGGGAACAGGGCTGTCAGATACCATCACGAGTTCCCGTGCCGGAACGCCAGTGTCCTGACCCGAAAAAAACGGAAAAAAGGCCTTCCGGCACTGCAACTTTGACCGGCACTGTCGTCATAAGAGAAAAGAAGGGTTTCCCGGCACCGGACCGGGGAAGGAAAGGAAGAGGATCATGCGCGAAAATTACCGAACCGTCAGCGCCGCTGTCCTGGTGGGACATGGATTCTGGGCGCTTCTCTGGATGCTCTGTTACCGGGTGCTGCTCTTCCGCAGCATCGACGGGATGGGGGAGATCCAGTGCCTGCGTATCCTGTGGGCGCTGGTGGTGGGCTGCAGTGCCTGGGGCATCTGGTGGCGGCGGGAGCGCCGCACCAGCTTCGGCGGCGTCCAGGGGGACCTGGCCATCGCCTTCGGTCTGTACACCGTCCTTTCCTACCGGCAGATGCACCCGGTGCTCATTTATCTGTTCCTCATCGGGACCGCCCTCCTGATCATGGTGTGTATCTTCCTGATCCAGAGCCAGCCCGTGCGGGCGGACACCTATGCCCGCCACTGCCGGATCCGGGAATTCCGGCACCGGCAATCCCTGTCGGCGGTGCACCGGACCCTGGCGATGGGCCTGGGCGGGATGATGCTTGCCTGCCTTGTGCCCGCGCTGTTCAGCGGACCGCTGGCGGCCGGTGCCCCGGAGGACACCCAGGCCGTCCGGCAGCAGGTGGAGGGCTGCATGCCGACCCTGGTGCAGCTGGAAGAGGATACCTGGCAGACCCTGACGCTGCAGCAGAAGCTGGATGTGCTGCAGACGGTGATCGACCTGGAGCAATCCTCCCTGGGCCTGCCCTATGCCCTGACGGCCCGGGTGGCCCGGGTGGAGGGGGATGTCATTGCCTCCTACAATGACAGGTCCCTGACCATCACCATCAGTGCGGATGACCTGGAGACCCGCTCGGGGGGCTACATGCTGGAAGCGATCTGCCACGAGGCGTACCATGCCTACCAGTACCGGCTGCTGGATCTGTACACCGCTGCCCCGGAACAGTCCCGCAGCCTGCAGGTCTTCCGGTCGGTGGAACAGTATGAGAAGGAGTTCCGGGACTACGAGAGCGGGGAGGAGGACTTCGAGGCCTACTACACCCAGGCCTGTGAAAGCGACGCCCGGGATTACGCCGAAGAGCGGGTACAGTGGTATGTCATGAAGCTCCATATGTACATGACCCAGGAGAGCGCCGCCTGACAGGCGGCAGAAAAAACAGGGACCGGCAACCGGGCTGCCGGTCCCTGTCTGCTGTCCGGTCCGGAATCAGGCCTGCAGGGGTGCCTGGTACAGATGGTCCACCAGGCCGTAGCGGATGGCCTCCTCCGCGGTCATGAAGTGGTCGCGGTCGCAGTCCTGGTGGACCCGGGCCGCCGGCTTGCCGCAGGCCCGGGCCAGAATGGCGTCCAGCAGGTCCCGGCGGCTGCGCAGGTGGGCGGCGGCGATCTCGATGTCGCTGGCCTGCCCCTGCATGCCGCCCAGCACCTGGTGGATCATCAGTTCCCCGTGGGGGGTGCAGTAGCGCTTGCCCGGGGTGCCGGCGGCCACCAGCACCGCCGCCATGCTGGACGCCGTGCCCAGGCAGACGGTGGCAATGTCGCAGCGGGAGCGCTGCATGGCGTCATAGATGGCCAGCCCCGCGCTCACGCTGCCCCCGGGGCTCTGGATGTACAGCAGGATATCCGCCGTGCTTTCCAGGGAGAGGTATTCAATCTGCAGCACCACGTCGCAGGCCAGGGCCTCGGTGATCTCGCCGCACAGCAGCACCGTGCGGTAACGGCAGGCAAAACAGCTGACCAGATCGCCGGAGCGCAGCCCCTGGCGGTCGGCAATGGGAATCTGGATCATGGAACGGTCTCCTTTCTGGCTGGGGCAGTCCGGCGCTCACAAAAAGATGGAGTCGGGACGGCGCAGCATGTGTTTGATATCCATGGTGGGCACCTTCCGGTCGGACAGGTGGCAGGGGATGGTGTAGGTCTTGGGGGGAAACTGCAGGCAGGCATACCGGCTGATGTCCGGCAGCCGCCCCACGAACTGCACCCCCGGGGCGCTGAAATAGGTCTCGGTGTATTCGGCGGTCTTTTTCAGGGTCTGCAGGTCCTGCACCCGCAGCAGGGGCCGCACGCTGCCGGCGGTGCCCATGACCTGGCCGGACCGCTCGGACAGATATTGCAGCAGGCTCAGCTCGGGGCTGTTCATGAAATACAGGTTGGCGCAGTTTTCCAGGATGACGGGGGCGTCCTTGGGATAGGCCGTCTTGAGCTGTTCCAGCCCCTGGCACCAGATGTACCACCGGATGTTGCGGGAACGGTGGGCGCTGATGTTGCGGCTCATGTTCTGGATGAAATACTGGGTGAATTCGTCGCACACAAAGTTGGTGCGGATGGGCAGGCTGCCCCCGCAGCGGTAGGCCAGCCCCACCAGGGTGCTGGACAGCTGGTCCAGCAGGATGCCCACAAAGGGGTCGTAGCTGTCCACCTCGTCGGGCACGATGATGAACACGGCGCATTTGCGCTTTGCCAGCTCCGCAAAATCGAAGGTGGTGCAGCTGGTCATCCGCATCAGCTGGTCATTGACCACAAAGGGCTGCAGCATGCTGTAGGCGGTGGCAATGACCGACATGCGGGTGCGCTCGGGCATGGACAGGATGGAATCCAGGGTGGAGGAGACGATGTCCGGCAGGCGGCACCGCTCCCGGATGGTGTGCATGGCGTTGCAGCCTTCGTCGTTGAGCAGCATGGCCAGGGAGAGCATGTGGATGCAGTCGGGGTCATCAATGCAGGCGAACATGCCGCAGCAGAACCCCACCAGGCACAGCACCCCTTCCAGCGTCCAGAACGGGTCGGCGGTGGAGCCGTTGTACACATGGGACAGGTTGTTGAACTGTTCGTGCAGCAGGCGCAGGGCTTCCCCCGGCTTGCCTTCCCGGTACATCCGGTAGGGCAGCAGCAGGGGATTGAACCCGTCCCCCCGGAAACCGCGCAGGTCAAAAAACACCGTCTTGTAGTCGTTTTCGTCCAGGACGCCCCGGATGTAGCGGGCCAGGGAGCCGGTGGTCAGCTCCCCTTTCACATCAATGGCCACGATGTTCTCCCCGCCCTTGGCCAGCATGGCGATGGTGGGGCCTACCCCCCGGCGGCTCTTGCCGGCGCCGGTAAAGCCCACCCCCAGGGTCATCTCGTCCCGGGTGTTCAGGCAGACGGTACTGCCGTCGCTCCACACCGGCATGCCGCCGGCTTTCAGCGGTTTGTGGGAAAGTTCCACCGGCGGGTAGTCCCGCCGGATCTCGTTCATGGTGGCCAGTCGGGCCGAAGGCTCCGGGAACACATACGGCCGCCAGTCGGATTCGTAATCGTAGCGGATATCAAATGGGGGCATGGTTTTCTTCCTCCTTGTTTCCGGGTACGGCGGCCTCTATCGGACCGCCGTTGAGAATGGCCACCAGGCTGGTCTCCTCCTTCAGATAGCGCTGCAGGATGCGGCGGGTCACCCGTTCCCCCGCCAGGTCCTGCAGTTCCTGCAGCACCTGTTCCAGCACGGCGCAGCTGTGCAGCGGGGTCAGCCGGCTGCACAGACCGGCCAGCGCGGTGCAGGCTTCCGGGGTGATGGACAGGCGGGCGGCAATGTAGTGTTCCAGCACCGGCAGGTCCCGGAACAGGCAGAGCTGCCACAGCTGGGGGCGCAGGTACAGGGCGGCGGTCTGCACAAGGGGCTGCAGCTGTCCGGTGTCCGCCGCCCCCGCCACAAACAGCAGCTTCCAGTCCCGGCGGTGGTCGTGCAGGTACTTGAAGGCGATGTGCAGGTAGTCCTCCCGGGGATGGTCCAGCCACTCGCTCAGATCCAGCGCCAGCACCCCCCGGTACTGGGCCTGCAGGCCGGCGGCGTCCATCAGCAGCAGGTACAGCCGGCGCAGCCCCTCAAAGCTTTCATAAGGGGGCGTGTACGCCAGTTTGTAATACACCAGGTTGTCCATATCCTCGGAAACGGTATACCGGCGGATGGCCGGCGTGCCGGCCAGGTCCCGCACAAAGCGTTCGTTCTCGGTCATGCCGGTCACCAGAAAGACCGCGTCCTTCTCCTCCCACAGAGGGGGCATCGAACAGTTCGTCATGGGTTCTCCCTCCTTTGTGTCATATTGGACGAGGCAGGGCAAAAAATTTGAAGTGGCCCGGGCCGCCGGCGCAAAAGAAAAGCAAATTTCGGCAAAACGACCGAAAAACACGCCTTGTTCCTGCCATATTTTTGTAGTATCATGAGAATATATCTCGAAAAGGCGGGGGTGAGGAGGATGGAAGAACGGCATCTGCGGGAAGAGCGGGATGCCCTGCGGGCCGCGGCGGAAAAGCTGCGGGAACGGCTGCGGGAGGAGGCGGTGGACCGGCTGGCCCGCCTGGTGATCGGGCCGGAGGACGCCCATACCGGCGCCGACCGGGCGCAGGAGATCCGGGGCGGCGGTGCCCTGCTGGCGCTGTGCCTGCTGCAGGTGCGGGCGGAGCTGCTGCTCTGCGCCCAGCCGGCGTCCGCCTCCCGGGAATCCCTGACCCGCTGCGTGGCGGAGGTCTTCCGCAGCGCGGGGCAGGCGGTGGAGGTCCCCTGGCCGGAACAGGACCACCTTCTGGGGGCGGGGCTGCTGCTGCAAAGCTGTGCCGACACCGACCGGCAGTGGGACATCCTGCTGGACTGCATCCCCGCCCGGGAACTGGAACTCCTGCAGACCTGGGAGGACTCCGATGAGGAGGACGAGCGGGCGCTGATGACCCAGTGGGAACTGCTCCGGGCCATGGCCGGGGGCTGTGCCGCCTACGGACTGCAGCAGGAGGGCTGCCGGGTGATGCAGATGTGTCTGGCGGATGCGTGCCGGACCTTCGGGGAGGAGACCGCCTGGAACCTGTATGTCCAGGTGCTGCTGGACTGCATCGACCAGGGGGGCTCCGTCCTGGCCGCCGCCTGCGGGGATGCGGCCCTGCCCGGGGTGCAGCGCCGGCCGGACACCCTGGAAAAAAGTGATTTCTTCTGGATGTACGGCATCGCCCTGCACAATACGCAACGGTATGAGGAAGCCCAGGAAGCCTTCCGGCAGTGCATGGCGCTGCGGGAAGGGGCGCTGGGACCCGGGCATCTGCTGACCTGCGTGCCCCGGGCCTACTTCTGGTATGTGCGGCTGGTGATCCGCCGCCGGGAGTGGGACGGGGCGGGCGTGCGGTTCCTGGTGGAATTTCTGGAAAAAATGCTGGGCCACGGGTACGGGGATCTGCCTTACGGGCAGCAGCTGCAGCTTCTGGGTCCGGTGGTGTTCGGGGTGCTGGGCCGGCTGCCCCGCATGGGGGTGTGCGACGGCCTGGACGGGCTGCTGGACCGATACCGCGCCGCCTGCGAGGCCTTTGACGGCGACCCCGGGCAGAGCTACTACCGCCGTCGGTACGCCTACACCCTGGCGGGGGTGCTGGACTGCGCCCGGGGCAGCTACAACCGGGCGCTGGAAGACACCCTGCGCGCCCGGGAAGTCCCCTTCGCCCCGGGCATGGACGGCGTCGCCCATGTGGATGACGCCACCCTGGATTACAACGCCGGATACCTGTACTGTGTGCAGGGGCATGTGGCCGAAGGCCTGGACCGCCTGGACCGGCTGATCCGGCAGATGGAGGAAGCGGGGGATCCCCGCAGCGAGGAGATCTACCAGCAGGCGGTGATGGTCTGCTATTCCTGCCGGCAGATCGTGGACGAGCTGGGGGAGGAGGAAGCGGAACAGCTGCGGCAGCGGGTGAAGCGCAGGGCCGCGGCCCTGCGGCAGGACCCGTCGGCCCCGCCGTCGGGAGGAAAGCTGGAACTGGTCCCCTACAGCGCCATGCTGGAAATGCTGTGCAGCAACGGGATGCTGCGGCCGCAGGACCTGCCGGACGCGGTGCTGCTGGTGCGCACCTCCCTGGACCGGCTGCGGGACGACCCCCTCTACCGCCCCGCGTACACGGTGCTGCTGTACCAGCTGATGCTGTTCCTGTGGATGCAGAACGACCCGGAATGTGCCCGTCTGGCCGACCCCTGCGAAGCCCTGCTCCGGGATACCCTGCTGCAGGACCGCATCCGGTCCTCCTGCCATATCGTCATCAACCTGATCCGCAGGCAGTACGGCAGGCCCGGGGCGGCCGTCCCCGGTGCCGTTGCCCAGCTGGAAGAGCTGGACCGGCAATGGAAAAACAACGTCTGTACCCTGGACGATACCGCCCTCACCGTGTCCCTGGTCAATGCCCGGGCGGTGTTCGCCAACGCCTACTGCATCCTGCGCCCCGTGCGCAGCGAAGAGCAGATGTTCGGGCTGGTGCTGCGGGGCAAGGCCCTGGCCGCCCTGGCCGGACGGGAGCGCAACCGCATCCTCATGGGCCTGGGGGACGAGGAGACCCGCCGTGCCCTGGACCGGCTGCGCCGGCTGCAGAACCGGCAGACCGCCCTGTATGCCATGGAGGACCCGGGCGAGCCCTCTCTGGAGGAGACGGAGCGGGAGGTGGCCCGCCTTTCGGCCCGGATCGAAAGCGCCATGCCGGATATCCGGCACTTCACCCCCATCACCCCCCAAGCCCTGGCAGAAAAACTGCCCGAAGGCAGTGCCCTGGTGGAATACTACTGGGCCTTCGAGACCACCCGGCAGAATTTCCTGGGCCAGGAGGACGGCACGGGGGAACAATGGCTGGATGTATACCTGCTGCGGCGGCAGGAAAGGACCGTCCGCCTGTACCGGCGCACCCTGCCCGGAGCGGATATGGACAGCCTGCAGCAGCTGTGCGGGGATTTCCGCGCCTGCTGCCGGGACGCCGGCGGTGCCGACCGGAAAGCCCGGGCCCGGAAGAATGCCCTGCGCAGCACCCTCTACCGCACCCTGATCGCACCGGTGGAGGACCTGCTGGCGGGGGTCCGTGCCCTGTACATCGCGCCCGAAGAGCTGCTGCGCAACATTCCCTACGGCCTGCTGGGGCCGGACGGGGCCCATACCCTGGACAAGCGGTTCACCGTGACCGAACTGATCTGCGGCCGGGACATCCTCTTTGCCACCGCGGCCGCCCCCCAGGACGGGGCGTTTGTGGTGGGGGACCCGGACTACCGGGCGGGCAGCCGGGACCGCTTTGACGGGGCGGATACCCTCCGCCATGGCCAGTCCCTGCAGCCGCTGCCCTTCAGCGGGCTGGAAGCCCGCATGGTGGCCCGGTGCACCGGCGGCCGCTGCCTGACCGGGGACCGGGCCACCAAACAGGAACTGCTGCGGCAGGCGGGGCGGTACGGCATCCTGCACATCGCCGCCCACGGGGATTTCGACCAGACCGGGGAGAGCAACGCCCTGTTCAGCGCCCGCATCTATCTGGCCGGAGCCCAGACCTTTCTGGATACCGGGCGGGAGGACGAGCGCTGCGGCAACGGCATCCTGACTGCCGACGAGATCAGCCGCATGGACCTGCACGGCACCGGGCTGGCGGTGCTGTCCGCCTGCTTCACCGGAATGGGGGAGGCGAACACCGCGGGCAGCGTGCAGGGGCTGGTGTCCGCCTTTGCGGCCGCGGGGGTGGGGTATGTGGTGACCTCCCTGTGGGAGGCGGACGACTTTGCCGCCGCCGAACTCATGCGCCGGTTTTACCGGCTGCTGCAGCAGGGCCGCCCGGTGCCCGACGCCCTGCGGGAAGCCAAGGCCTCCCTGGCACAGGCCACCGTGGCCCAGCTGAAACAGGCCGGGTGGGACGCCCTGCGCCGGGACCCGGACACCTCCGCCGCCATGCGGGCGGTGCTGGACCTGCGCCTGGAACGGGCGGACAGTTTCCGCCCCTTTGCCGATGAACATTACTGGGGCGGATTTGTCTGCCACCGCTGCCGCTGAGCCGCCCCGGAAAAAATTTCAAAAAAATCCGTTTTTCACTTCAACATTTTCTCCGGGAGTCGTTCCCTATGAGTAACGGCGGGGAAATGGCCCCGCCGGCGCGCAGGGCTGTGCGCACAGACAGCCCGGAATTCCGTGAAAAAAGGAGCGTGCAGATCATATGCGCCGATCAGTTTCATCGGCCGCGGAAGAGCGGCCAAAGCCGGCCAATACCCAGGATTTTTATGAAAAAGAGAGCATGGACCTCCCGGCAGAGGAGGACCTGGAGGAAGGGGAAAAGGAAGACCTGAAAAAAGAGCGGGAAAGACGCCCGCCCGAACCGGGCACCCCGGCGGACAGACTGCAGCAGGTGTATCTGGAATACATCCGGCTTCTGCCCTCCGGAAAGGCCTGCACCCCGCGGCAATGGTGGGACACACCGGCCAAGGAAGAGGCGGTGGAAAAACTGTACCGTGCCACCTATGCCTACTGCAGGAAAAAGATCAAGGCAAGGCTTACAAAAGGGGGCCTGTGGCCCAGTGAACTTCCCACCGAAACCGTGACCGTCTTCCAGGACGCCTTTCTCAAGATCATGGCCGACCTGTGCGTCCACAGGAAAAAACAGATCCCGGTCTGTCATTATGCGGGGCTGGCCACCCGGCTGTGCCGCAACCAGGCCTCCGACTATCTCAAGCTGCTTCATCCCGGCAGCAAATACGAGATGGGCCCCCGGCGCCGCAGCGACTACAACGCCCCCGGGGAACCGGCGCCCGGGGAGGAAAAAAAGCGGGGCGACCCGGTCCAGAAGATCCGTCTGGCGGACCCCTACATCCGGGATGAGTCCGGCTTTCAGCTGGACGAGGGCCTTTTTCAGAGCGATGAGGACAACATCCTGAACGAACTGGAACACAGGCTGGAACTGCAATGCCACGACCAGGTCCTGCTGTGTTACGTCCGGGCCCTGCTGAGCTACAGGGGGATGGCGGGCAAGGGGCTGGCCCTGTGTTACGGCCGCATCCTGTACCAGCTGACCGGCCGGTTCGACCCCGAATTCGGCCTGCCCGCCGCCCAGCGCTGGGACCCCCGGGACCGGGGGCGGGCGCAGGTCCGCCCGCCGGTGCGGGAAGGCCAGCTGAAATTCCCCCAGCCCTCCGATTCCTGTTCCGCCGTCTGGGCCATGGCCCATATGAAGGACAAGACGCTGGGAACCCTGTGCGAGGAAAGCCAACAGGAATTTTCCTGGTATTTCCGGATGCCGGTGCGCTGGGGGTGGGCGTTCCGGCGGAATCTGAACAAGACCGTGCAGCTGGACGGTGTATCCTGCCGGCTGGCGGAGGTGCCGTACGGCCGGTTGTATACCCTGGAGCAGGTCCGTACCTGGTGCGGGTCGGTCCATCCCCAGATGCTGTCCGGCGCCTACAAGCGGATCATGAAGAACGAGGCGCTGTCGGATTACTGCTGCCTGAATCTGCCTACCTCCGCCAAAAAGTTTCTTGACAAAGGAGACAATCGATGAGCCATATCAACGACAAAACGCTGTATGACCTGACCCGTCGGGCCATGCGCGGGGAGCAAGCGACCCCGCAGGATGAAGAATATCTGGACCATATCCGCAGCTGCGAATATTGCTACCGGCGGTATGCCGTGCTGGCTCAGCTCTTTGATCTGGTGGGCACAGGGGAGCCGTCCCCGGTCCTGGCAGCGGTGGAGCTGCACCTGGACCGGACCGGGGAAGGGCTGCGGGCCGCCTTCCGCCGGGTGGAGGATGCCGCGGCGCGCATCGGCTTTTTCATTCCCGCAGCGCCGGTCCCGGCCGGTGCCCGTGGTGCGGCCGGCCCGGACCCCGTGGTGCGGGTGGACGGCACCGAGACCGAGGAGGATATGATCGCCTACGACACCCGCCGGCATACCCTGACGGTGCAGCTGAGCCTGCAGCAGCACCCGGGCCTGCAGGCCCGGGCGGAGGTGTACACCCGGGACGGGGGCTGCCTGGTGCTGCCCCTGCGGGAGGAGGACGGCGTGCTGTATGGCACGCTGGAAAATTTCCAGGAACCTGAGGCGGAGATCCGCCTGGTGGAATACCACTGATCGCCGGAACGGGCCGCCGGACGGCCTGAAAATCAAAATAGAAAGGACGGAAATCACCATGTCAAAACTCATGGAAAAGAAGTTGGCCAAACTGGAACCCGGCACACGGGTGGAACTGAAATTCAACGATGGCGACAGAGAACGAAGACTTACCGGCATCATCACAGATACCGATCATGAAGAAGGACTGGAACTGACCGCGGACGACGGCGAAGTGATCTGCCTGTCCTATGGGGAAGTGCTGTTCTTCCGGCAGACGGAAGCAGGCGCAGCCCCCGCAGCCCCCGCGG
>PPYE01432573.1_pt1 | contig 50771 bp, 51 predicted proteins | sample 1559881 | NCBI WGS metagenome assembly PPYE01 (sample SAMN08240022, study PRJNA423297) | Human gut metagenome, whole genome shotgun sequencing project.
TTTATGCGCGAGTGGCTCAGTGGTAGAGCATCGCCTTGCCAAGGCGAGGGTCGCGAGTTCGAATCTCGTCTCGCGCTTTCTTACGTATCCTGCTTTCTGGAAAAATTCATATCATATGCGCGAGTGGCTCAGTGGTAGAGCATCGCCTTGCCAAGGCGAGGGTCGCGAGTTCGAATCTCGTCTCGCGCTGTTTCAGAGAGTATCTTTTGGATGCTCTCTTTTTTGTTTTTAAAACATTCGTAAGAATTTTCTGGGGCAATGGCACGCTTTTCTATGTGGTTTTATGATATGATGGAAAAAATAGTTTTTGTCAGAAGGGGGTGTCCGGTATGGATGAACGGCTGCGCACATTGCAGGCGGAAGTGGAAGAAGAACAGACTTTGCGCCGGAAGCGGGACAGTCTGGAAGTGGAATATAGAAGCCTTTGCAGCTATGAAAGGGAACTGGCGGTGCTGCGCCAGAAAGAACAGGAAGATGTGGCGCGGATGGAACAGGGAGGCGTGCGGAACCTCTTTACGAAAGCCACAGGCAAATATGAAGAAGCACTGGCACAGGAACAGGCAGAAGCTGCTCAGACGGAGGCAAAGTATCAGAAGGTACAGCGGGAAATTGCGCAGATGGAGGATACCCTGCGGCAGTTGGATAAACGCATCGGAGAATTGAGCGGCAGTCAGGCACGTTATGATGCTTATATCCTCCAGCGGGCAGAAGAGCTGGAAGAGGCAGGCACAGACAGCGGCATGAAGGATTTACAGGCGCGGATTCGCACTCTGGAAGAACGGGAGCGGACTTTGCTGGAAAAAAGAAACCGGTTGGCTGATGTACGCTGGGAAGTAAGAAACGTGCTGGGCATTTTGGAGGATGCGGCAGGGTATGGCCGCTGGGATGCAGGACGCGGCAGTCTGCTCAGTTCTTTTTTGAAGCAAGAACGGGTGCAGAAAGCCAAAGAAGCTATGATTGGCTTACAGGAAGCTGTCAAACGTGCCAAAGACGTAGAGGATAAACAGCTTTCCGCAGCCCAGGATCATTTACAGGAAGCCAGAAGACAGAGAGGATGGGATATTTTCCTGGATAATATCCTCATCGATTGGTCTGTGCAGGACGAAATTGAAATGGCTCTTGCCCGTCTGCATCATTTCAGCGGCGCGCTGGAAGAAAAAGAACGGGTGATTCTGGGAGAATTGCAGCGTATCCGGGCGGAACAGGAAATTTTGCAGAAACAGTGGAAGGACAGTGTGGCACAGCTGTAAAAATGGGGGATTCATATGGAACAGTATTGGCAGGAATTGCAACAGCAAGTACATCGCAAAGCAGCTTTGGAACGGAAACAGGATGCACTCTGTGAACAACGGCGTAAGTTGAAAGAGGAATTGGACACTGCTACACAGCGTTGGCAGGAAGAACAAAAAGATGTGGATAAACTGGAGGGCATCAGTCTGGCTGGGATTTTTTCTGCCCTTTCCGGCAGGAAAGAAGAACAGCTGGAAAAGGAACGGCAGGAAGCCCAGGAGGCTTTGTTGCAAAAAGAGGCGGCAGACAATGCTTTTCAGAAGCTGGAAGAAGAAATCAGAAAAAACAGGGATGAACTTTTTCGTTTGCAGGACTGCGAAATCAAGTATCAGAGAGCACTGGAAGAAAGAGCAGCAGAATTGGAAGCCATGGGACAGGATACGGGACTTTTGCAGCTGCAAAAGGAAATTGGAAGGCTGGAAGCTGAGGATAAAGAATTACAGGAAGTGTTGGACGCAGGCAGAGACGTGCATGTCCAAGTGCAGCAAGCCTTGAATGCGCTGGATTCTGCCGAAAACTGGGGCGTTGTGGATATGATGGGCGGCGGCATGATGACGACCATGATGAAACGGGATCGGATGAATCAGGCGAAAAATGCCATGACAGAAATCGAATATCTCCTTGGAAAATTCCGTGCAGAACTGTCTGACATTGCCGGAGCGGATACAGTAGGCGCTGCAAATTTTGGCAAAGAATGGTCTATGATGGATTATCTCATGGATGGCTTTTTCATCGATTATATGGTGCAACAGGAGATTACAGAAAGCCTTTCTAATATGCGGCGTCTGGAAAAGGAAATAGAGCGCGTCTGTGCAACTATCCAGCAGCGAAAAGAGGAAAATCAGAGAAAGAAAACGGAATTGAGACAGGAATGGCAGACACAGATGGAACAGCTGTGAAATGAGGGATTCGTATGGAACAAAATTTGTGGGAACTGCGTGAAAACTGTCGTATGGAAGAAATGCTGTGCAAGAAAAGAGAAGAACTACGGGCACAGCAGAAACAGTTGGAAGAAAAAATGCTGGAATTGTCTGTGCAGTACAGCCGCGAAACTCAGGACGTGAAAGAGTTGGAAGGTTTGACCATGACATCTTTGTTGTCTTCTCTGTCCGGTACGAAGCAGAAAAACTTGGAAAAAGAGCGGAGAGAAGCCAAAGAAGCAGCTTTGCGGCTGGAAGAGGCCAAAAAAGTCCTGGAACAGGTGGAAAAAGAACTGCAGTCTGTGGATTTAGAAGTGCGGCAGCTTCGTGGCAGCAAGGAAAAGTACGAAACTGCGCTGAAGGAAAAGGCGGCTCAGATGGAAGCGGCGGGAATCCGAACAGGATTCTCAGAATTGGAAGAAAAGCTGGGAATTTTGGAAACGGAATCCATAGAAGTGACAGGCGTTTTACAGCTGGGAAATGCCCTGCGGTGGCAGCTTCACCGCATCATGGAAATATTGCAGTCTGCCCGTAACTGGGGACGGGTGGATTTGATTGGAGGCGGCTCGACTTCCAGCGCCCTGAAACGGGAGCGGATGGAGGAAACCAGAAAAGCACTGGCGGAGCTGGATGTGATTCTGGGATATTTTCGGAAGAAATTCCGGGAAACACCTGTTGTCAGCAAAATTTCTTATGAAGAATGGGGCGATGATCTGTTTGCCGCTGATTTTCTGCTGGATGGGTTTGTCATAGACGCATTGGTGCAGGTGGATATTGTGGATTGTCAGGCAGAAATGGAACGTCTTTATGAACAGACGGAAAGGATTTGTAAATCTTTGCGGCAAAAAGCAGATGGGATTCAGGCAGAGAAAGAATCCTTGCAAAAAAATGGCTGAAATATATGGAAACCATTGGTTAGTTCATGGAAAGCGCAGGGGGATTCCCTGCGTTTTTGCGTGCAAAAATGGTGGGAATATGATAGTATGCTGTTAAAGCGTTTTGACAGAGTTTATGTCAGGAGGGATTTTTTTAGATGGAAAAAAGAAAAATGGAAAATATCGGTGCTGAGCCGTCTATGTTGGGTTTTGGCTGCATGCGTTTTCCTACTTTGGAAGACGGCAGCATCAATGAAGCGGAAGCAGAAAAAATGCTGAACTATGCCCTTGACCATGGGGTGACCTATGTGGATACAGCGTATTTCTACCATGATGGCGCCAGCGAGCCTTTTGTGGGCAAAGTGCTGGAAAAACGGGACAGAAGCTCTTTTTATCTGGCAACCAAACTGCCTGTTTGGATACTGAAAGACGGGGAGGACGCCAGAAGGGTATGTATGGAACAGCTTTCCCGCCTGCGGACAGAATATGTGGATTTTTATCTGCTTCATGCATTGAATCGGGAGAGATGGGAAAAACTGGTGGAACAGGGTGTCATTGATGTACTGGAACAGCTGCGGGAAGAAGGCAAGATCCGCTACATCGGTTTCTCTTTCCATGACGATTACGAAGTGTTTGAGGAAATTTTGCAGTACCGGAAATGGGATTTCTGCCAGATTCAGCTGAACTATATGGACACAGAAGAACAGGCAGGCATGAAAGGCTACCGTCTGGCAGAAAAACTTGGTGTGCCCCTGGTGATTATGGAGCCTGTCCGCGGCGGCGCTCTGGCGAACTTCTCAGAAGATTTGAACGCAAAATTCCACGCACTGGACGAAAAAGCATCCATCGCTTCTTATGCTCTGCGGTATGTGGGCAGCCTGCCCAATGTGAAAGTCATCCTCAGCGGCATGAGTACCATGGAACAGGTAGAGGACAACATCAAAATATTCTCTCCTTTCCGTCCGCTCAATATCAGAGAAGAAGTTGCCATTGCTAATACGGCGGCAGCGCTGCGGGCTCGTGTACAGAATGGCTGTACAGGATGCCGTTACTGTATGCCGTGTCCTCATGGAGTGGATATTCCTGGGAACTTTAAACTGTGGAATACGTATCATATGTATCAGCGTTACGAAAGCGTTCGTTTTGGCTGGGAAGGCAAGGCGGAAAGCGAAAAACCCACCAGCTGTGTTTCCTGCGGAAAATGCATGGTAAATTGCCCTCAGAAGATCAATATTCCCATGGATTTGCAGAAGGTGCAGAAAGATTTCGACGAACGCATTTGGAAATAAAAGGAGAGAAGCACTTGGATTTACTGGAACAGGCGAAAAAAGCACTGGAGGCGGAAGGCGTGACCTTTGCGGCAGTATCCACCTCTGGCGAGCAAAAAACATCACAGAAAAAAGGCATTGCACCTATGATGGAAATTTTGGCAGAGTGCCCGGAATTTTTGCAGGGAGCGGCAGTGGCTGACCAGGTCATTGGGAAAGCGGCAGCATTTCTCCTGCGCAAGGGCGGCGCAAAATACCTGTATGCCAAAATCATCAGCGAACATGCTTTGGAAACACTGAAAGATAGTGGTATTGCTGTTTCTTATGGAACAAAAGTGCCTTATATCATCAATCGGAAGAAAGACGGCATGTGCCCCATGGAGCAGACGGTGCTTTCTGTGACAGATGTGGAGGAAGCCTATGGAAAATTGCGGGAAAAACTGCGGGAACTTTCTGGAAGAAATTGAGTTTCGGCCCATGAAAGCCACAGAGCATCCCTTGCTGTCAGATTTTCTCTATGAAGCCATTTTTCTGCCGCCGGGCGTCACACCCCCGCCCAGAGAAGTGGTGGAGTTGCCGGAATTGCAGCCCTATATTGTGGATTTTGGCAAAGATGGAGATTTCTGCATGTGTGCGGTACAAGGAACGCGGGTCATTGGTGCCGCATGGTGCAGATATTTGCAGGGATACGGCAGTGTGGAGGGTATGCCAGAGCTGGCAGTTTCCCTTTTGCCGTCCTTTCGGGGCAAAGGCATTGGTACAGTTCTTTTGGTGAAGTTTTTGGAAGAAATTCAAAAAAGGAACTTACCGGGGATTTCTCTTTCCGTTCAGAAAGAAAATCCTGCCCATAGATTGTATGAACGATTGGGATTTGAAATCGTCGAAGAACAGGCAGACACATGGGTCATGGTATACCATGTATAAAAAATCAGCGTCAGAGAGGATGATGGAAATGATTATTGGTACCTGCGAAGTGACTTTTCGGGCTGACTGGGTCACCAGCCTGAAGGAAAAGCGGATGGTGCTCAAAAGCCTCATGGAAAAGACACGGCACAAATTCAATATTTCCATTGCGGAAGTGGACAATCAGGATAACCATAAACTGTTGACCATTGGCTTTGCCTGCGTCTCCAACGAAAGCCGCCACGCGGACAGCATGGTGCAGCATGTACTGGATTTTATGGAAAAAAATACAGAGGCGGAGCTGATTTTTGCGGAAAGGGAAATCATTTGACGCTTTTTTCCCGAAAACAAAGGGATTTTTTATAAATAGCAGTAGATTTTCGGATTTTGCTGTGTTATAATATGCTTTGATTGTGCAGTTTTCAAGGACTGCCGGAAAAATGACAGCATACAAAACAGAAAAAATGAAGTTGTCAGATACAGATATTTTTTAAGGAGGAACTTCTAACCATGAATAATGCAACACTGATCAGCAAAGAAAAAACAGAAGTAAAATTTTCTTTCGAAGTAAGCCCTGAAACACTGGAAACAGGTCTGGCTTTCGCTTACAACAAAAACAAAAACCAGATCTCTCTGCCTGGTTTCAGAAAAGGCAAAGTGCCCAGAAAGCTCATCGAAGCGCAGTACGGCGAAAACTTCTTCTACGAAGATGCAATCAACCACATCTTCCCCGATGAATACATGGCAGCAATCAAAGAACTGGGTCTGGACGTTGTTTCCGCTCCCACTCTGGATGTTGAATACATCGACAAAGCAAAAGGCATCAAATTCATCATTGATGTAACTGTAAAACCCGAAGTAACTCTGGGTCAGTACAAAGGTCTGTCCGTGGAAAAAGTTCCCACAGAAGTAACAGACGAAGAAATCGCAAAAGAACTGGAAAAAGTTCAGAAACAGAACGCTAGACTGGTAGAAGTAACAGACAGACCCGCTCAGATGGGGGATGTTGCGAAAATCAGCTACGAAGGCAGCGTTGACGGCGTTCCTTTCGAAGGCGGCAAATCCGACGAACATGATTTGGAACTGGGTTCTCATTCCTTCATCGAAGGTTTCGAAGATCAGATCGTTGGTCACAGCGTAGGCGAAAAATTCGACATCAACGTAACTTTCCCCGAAGCTTACCATGCACCTGAACTGGCTGGCAAAGCAGCAGTATTCGCTATCGAACTGAAAGGCATCACAGCAAAAGAACTGCCTGAACTGAACGACGCTTTCGCAGAAGATGTTTCCGAATTCTCCACAATGGATGAATACAGAGCAAGCATCGCGGGCAAACTGGCAACAGACAAAGTAGAAAGAGCAAAACAGCTCCAGGGCGACAAACTGCTGGATGCAGCAGTAGCTAACTGCATAATGGAAGTACCTCAGGTTATGTATGATAACAAAATCAACAGCATGATGAGAGAATTCGAACAGAACATCATGCAGCAGGGCCTGACCATGGACATCTACTATCAGTACATGGGCACTTCCGAAGAAGCTATGAAAGAAACATTCAAAGACACAAGCATCAAGAGCGTAAACGCTAGACTGATGCTGGAACAGATCGCAAAAGAAGAAAACCTGACAATCTCTCAGGAAGATCTGGATGCAGAAGTTGTAAAATACGGCGAAAGCTACGGCATCGACGGCAAAGTAATGCTGGAAATGATGAAAGACGAAGACAAAGAAGCTCTGAGACAGGATATGCTGGTAAGAGCTGCTATGAAGCTGATCGAAGAAACAGCTATCGTAACAGAACCCGAAAAGTAAGATTCGCAAATCAAATTGCGTGAATGGAAACAGGCACAGGATACTGTGCCTGTTTCATATCGAAAAGAACGAAACAGGAGGGATTGCGAATGAGTTTAGTACCTATGGTCGTGGATCAGACCAACCACGGCGAACGTTCTTATGACATTTATTCTAGACTGTTAAAAGACAGAATCATTTTCCTTGGCGAGGAAGTCAACGACGTAACAGCCAGCCTGGTTGTTGCACAGCTGCTTTACCTGGCTGCGGAAGATCCCGATAAGGATATCAACCTGTATATCAACAGCCCCGGCGGTTCCGTAACCGCAGGTATGGCCATCTATGACACCATGCAGTATATCCGCCCCGATGTATCCACAATCTGCATCGGTATGGCAGCAAGCATGGGCGCGTTCCTGCTGGCAGGCGGCGCAAAAGGCAAACGTTACGCTCTGCCCAATGCGGAAGTGATGATTCACCAGCCCAGCGGCGGCGCAAGAGGACAGGCAACAGACATTCAGATCCACGCAGAAAACATCCTGCGCACCAAAAAGAAACTGAATGAAATTCTGGCAGCAAATACAGGCAAATCCTTTGATGAAATCGCCCGTGACACAGAACGGGATAACTTTATGACAGCGGAAGAAGCAAAAGAATATGGCTTGATCGACGCTGTCATCACAAAGCCTCAGACAAAGGAGTGAGAATGGAGTGACCGGTAAAAACGATGAAACCAACAAATTACGGTGTTCCTTTTGCGGCAAAACACAGGATCAGGTAAAAAAACTGATTGCCGGCCCCAATGTGTATATCTGTGACGAATGTATCGACCTTTGCGCAGATATTATTGATGAAGAATACGAAACCCTCGCAAAAGAGGACGAAGTGAAAGAACTGCCCAAGCCCAAGCAGATCAAGGAAATCCTTGACCAGTATGTTATCGGTCAGGACAGAGCAAAACAGGCACTGTCTGTGGCAGTTTATAACCACTATAAGAGAATTTTCCGCAACGCCAAAACAGACGATGTGGAACTGCAGAAAAGCAATATCCTGCTGGTAGGCCCTACCGGTACTGGTAAAACCCTGCTGGCACAGACTCTGGCAAGAGTATTGCAGGTGCCTTTCGCCATTGCAGACGCTACTTCTTTGACAGAAGCCGGCTATGTAGGTGAAGACGTAGAAAATATCCTGCTGAAACTGATTCAGGCAGCAGATTACGATATTGAAAAAGCGGAACGCGGTATCATCTATATCGATGAAATCGATAAGATCACTAAGAAATCCGAAAACGTATCCATCACCCGTGATGTCAGCGGTGAAGGCGTACAGCAGGCACTGCTGAAAATTCTGGAAGGCACAACAGCAAGCGTGCCTCCTCAGGGCGGCAGAAAGCACCCTCATCAGGAATTTATCCAGATTGACACTACAAACATTCTGTTTATCTGCGGCGGCGCCTTTGGCGGCATCGAAAAGATCATCCAGAACCGTATGGGTCACAAAGTCATCGGTTTTGGCGCAGATGTTCACAGCAAGCTGGATAAAACAAACGATGAACTGCTGCAGAGCCTGATGCCTCAGGATCTGCTGAAATATGGTCTGATTCCTGAATTCATCGGTCGTCTGCCCGTTGTGGTAACACTGGATAATCTGGATGAAGACGCTTTCGTTCATATCCTGACAGAACCCAAAAACGCATTGACCAAACAGTATGAATATCTGTTTGAACTGGATGATGTGCTTCTGGAATTTGAAGAAGACGCTCTGAGAGCTATCGCTCATAAGGCTATGGAACGGGAAACCGGCGCCAGAGGTCTGAGAGCAATTCTGGAAGAATTCATCAACCCTGTGATGTACGAAATTCCGACAGAAACCACTGTGGAAAAATGCATCATCACCAAAGATGTGGTGGAAGGCAAAGCACAGCCCCAGTATATCTATAACGAAAACAGAAAGCCCCTGCACCGTTCCCGTCAGAAAAAACAGGATAAAGGCGCAAGCGCATAACTGTTTGTATAAAGTAAGAATGGAAAAGAGCGCGAAACTTTTAGAAATAGCAGTTTCGTGCTCTTGTTTTTTAGGAAGAAAAGAAAGAAGGGATCATCATGATTTTGGATTTGACAATCATGCTCACACCGGATCATCCCATGATCGCATGGGCAAAAACAAAGGAAAATCCCCATATTGCCATGGGTCATGTGGGCACCCATCTGGATACCTATGAAAAAACAAAAATTCCTCTGGAGTATTTCCGTTCCCGCGGGGTTTTGTTTCAGGTCGTTGGAATCGAGGAAGTGACAGAGGATGATATTGATTTGACAAAAGTTCAGAAGGGGGATTTTGTTTTATTCCGCACGGGAAGAAGTGAGGAATATGCCTATGGAGAAAAAGAATATTTCCCCAATCATCCCAAACTTTCTCTGTCTTTGATTGAAAAACTGGTGGAAAAGAAGATTCATTTCATTGGCGTGGATTGTCCTGGCATTCGGGAACATGAAGAACATCAGCAGGCAGACCGTTTTTGTGAAAGACATGGTGTTTATGTCATTGAGAACCTGAAAAATCTTGCAAATATTACAGCAGAAACTTTTACAGTTTATACCATGTGGCTGGATGATGTGCAGATGACAGGGCTGAGATGCCGTGTTTTAGCAGAAATGCAATAAAAGAGAAGGTTGTTATTTTCTCGGCAAGGGTTGTATGTCTATTTATACAAAAATCTGGTGGTTTCCACTGGAAACTTTTATTTAACCATCAGGAAAAAATTGTAAGGAGCCTGTAAATATGGGAAATATTGCGGATTGTATACACGGCGTACACCCTTGGCGGATAGATGGTTTTCTATTGGGGAAAAGCCAAAAAAAGCTGAAAAAATCGAGAAAATCGGCAAAAAAATCACAAATTTGTATTGACGTTGGAAAAAAGGAGGACTATAATTAACTCGTACATGAGAGAGGGACAATTAAATACAATTGTCCATGAGTTAAAAACTTTTAAATTAACAGGAGTGATATTTTATGTTGACAATGGAAATGCTGCAGGATGCAAAAAAAGTACTGGACGGCGTAGCTAGAAAAACACCCGTATTCCAGTCCACTTACATCAACCCCGATGCTGATGTTTATATCAAATGTGAAAACATGCAGGTAACAGGTTCTTTCAAACTGAGAGGCGCTTACTTCAAAACAGCTAGCCTGACAGACGCAGAAGCTCAGAAAGGTGTAATCGCTTGCTCCGCAGGTAACCACGCTCAGGGCGTAGCTCTGGCTGCTCAGAAAAAAGGTATCCCTGCTGTAATTTGCATGCCCGAATCCGCACCCATGGCTAAAGTAGAAGCTACAAGAAGCTATGGCGCAGAAGTAGTGCTGGTTCCTGGCGTATATGACGATGCTGCTGCAAAAGCTACACAGCTGCAGCATGAAAAAGGCTACACATTCCTGCACCCCTTCAACGATGAATACGTAATGGCTGGTCAGGGTACAGTTGGTCTGGAAATCATGGAACAGGTAAAAGATGCAGAAGTTGTTCTGTGCCCCATCGGTGGTGGCGGTCTGATCAGCGGCGTTGCTTTCGCTGTAAAACAGATCAACCCTAACTGCAAAGTATATGGCGTACAGGCTGCAGGCGCTCCTTCCATGCAGAACGCTCTGAACGTTGGTAAAGCAGAAGCTCTGGCTTCCGTAAGCACAATGGCTGACGGTATCGCTGTTAAACAGCCCGGCGACCTGACATTCGCTATGTGCCAGAAATATGTTGATGGCGTTGTAACAGTAACAGAAGACGAAATCGCTTCCGCTATCCTGAAACTGATCGAAAAACACAAAATGGTAGCAGAAGGCGCTGGCGCTGTTTCCGTAGCAGCTGCTATGTATAACAAAGTTGACATCAAAGGCAAAAAAGCTGTTTGCATCATCTCCGGTGGTAACGTTGACGTAAACGTTCTGGACCGTATCATCGACAAAGCTCTGCAGGCTAACGGCAGAATCACAAAACTGTCCGTAATGGTTATGGATAAACCCGGTCAGCTGACACAGCTGCTGACAGCTATCGCTGAAACAGGCGCTAACATCTTCAGCGTAAACCACGACCGTATGGTACAGGATATCGCAGTAAGCACATGTATCGTAGACATCGTTGCTGAAACAAGAAACAAAGAACACAGCGAACAGATGATCGAAGCAATCAAAGCAAAAGGTTTCCAGGTACTGTAATTCACAGCATCTACAGAAGCAACATAAATCCTAACGATAAAAAGGGACATAGCAGCTCAAATGCGGCTCTGTCCCTTTTTCTGTTGCAGGAATCAGAAAAAAATCCTTGAGGTGTGATGTGCTCCGGCGTATAATAGATATACTAACCCAAAAGAAAGGAACGAAAAGTTATGGAAGGGAATCGTGAAAAAAGACGGGGCGTTTTCCTGACGCTGGCAGGGGGCATGTGCTGGGGGGTCTCTGGCTGCTTTGCACAGTTTTTGTTTCAGGAAAAAGGCGCTACGGCAAACTGGCTGGTGTCTATTCGTCTGCTGACGGCTGGTATTTTGCTGTTGATTATCGGGTATATCCGTGAGGGGAAAAAACTCAATGAAGTATTTCATAAAGGCACAGATGCCAAGAGATTATTGGCATTTTCTGTTTTTGGCATGCTGTTTTGCCAGTATACATACTTTGTAACGGTGCAGTATTCCAACGCAGGTACGGCAACGGTATTGCAGGCATTGGCACCAACGGTCATTTTGGCTTTTGTTTGTATCCGCAGGCTGAAAATGCCCAGAGGATTTGAACTTATTTCTGTTATTTCGGCTATATTAGGGGTATTCCTCCTGAGCACCCATGGGAATATTCATAATATGATGCTGACAAAACAGGCGTTGTTTTTTGGTCTGGCTTCCGCTGTTGCCGCTGCCGCTTATAATCTGTTGGCAGCGAATCTGCTGCGGGATTATGGCGTGTATGTGGTTGTGGGATTTGGCATGTTTTTTGGCGGCTTGATTCTTTGCGCCATTGTGCGTCCTTGGAACCACATGATTCCTTTGGATATGGAAGCTATCGGCGCTATCTTTGGTGTTATCGTCATTGGTACAGCCATTGCATTTTCCTTGTACCTGAAAGGGGTCAGCATCGTAGGCGCTTTCATGGGCAGTCTGCTTGGAACTGTGGAACCAGTGACAGCCATTGTGGTTTCTTTCCTGTTCCTTGGCTCCAAATTCCAGTGGATTGACTTGCTGGGCTTTGCATTGATCTTAGGCACAGTCCTGCTTTTGTCCCTTCGCACACCACATGAAGAAGCATAAAAAATCATTCGGGCAGCACAGAAGAAATGCGAACGTATTTTCTGATGGGGCTTGCCCTTTTTTTCGCCCTCCTTTATAATGGAAAGGGTAAACAGGAGGACAAACTATGATTTCATATATCAAAGGTACCTTGGTACACCGGGGAAACGGCGTGGTGGTCGTGGAAGCCAGTGGACTGGGCTACGAAATTTTTGTTTCCGCGGCAACCCTTTCGGTGCTGCCGGAAGTGGGGGAAACGGTGAAAATCCATACCCACATGAATGTAAAGGAAGACGGCATTTCTCTTTATGGCTTTTCTACGGCAGAAGAACTGGAGCTGTTCCATCGGCTCATCAGTGTTACTGGCGTGGGGCCCAAGGGGGCACTGGGCTTTTTGTCTCAGCTGAAACCCCAGGAGATCATTCTTGCCATCCTTTCTGATGACGTGAAAACATTGTCCAAAGCCCCTGGTGTCGGCAGAAAAACTGCCCAGCGGGTGATTTTGGAACTGAAAGATAAATTCCAGACAGCAGATGCCATTGCCATGGAAATGGAAGCAGACGATTTGATGCCTACGGGCAGCAACGGCGCCAAGTTTGAAGCCATGGATGCACTGGCGGCACTGGGATACAGCCGCAGCGAAGCGGCAAAAGCTGTCAACGGCGTGGCAGCGGAAGGCATGACCACAGAGGACATCTTAAAAGCTGCCCTCAAGAAAATGGTCACATTTTGAGTAGAAACAGGTGGAAGCATTGGAAGATAGACGGATATTGACTGCCGGCATGCGGGAGGAAGATCGGGATACAGAACCGAAACTGCGGCCGGAGCGTTTGGAAAACTATATCGGGCAGGAGAATGTAAAGGAAAACCTGCGAGTGTTCATTGAAGCGGCAAAACAGCGTGGCGAAGCCTTAGATCATGTGCTGCTTTACGGCCCGCCGGGACTTGGTAAGACCACGTTGTCCAATATCATTGCCAATGAAATGGGTGTGCAGATCAAGACCACTTCCGGCCCGGCCATTGAGCGTCCGGGGGATATGGCGGCGGTGCTCAACAGCCTTGGAGAAGGGGACATCCTCTTTATTGACGAAATCCATCGGCTGAACCGCATGATTGAGGAAATCCTCTATCCTGCCATGGAGGACTATGTCATTGATATTATGATCGGCAAAGGCCCCGGTGCACGGTCTGTGCGGCTGGATCTGCCGAAATTTACTCTCATTGGCGCAACCACCCGTATTGGGCTTTTGACGGCGCCGCTTAGGGATCGTTTTGGCGTGGTACATCGGCTGGAGCCTTATGGCGTGGCACAGCTGAAGGTGATTCTGCTGCGTTCGGCAGATGTGCTGAAAGTAGAACTGGATGAAGATGGTGCAGAAGAAATTGCCCGCCGTTCCAGAGGGACACCCAGAATCGCTAACCGCCTTTTGAAACGCGTCCGGGACTTTGCCCAAGTGAAATACGATGGCAAAATCACTGGAGAAGTGGCGCGGTTTGCACTGGATTTATTGGAAGTGGATAAAATGGGGCTGGATTATATCGACCGGAAAATGCTCATGGCAATGATCGATAAATTCGGCGGGAAACCTGTGGGGCTGGATACTTTGGCAGCCTCCATCAACGAGGAATCCGAAACCATTGAAGATGTATATGAACCTTATTTGCTCCAGCTGGGCTATATCCAGCGGACACCAAGGGGCAGAGTTGTGACGAAACGGGGATATGACCACTTTGGTCTGACGTATCCCGAGGGAAAGGAGTAATCAATATGAAATTACCAATCACTGAAGTGATCGAAAATGTAAAAGACGAATTGCTGTGCTATGAAGGGGCAGAACAGACAGCAGAACGCTGGGAAAAAGAATTTTTGCAGTGGGTGGAAGACCACAAAGGCAAAGATAAAGACATCATCGTAGATGGTGATCAGGTATCCCTGAAAATCCGTGATGAAGAAGAAATCTTCGAAATCGCTGATTCCTACATGGATGCACTGGATGAAGGCAGTGTCAAACACTACTGGGAAAAATTCTGATAGATCTGAAAAAGAAAAGCACGAAATTTCCGAAAAGAAGTTTCGTGCTTTATACTGTCCCAAAACTAGATTTTATACTTTTTACAAAAACGCGGAAGGGTTTGGGGAATCATGGTCATACGTTTGCTCTGCAAACGCCAGCCATAAATGGCTGACCGCACTTCTTTGCGGTATGTAGTTCCTCAAGTGGAATCCGCAGTCGGAATTTACTTCCGACGAGGAAAAGCGGGAGTTTCAAGGCTTTTAAGTCCATGGAACTCCCGCTTTATACTTCTGTTTATTCGTCAAAGGCTTGAATGAAATGAGCCTTTGACGATAGAGTGTCGTTATTTTGTGATATAGTAGGTTGCTTCCATTTCCGCCGCCAGCAAATCCCCGCAGAAACACTGGATAGTCAGTACCAGTTTGCCTTTTTGGAATTTTGCGAAAGAATCCAGCAAAGCCTGTTTGCCTTCGGGGTCATTGCAGATACATTCTGCCCGAAAATCGCCTGTGATGGGGGCAATATAGCGGATCTGAGTTTTCTGTGCCACGATATTGCCCTTTGGCAGAAGTTCGTGGAAATTGGCGTACATGACAGACCAGCCGCAGACCGTCATCAATGCGCTGATGCTGCCGGCAAATCCTGTGTTTTTGTCGTTTTTATTCTGGGCAAAAGGTACGGAAAGCACCACTTTTTCCGGTGTGTATGTTTCCGCCTGAATGTCCATAAATTCTGTCAGGGGGATATTGCTGTGCAAAAATGAAGTAAATGCTTTTGTATCCATGATTTTCTCCTTTATACTTCAAAAAATGCTTTATCATAAGTTACTGTGCCATTCCAGTCCCCAGCAGGTTCCTGCAAAGGCAGTGCCATATAATTTGCGTCGGGCACACCTTCGAAGGGGCAGATAATGCCGAACCGAGAGGCAGGCACATAGCCGACTTTGGGGTAATATGTTTCACTGCCCAGTACGACGCTGATACCATAGCCCAGATTTTTGGCAATGCGGTGTCCTTCTGCCAGCAATGCAAGCCCAACGCCTTTTCTTTGGTGTTCCGGCAATACTGCCAGCGGCGCAGGGGCAATGGCTGTTTTTTCTCCGATTTTGATTTCAGAGAATAGAATATAGCCTATTATTTTTTCGTTTTCCTCTGCCACCAGAGAAAGAGCAGGTTGGAAAGCGGGGCTTTTGTGGAGCAGTACTACCAAGTCCTGCTCGTTGCCGTCGCTGTGTTCCGCAGAAGCAAAGGCGGTTTTCACCAGCTCATAGACGGCAGAAGCGTCAGAGGTTGTTTCCTGTCTGATTATCATGTTTATTTCCTTTCGTCTGTTTCATTCAGATTTTCCCAGAAGTCCTCTTTACCGATTTTTTTCAGATTGCGGTAATAAGGACGGTCTTTGTATTCATAACGGCAGATGGAAGAAAATACGCAGTAGTCGCAAGGGGTGCTGCTCTGCTTGCGATACGGGGCAGGGGTGATGACGCCTGCTTTCATGCTTTCGCCAATGGCAGCGGCACGTTTTGCTGTAAATGCCATAAGGGCGTTGTATTCTTCTTCCGTAGCCAGCAGGGAAGATGCTGTGGGCGTTCCTTTTTTGGTATATTTCAGTGGGATAATGTCCGAAGAACCCATCCGCATACCGCCGCTGACAGGGTCAATAAAGACTTCATCCATGGCTTTGATGACCGTTTCGTTTTCCAGCACCAGACCGGACATCTGCATTTTGCTGTAAAGCATGGTTTCCAGTTCTTCGGTGGACAATTCTTCCGTCACAGACAATGTGGGGTCTGTGATGCGGAAATAGAATACACCGCCGGGACGGTAGGATTCCGTTTCGTGGTTTTTCAGATAAGCATCCAAATATAATAACAGCTGCAACTGCAAGCCATAATAGATGTCCTGGAAATCAAAGGCTTTTGTGCCGGATTTATAGTCGATGATTTTCACGAATTTATTGCCTTCCGCATCCAGCAGGTCTACACGGTCGATTTTTCCTCGCAGAATTAGCTTGCTGCCGTCAGCCATGCCAATAACGATAGGCGGCAATGCTTCATGGGGGCCAAAGCCCACTTCATATCCAGCGGGTTCAAACATACCGCTCTGGATATGGCGTACCAGTGTCCAACCGGCACGTCTGGAAATTCGCTTCAGTCGTTTGATGAGGTACCGATTGGCGGCAGAATCCAGCAGGATTTCGTTACCCAGATGGGGAGCTGCTTCGTCCACAGCGGCATCCATGCGGCGTTCTGTTTCTTCCTGTGTTAAGGTTTGCCAGGAAATGCCGTCTTTTTTCAGTGTGGCTGCAAACTGCTCTAATACTTGATGGAACAGATTCCCTAAGTCAGGCGTACGCAGCTGGTACAACTGCCTAGGTCTTGCCTTCAGTCCATATTCCGCAAAATAAGCGAAGGGGCAGGCGGCAAACCGTTCCAGACGGGATACGCTGGAAAGAATGTTTTTGCCGTAAAGGCTTTTGGCAGTTTTTGGGGAAAGTTTTTGCCGTCTGTCATGAACGGAAAATCCCTGTCGCAGGAGAAAAAGCCGCTGCTGCCATTGGGGTGTGGTGGCAAAATAACTGTAAATATCCTGCCACATGGGTTCCATGGGGGATTCTTCCACGTGTTTGCGCATCTGTGCCCCTAACTGGTGGAAACATCCACCGGGCGTGAGCGCGGAAAGGGGGAGAACGTCGTCACGTTCTTCTGTCAATGTGGGATACATCTTCCCAATGCGGGCAATGAGAGAAGAGGGAAACAATGCTTTCCCTTCCGTGTCCCCGTTGGCGTAGGTGAGATACAGGGCATGAGAAGGCTTTGTCAATCCTCTGTAAATGAGGAATTGTTCTTCAAATAACTTTCGTTTGCCATCAGGGGCAAGCTCCATACCTGCTGCTGTTAGGGCTTCTCGTTCTGTTTCTGTGAAAATGCCTGTGTTTTCCGCAGGTGCGGGCAAAATGTCGTCATTGACGCCCAAAACTAGCAAGGCTTTGATGTCCGGCAGACGGCTTCGTTCAATATCCCCCACCAGCAGGCTGTCAGCCGTGGGAGGAATCAGCCCCATGGAGCTTTCTTCCAGTCCGGCGGACAAGATACGGGCGAAGGTATCCAGTGACATAGGCGCATCCCCCAGGATTTCCACGGCTTTTTGCAGCACATCCATGAGGATTTGCCAGATTTGCCGATGTTCTTCGGCTTTGGCGGCATTTCCTTTGGCAGCGGCTGCTTCGGAAAGAGCTGTCAGTTTTTGGGCAATGCCCAAGGTGTCCAGCTGGACAACAAGGGCCGTTACCCAATCTCGCAGGGGGAGATTTTTCTTCCGTTTCAGGGCAAGGAGGGGAGCAAATGGCGTCATGACCTGTACGCGGAGGTCATTGAGATACGCCTGTTCTGCTTCCTGTCCCGGCTGAAAGCCGTATGTCCAGACGTCTTTTTTCCATTTATAGCCTTTGATGCCGTATGCCAGAACATAGTTTTCCAGAATATCCATGTCCTCCTGTGCCATAGGGGTCAGACCTGTTTTCAGATAAGAGAAAACGGCTTCATAGCGGAAGTCATAGACCACACATTCCAGCAGGCTATTCACCAGCAAAATGAGAGGGTGAGAGGAAATGTCACGACGGCTATCCACGAAATAGGGGATGCCGGCTTCTGACAGGATGCCTTTCAGCCCTTTTTCGTAAGCGGACATGGCATTGGTAACGATGGCAATGTCACGATAACGCAAGCCCTTTTCCCGTACTAGTGAAAGAATCTGTCCTGCGGCGTATGTCATTTCCGATTCCCTTGTGGCGCAGGAGCAGATATGGATGCCCTCATGGTCGGGAGATTTTTTATAATAACCATAAAAATAGTTTTTCTCCAGAAAGGCAAGGGCAGGTGTTTTTGCCCGATGGTTTTCTTTGAAAAAGATGGGGGATTCCATGGCAATGCCCATTTCTTCTGCTAGAGAAACCAGCTTTTGCTTGGTCAGATGTGGTTCAAAAAAAGGCGCGGCAGGAGGCAGGGAAGAAGCGAAATAGCTGTGTTCGTCCATGGGCAGTGTGATGCTGACCCGTTTGCATAGACGGAGCAGCTGGGCAATGACGCCGTATTCCTGTGGTGTGAAGCCGTAAAAGCCATCCAGCCAGATTTCTGTATCTCCGAAAGCGGCAGAGGAAGCCAGTTTTTCTTCTAACAGGGAAAGGGTTGTGTCCCCAGTCAGATAAGTCTGAGAGAGGAATTCCTCATAGCGGCGGTAGATGCTTGCCATATCCCGACATTTGTCCTGTACGCTGTGGGACAGTCCTTCCTGGGTGGACAGGGTTTCCAGCTGTTCCGGTGTGACACGGTAGCGGAAAAATTCTGTGATGGTTTTTCCCAGACGGCTCACAAAGCCGTTTTTGTCCATCATGTGGCAGAAATAAGGCAGGTCGTCCCGCTGTTCCAGCAGGATTTTCTGCAACGCCATCTGTTTGCCTACATCTCCCAGAATCACGGCTCTGTTCAGTCCATTTTTGGCAAAAAACTGGTGTGCCAGTCTGCCGAAGCTGAGGACTTCTGCCGTCAGGATGCCTTTGCGCTCTGTCCGTGCTGTCAGGTCACGTTCCGCCTGAGAGGTGTACTGCTCTGGCACCAGAAAGATCTGCCGTCCTTTGTGGGTGGATTGGGCAGTGATGATCTCCTTCATACAGTATTCAGTTTTTCCGGTGCCTGCGGCACCAATGAGAAAACGTAATGCCATGTCTGTCCCTCCTTCATTAGTTACATGATACAAAAGGGCAGTATTTTTTGCAAGGACAAGTTCCCGGCAGGTATATCGGCAGACCTTTTTTCATAAGGTAAGATAACGATATGTTTTGGAGGGAGAAAAGAGGGTGCGGCATACAAGATTTGTAGTGGTAAAAATGCGTGAGCTTTTGAAAACAGCCCTATTTGCGGTGCTGGGCGTCATCATTCTGGTGGGGCTCATTACCTTTTTCCTGCGTATGGGAGATGGCAAATCCGCAGGGCTTTACCGGGACGGCACTTATGAGGCGGAACTGCCGCTGGGACAGGGCACCGCTTCCGTTTCTGTGGAAATCAAAGATGGACGCATTGCCGATGTGACCGTGACCGATGATGCGGAAACAGTGTCTGTCATGTATCCCATGGTGGAAGATGCGGCGGAAGAGGTGGCACAGCAGGTGGTCCAGAACCAGTCTGTGGAAAATATCACCGTTGCAGATACCCATACATATTCTGCACAGGCGGTGCTGGACGCGGTGAGCGCTTGTCTGGAAGATGCGGCAAAATGAAGGAAAAGCAGAAAGAAGATGCCTGTTTTGAGGGCATCTTTTTTTCCTTTTGCGAAAAAATAAACAAAATCTTAATATTTGATTTTTCGTTTTTAGTAGATAGGACGGCTTTCCGATGGTATAATGAAAAGTAAGTTGACACAAGAAAAGATGTCTTTTTGGTGTGGACTTTTTCTGTTTCGATAGTTTTGCGGAAAAACGAAGGAGGAGTATGTATGAGAAGAAAGTTAGCGGCAGTATTGTGCACACTGCTGTGTCTGACTGCTTTTACAGGGTGTTCCGCTGATGAAGTGGGCTACCTGCAGATGAGTGTAGACATGATGAAAGGCATGGAAGTCAGTGAAACAACAGGGGAAGCTGAAATCACACTGGACTTTGACGCTATGAAAACATTTGCGGCAGATGCGATGCTGGCAAGCGGCATGACACAGGAAGATGTGGACACAGCTATGGCTGGTATGACTGATTTTGACGGCAAAAAGAATGTAAAACTGGAATATACCATGCTGATGAATATGGATGATATGTCCTTTATGTTTGACGTGGACGCAACATATAAAAATCAGGAATATTCTTTCGGCAGATGGTATTACGGTGCGAAAGATGGCATGTATATCTCCACAGAAACTGTATGGAGCGCATACCGTTTGATGCAGGATATGACAGATGTAGATACAGACAGCTATTTCTTCAGCGATGCATTCGCGCAGGAATTCAAATCTATGCTGGATCGTGACCAGTATATCTGCATTCTGGATATGAAAGAAGATCTGGGTCTGACACAGGAAGAACTGGATGCGCTGATCCCCAGTGGCTATGACAGCTTGTATGATGCAGCTATCAACATGTATAAAGATGGTTTCAGCGGCTTCAGCACAGGCATGGTAACAAGAATCCAGAATGGCTATCAGATCGAAGCAACTGGCACAGAAGTAGGCCAGATGCTGGTTTCTCTGCTGGACTATATGGCACAGAATCCTGAACCTGTCATCAATGCACTGGAAGAATACCTGAAAGTGACTATGCAGGCAAGCGGCGCTACAGAAGCGGAAATTGCAGACCTGACAAGCTCTATGCAGGCAGCAAGAGATGATGTGGAAGCATTCCGCACCGTACTGGCTGATGTGAAAGACGCAGTGGAAACAGGCATGCAGAATGAAACCGTTGCTGCACTGCTGGCTGGCTTCCATTACACAGCAGAAGTTACAAAAGTAAATGACAGATACTATGGCAGTGAAGACTACCAGATGGCATACAAAGGAAGCACTATGTGTGCAATCACTTCTTCCACACGCACAGAGGAAGCAAGAGGCTCCGTGGTATTCCCTTCCATCAGTGTAAGACCTGACCAAATCACAACAGAACTGGAAACTCTGACAGATAAATACAATCCTGTAACAGGTGTCAGCGCAACATGGTACTATGACGAACCTACCGCATTCCTGACAGAAGAACGTGCAGAACCCGTTTACTGGGGCGGCAGCGCTTCTCCTATCGTAGAATATGTGGTACAGGACGGCAGAATCTATCTGCCTCTGCGCAGCATCTGCGATATGCTGGGTGAAACTGTAACATGGGATCAGGCAACAAAGACAGCCTCTGTTGTACAGGGCGAAACTGTCATCCCTATGGATGGTATTCTGGTTGACAGCACATCTTACATTGGCGTACGCGGCTTTGAAGCACTGGGCTATCAGGTAACTTACACCAATACAGATGGACAGCATGTAGCAACCATCGTAAAATAAGAAATCCGCAATTTTGAGATGAATGTTTGATTGAAAAGAAACAGAAAAGCAAAATAAAAAACAGAGTGTCCTCTGCAAAGAGGATGCTCTGTTTTTTTGTCAGAGAGGATTAGCGGCAGCGGGTGCGCAAGTCTTCCCAGTAAGTGTAGGGAATCTGCAAATTGCCCATGCCTTTGCCCAGTCGGATGTCAGGTTTATTTTCTCCATGGAAGTCACTGCCGCCGGAAGGAAGCAGACCCAAAGTGCGGGCAATTTTCTCCACGGCTTTTGTCTGGGCTGGTGTATAGGTGGAGTAGCGGCATTCGATGCCGTCCAGACCAAAGGGAATCAATTCTTTGCAGAGGGTTTCCACTTGGGTCATGTCCAAGTCGTATAGGGTAGGATGTGCCAGAACAGCGGTACCGCCAGCGTTTTTGATGGCTTCAATACAGCCTTTTGGTGTGAGGAACTGCCGTTCCACATAACCAGGACAGCCGGGAGAGAGGTATTTGGAAAAGGCTTCTTTTCGGTCTTTGATGAGTTTCTTTTCCAGCAGCACATTGGCAAAATGGGCACGGGTGATGATTTCACCGCCGGCGTTCCGGGCAACTTCTTCCAGAGAAACGGGCAGGCCGATGGCAGTGAGCTGTTTTGCCATGCGTTCGTTTCGGTCGTCACGGCTTTGGCGGATTTCCTCCAGCTTTTCCAGCAGCATAGGGTCATGGCGGTCAAAGCCAAGACCGACAATGTGGATTTCCGGGCGATGGAAGCCTTCGTAAAGAGCGGCAAACTCAATGCCGCAGATGGTTTCCACGCCGTGTTTTTCTCCGGCTTCCAGAAACAGTTCCAGCCCGTCTATGGTATCGTGGTCTGTGAGGGCAATGGCGGAAAGCCCCTGCTTTTTGGCAAGGATCACCAGCCCTTCCGGGGAAAATGTACCGTCGGAGCAGTAAGAATGGGTATGTAAATCAATGGTTTTGCACATAGTATCACTTCCTTTTGTATCAGTATATCATAAGCGGGGGAAAAGTCCCATAAAATAAATCAGATACAGAAAAAGGAGTGAAAATCATTGAAGTTTTGCAGAAAAGAAAAACAGGACTGCTGTCAGGCAGAACAGGGAGGCAGCAAAGGGCTTTGTCTTTTGAAAGGAATGGCAGTGGCGTTGGCAGTAAGCTGCATTTTTTTCATTGCTTATGGCATTGTGCTGACCTATACATCCTTGGCAGAAAGTACCATCCCCATTGCCGCTCTGTGCTGTACGGCATTATCTGCGGGGATCGCTGGTTTTGACTGGGCGAAATGCATCAAACGCCGGGGGCTCATCTGGGGTCTTCTGGCAGGGCTGGTATACGGTCTTTTGCTGTGGGTAATCACCAGTTTTGGCAGCGGAGATTTTGCTCTGCACACCACTTTCTGGCGGATGATGGCAGTGGCTCTGGCTGGGGGCGCCGCCGGCGGACTGCTGGGCATACACAAAATTTCTTGAAAAATACATCATTTCATGATATTTCATCTTTGCATCTCTCATATTTTGTGCTATACTATCAAAATAATAAAAGAAGAACGGTTTTTCTTTTTTCAGGGGCGAATAAAGGAAGAACCGTCTTTCTTTTGGAAAAAAACAGTTTCGCCAGTTTTGACGGACGGAAAGCAGGAGGAGAAAGATGAAAGCAAGAGGAAGAATCATGCTGGTGATTATGCTTGTCATCGCTGCGGCTTTGAGCTTTGTTTCCTACCAGGGGATCGGGGAAGGGAAAATTCTCAGCGCCGGAAACATCAAGCAGGGCCTTGACTTGAGCGGTGGTGTGTACATCGTTTATGAAGCAGACAAGGAAGATGTCACAGCAGAAGAAATGCAGGCGGCTGTTTCTTTGATCCAGGGGCGTATGGACTGGAACGGTTGGACAGAAGCGGAAGTTGCCCAGGAAGGCACAAATCGTATCCGTGTGGATATTCCCGGTGTGGAAAACGCGGAAGAAGCCATTCGGGAGATTGGACAAACTGCTCAGTTGTCCTTTGTGGATGAAACAGGAAAAGTATTGCTGACAGGTGATATGGTAGCTGACGCAACCAAACAGGTAGGCGCTATCCAAAAGGGCGGCAATGCGCAGCCTTATGTTGCTTTGAAATTCAACGATGAAGGCAAACAGCTTTTCGCGGAAGCGACAGCGGCAAATATCGGCAAACCCATTTATATTGTGATGGACGGCGAAGTGATCAGCGCACCTATGGTGCAGTCTGCCATTACCACAGGGGAAGCATCCATCACAGGTAATTTCACCGGGGAATCTGCGGAAGAACTGGCATCCCTCATTCGTGCCGGCTCTCTGCCTTTTAACCTGAATGTCATCCAGATGAAGAATGTAGGTGCTAGACTGGGTGCGGACGCACTGGCAACAGGCGTGAAAGCAGGTGCCATCGGTCTGGCTCTTGTATTGATCTTTATGCTGGTGGTTTATAAAGTACTGGGCTTTGCGGCAGACCTTGCGCTGATTATTTATGTAGGTCTGGAATTGATATTGCTCAATGCCTTTAACATTACGCTGACACTGCCAGGTATCGCGGGTATCATCCTTTCCGTAGGTATGGCGGTAGACGCCAATGTCGTTATCTTTGAACGTCTGAAAGAAGAACTGGTACAGGGCAAAACACTTCGTGTTGCCATCAAAAACGGGTTCTCCCGTGCGCTGCCTGCTATTCTGGACGGCAACGTAACAACACTCATTGCAGCAGTGGTGCTGTTCTTCCTTGGCTCCGGTACGGTCAAAGGCTTTGCGACCACACTGATCATGGGTATCATCATTTCCATGTTCACAGCCCTGATGGTAACAAGACTGATCGTAAACGGCTTGATGCAGGGCGGATGCAGCAACCCGAAGTATTATGGCATGCGCAGTAAGTAAGGAGGCGGAGCAGATGAAAATTGTAGAAAACAGAAAAAAATTCTTCGCCGCTTCTTTGATTGTCATCATCATTGGTTTTGCGGCAATGATCTTCAATGCTCAGGCAGGCAGAGGCGCTTTCCAGTATGACGTTGAGTTTACCGGCGGTACCTCTTTTGACCTGGATCTGGGTCAGGAATATAAACAGGAAGATCTGCAGAAAATCATCACAGATGTAACGGGACAGGATAGTCCACAGATTCAGCAGGTTATTGGTACAAACGAAGTAACTGTAAAAATTCAGTCCATTGACAGTGCAACAAGAGAAACACTGACCAATGCCATTTTGGAAGCGTATCCCAACGCAGTTATGGGGGAAGTCAATGACGTCAGTGGTACTGTCAGCCATGAAATGCAGACAGCAGCCATCAAAGCAACACTCATTGCGGCAGTGGCAATGCTGCTGTATATTTCCCTGCGGTTCCACGATTTCCGCGCCGGCGGCAGTGCTATCATTGCGCTGCTTCACGACGTACTCATCGTTCTGACAGCTTACGCGGTGTTCCGTATCCCGGTCAACAACACATTCATTGTTGTTCTGCTGACCATTCTGGGGTACTCCATCAATGCGACCATCGTTATTTTTGACCGTATCCGTGAAAACAAGAGCGCATTCCATGCAAACCAGACAGCGGAAAAAATCAACAAGAGCATCAGTCAGACACTGGCTCGTTCCATCAATACATCCCTGACTACATTCTTCACCGTTGGGGCTATTTATGTATTGGGTGTGCCTGCGCTGAAAGAATTTGCGCTGCCTATGATGATTGGTATTCTGGCAGGGGCATATTCTTCTGTCTGCATTTCCGGTTCCGTTTGGTATGTATTGCTGCCTAAGCACGAGAAATAATCTGAAAACAAAAAGATTGTATTTGACCGTTTTCTAAAGAAAACAATCATTGTAAAAATTTGATAGCTGGAATTCTTTATGCTTTAAGGATTCCAGCTATATTCGTTTTCTTATGAAGCGGTTAGGATACAGTCTTTTTTTCTTTGGATATAAAGGCGCAAAAGACAAGGTCGGTGCTTTTTTAGCGTAATCTGTCTTGTAATTGCAGGGGGAAGATGTTAAGATAGTGGCAAATGTATGAAAACACAGGAAACTTTGCGCAGGGCGCAGAGCAAGGGAGGATACTATGCATATTGTAATTGTAGGGGACGGTAAGGTTGGCAGTACTGTTGCGGCCCAGCTGTCTACCGAAGGTCATGATATCATCATCATAGACAGCAATGCCACCGCATTGGAAAACGCAGGCAACACAATGGATATCATTTGTGTGGAAGGCAACGGATGCAGTGCGGCACTGCAAAAAGAAGCAGGGGTGCCGGAAGCAGATTTGCTCATTGCGGCAACTTCCGCCGATGAAGTGAATATGCTGTGTTGTCTCATCGGGAAAAAACTGGGGGCAAGACACACCATTGCCCGTGTCCGCAATCCCGAATACTTTGCGCAGATTAACCTTTTGAAAGAAGAACTGGGGCTGAGTATGGCAGTTAACCCGGAATCAGCGGCAGCCCAGGAAATTTCCCGTCTGCTGCGTTTCCCGTCCGCGTTGCAGATTGAACCTTTCGCAAGGGGACGTGTGGAACTGGTAGGACTGAAGGTACCGGAAAACAGTGTACTGGATGGCATGCCTCTGTGGGCGCTGTACAAAGAATTCCAGGTAAAAATCCTGATTTGTGTGGTACAGCGGGAAGATGAAGTTATCATTCCTTCCGGGGATTTTGTGCTCCACAGCGGCGACCGTATCCATATCACAGCGGAACATATTGAAATTGAACGGTTCTTCCGTGTATTGGGTCTGTTCCGTAACCGTGCCCGCACCGTTATGATCATTGGCGGCAGCCGTTTGGCTTATTATCTGGCAAAGGAACTGATTTCCATCAAAGTCCGGGTAAAAATCATTGAACGGGATAAAGCCCGCTGTGAATACCTCTGTGAAATGCTGCCGGAAGCGGTCATCATCAATGCAGACGGTACAGACAAGGAAGTCCTTCAGGAAGAAGGTCTGGAAAAAACAGACGCATTGGTAACATTGACCGGCATGGATGAAGAAAACATCATTGTTGGGCTTTACGCCAAGGCAATGAAGGTTGCGAAAGTCATTGTAAAGATCAATAAACTTTCCTTTACGGAAATTCTGGATAAAATGGATATCGACAGCTTTATTTCACCCAAAGCCATTGCAGCAAACAACATTGTGCGCTATGTCCGTGCCATGCAGAACTCAGTGGGCAGCAGCAATGTGGAAACCCTGCACCATCTTATCAATGAGCAGGTAGAAGCGGTGGAATTTAAAGTAAGAGAAAAATCCGGTGTCGTAGGCGTTCCGCTGAAAAACCTGAAGACAAAAGAAAACGTGCTGGTGGCAACCATCATCCGTGACGGTAAAATCATCATTCCTGGCGGGAATGACACCATCGAAATCGGTGACAACGTTATCATCGTCACAGCAGGACGTCATTTGAGCGATTTGCGGGAAATCCAGCAGAAACTGATAGGGTAGGAAGTATTATGAACTATAAAATGATGGCCTATATCTTAGGCAATATTATGCAGGCAGAAGGCTTGCTCATGTCTATTTCGGCGCTGCTTGCGTTGTATAAAGGGGAAATAAACGAATTACGGGCTTTTCTGATTACCATCATACTGCTTTTGGTCATCGGGACAGCCATGAAGCATTTCGCACCGAAGAATAAAAGAATTTACGGCAGAGAAGGTTTTGTCATCGTTGCCCTTTCCTGGATTGTTATGTCCATTTTCGGGGCAATGCCTTTTTATTTGAGTGGTGCCATTGATGGCATTGTCAATTGTCTTTTTGAAACCGTATCTGGTTTTACCACAACAGGGGCAACGGTTCTTTCGGAAATCGAAGGCTTGCCTATGAGCATATTGTTCTGGCGCAGTTTCACCCACTGGATCGGCGGTATGGGGATTCTGGTATTCGTCCTTGCCATCGTGCCTTTGGGGGATGACCGTTCCATGCATCTGATGAAAGCGGAAGCTCCGGGGCCAGTGGTCAGCAAATTGGTGCCAAAGATCAAATCCACAGCAAAAATTTTGTATGGCATTTACATTGTTATGACCATACTGGAAATGATTTTCCTTTTTGCAGGGGGAATGCCGCTTTTCGATAGCGTCAACCATGCCCTCTCCACAGCGGGTACTGGCGGTTTCTCCATTAAAAACAGCAGTATCGCCGCTTATAACAGTCCATATTTTGAATACGTCATTACGGTTTTCATGCTGCTGTTCAGTATTAACTTCAACATGTTCTATTTGCTTCTGGTGCGGGATTTCAGAGCAGTGTTTAAGAACGAAGAACTGCGGTATTATTTGGTCATTGTGGGGATTTCCACAGCGGTGATCACTGCCAATATCGTTCATTTGTATCCCACGCTGGAAAGCGCTTTCCGTCATGCGGTGTTCCAGGTAGCGACCATCACCAGTACCACAGGCTTTATTACGGCAAACTATGAAGAATGGCCGGAACTGTCTAAGACCATTCTGGTGGTATTGACCATGCTGGGTGCCTGCGGCGGCTCCACCGGCGGCGGTATCAAGGTTTCCCGTTTCATCATTCTGCTGAAGCTGACGCTGCGGGAAATCCGGCATATTGTTCATCCACGTTCTGTCAATATCATCAAACTGGAAGGACAGCGTGTCAGTGACGAAACCATCCAAGGCACAACAGGGTATTTCATCACCTATATTATGCTGCTCTTTGGTTCCTTTATATTGGTTTCCATAGACAATTACGATTTTACCACATCCATTACGGCGGTCATCACCACTCTGGGAAATGTAGGGCCCGGGTTGTCATTGGTAGGCCCTGTGGAGAATTTCTCTTTGTTCTCGGACTTTTCTAAAATCGTGCTGAGTTTGGACATGCTCTTTGGACGACTGGAAATTTTCCCTATGATTATGCTGTTCTCGCCTTCTATCTGGCGAAAAGCTTAAGCAGAGAAATAAGAAACGGATAAATCTTTGGAGCATCTTCACAAGAAAACAAAAAACGCTGAAATTTTTATGTTATATACAGAAGATTTCAGCGTTTTTGTTTTTATAAGATGATATTTGATATGTTTTCTTGTGAAGACAGCTTTCGCAATTCCCCTTAAGAAATGAAGGAAAAAGAAAAACAATGTTTTCTTAAGGGGAAATTGCTTTAGATTTATCCGTTTTTTTATGTGACTCCATCACGGAAGAAGAAAAAGGCATGGTGTATACTGGTTACAGATAAAACAACAGGAGGAAATATCATGGCAAAAAGAAAAGCAAGTGTACAAATCAAAGAATGTGTTGCCTGCGGTACCTGCGTGAAGGTCTGTCCGGTGGGCGCTATTTCTGTTTATAAAGGACTTTACGCAGATGTCAGCGCGAAATGTGTGGGCTGCGGCAGATGTTCTGCGGCTTGTCCCGCGTCGGTCATTGAAATGCAGGAGGTGACACCATGACAAAGAAGAAAAAATGGTATGATTATTTATGGATCGTTTCCGCTGCCTATTTGATTTTGGGCTTTTTCAATATCCTTTTTGCATGGATGGGGCTGCTGTGCTTCTTTATTCCGCTGCTGATTGCCATTTTTGGCGGAGATAAAATGTATTGCAATAAATTCTGTGGCAGAGGCCAGCTCTTTGACCTGCTGGGCAACAAACTGGGACTTTCCCGGAAAAATGATATTCCCAAATTCCTGCGGAGCAAGTGGTTCCGTTATGGATTTTTGATCTTCTTTTTCATCATGTTCTTTAACATGCTTTTCAGCACCTATCTGGTGTTCGAAGGTACAAGAAACTTGAAAGAAGTGGTGACACTCCTTTGGACAATTAAACTGCCTTGGAATTGGGCATACCACGGCACTGCTGTTGCAGAGTGGGTAGCACAGTTTGCCTTTGGTTTTTACAGCGTGATGCTCACATCCACCGTTTTGGGATTGATTACCATGATTTTGTATAAACCACGCTCCTGGTGTGTATACTGTCCTATGGGAACCATGACCCAGACCATCTGTAAGGCGAAGCACAGATGCAATGGCGCCTGTGGTATTCCTCAACAAAATGATTCTCCTATAACATAAAAACAGAGCGGTTTTCCGAAAGGAAATACCGCTCTGTTTTTCGTTTACAGATAAGACCGCAGTTTCTTTTTGTCCAGAATGCGAATACCGCCCCGGAAGGTTTCCACAATGCCTTCCTCGGCAAAATACTTAATCATACGGGTGACCACCTCTCTGGCAGTGCCCATGTATTTGGCAATCTGTTCCTGTGTCATATGGATTTCATCAGACTTTGTTTTCGACATTTCATCCGTAAGGAAGATTGCCAGCCGTTTGTCCATGGCCATGAAAAGGATTTGTTGCATGGCCCACATAACGTCGGAAAAACGGTCTGCCGCCATATGGTAGCCGCATGCTTCCACATAGACGTTTTCCGTTACCAGTTTATGAAAAGCGGAGGCGCTGACGGTGAGGATCTCTGACTTTTCCACCGTATCCACGGAAACGTCAAAGGTAATGGCATCCAGCACGCAGGAAGCGGAAAGAATGCAGATATCCCCGGGATACAGACGGTAAAGGGTAACTTCCCGTCCATCTTCAGAGAGCAGGTAAGCCCGCAGCTGTCCAGATTTGATGTAAAGCAGACCGGCGCATTCTTCGCTGCCGTTGTGCAGATTGACCCCCTTAGGGTAGGTGGCCAGTGTGGCACTGCGGCAGAGCATATCTTTTTGATCTTCTGTCAGATGTTCCCAGAAAGAAAAATTTTCTGCAAATAAGGTTTCATATTCTCGTGTCATATTGTTTTCACCGCTTTCGGATTGATTATCTTCAGTGTAACAAGCAATTTCTTTTTTTGCAAGAAAAAAGGCTCTCTGTTCGAGAGCCTTTTCACGTTCGATGTTTTTTCATCGAGTAAGGGGAGGGGTATGTTCTATGTTTACAAATAATTTGGAAATTAGCTTTTGGGAAGGGGTGCCTGAGGCAACTCGGGGAAATCACCTCAGGCGGGAAGTAAAAGGGGGCGTCCTTTTGACTTCTCTTATAGTATATCGGGAAAATGTGTCTAATTTGTGAATAGAAACTTACAGCTAACTTAAGGAATTTGAAAGAACCTTTTTCGAAAAACGAAAAAACGGCGAAAACTGCAAAATGTATGGGAAAAAGACGGAATGGCAACAAAATGTGGTAAATGTCAGACAAATGGGTGAGAATTGGAGGATTTTTAGCATGTAACATACAATTTGTACGGCAATATCCCTTTGAAATGGTAGGGTTTTTGATAATATGCAAGAAATTTTAAAAAAGTGAATATTTTTATTTACAGGTCATAAAGATTCTGTTAAGATTTTATATAAGAAAAGATAATGGAACGATAAGAGGAGGAAATGCTTATATGACAGAAATTTTACACCACTTTATGAGAGAACTAATCGAATATTCCATCATTTTGCTGGAACTGATTGGCGTATTGGTTTTGCTGGCAGGCGCTTTGCGTGCCACAGTTAACTATATCAAGGGAGATCCCCATACTCGTGTAAAATTATGTCGTGCCATGGCAATGGCGTTGGAATTCAAGCTGGGCGGCGAAATCCTGCGTACGGTTATCGTGCGTGAGTTTTCTGAAATTGCGTTGGTTGGCTGCATCATTGTTCTGAGAGCGGGTTTGTCCTTCCTGATCCACTGGGCAATCCGTACAGAGGAAAAAGACCAAGCGGAGGAACAGCTAGAAGAATGTACTGTGGAAGTACTGGATAAAGAAAAAAGGGAAAAAGTGGCTTCCCGCTGGCGCTCCATCAAAGAAGTGATTTAAGATACAATTTCCTTCAATCCTAAATAAATAACACGAAACGCAAAAGCACCTGACGGTTTTTCCGTCAGGTGCTTTTGTATAATTTGTGATTAAAATTCAAATCCTTGCATTTTATCCAGATATTTTTCTCCGATGAGTTCATCATAGGTCAGATAGCGATGGAGTTTCTGGATTTCTTCCCGTTCCTCCGCTGTGGTTCCAGGTGTGTAGAGATTGTAATAAGGACTCATAACGGGGCAGGTTTCGTATACATGAAGCAGGAAATTGGTTTGCAGGCATGCAGGTGCGTTGATGTAGTCGCAGAGCAGTGCCGGCAGCAGATAAGGAGAAACCTTCTGGTCTTCCGCACGATATTCATTGCCGGTGTTGTAGTTGGCAAACATAACATAAGGGGTGCAGAACATGGTGTATTTTTCCTCGTCTGTCCATTCTGCGGCTTTATCCGCATGGATGGTGCCTGTGGATGTGTAAGGGGTGAAATTATCCCCCAGTGTAGGCAGGTGGTCACCGTACCAGAGCAGTACCGTGGGTTTTTCTCTCTGCATGATGTAATCATAGAGCATACCCAGTGCCGCATCGGAATCGCTGGCACCTTTGGCGTAGTTCTGGAGAGAAATCACTTCCTGTTCAGACAGATTATCCCCACTGACTTTGATGTCCCAGTCGGAAGAATCGAATTTGTTTGTATACAGACTGTGATTTTCCATGGTGATGGCAGTCAGATACAGGCCGGTTTCGTGAGGCTGTTCCAGCTGATAAATGATTTCTTCTGAAACAGTCTGGTCAGTAATGTAAGGGCCGCTGTTCCAATGGAGTTCCGCATGCATGTCGTTTTCACCCAGAAAATCATCATAGCCCATGAGAGGATAAGCCCGGTCACGTTCGTAGAATGTTTTCTGGTAGGTATGGACGCCCAAAGTGTCATATCCCAGACTTTTGAACAGCTGCGCGTAAGCAAATGTTTTTTCCTTTAAATACTGCTGATAAGGCATATTGCCGGAGGGCAGTGTGCTGGTAGACATGCCGGACTGGATTTCAAATTCCGGACGGATGGTGCCGCCGCCAAAGGTACAGGAAACCATTTCACCGCTGGGATGTTCTGCCGCAATGGCGCGGTAGTTTTTCAATGGATCATCAGAGAAGGTAACGCCTTCCAGTTTGGTAGGATCCCAAAAGGCTTCGGACAGTACCACGATGACGTCAGGATTTTCGAAATCAGAAGTATTTTCTTCCCCAGTGGGAACAAAAGGCGCGAACATCTCTGCCATGACTTCTTCGCTGTAATCCTGCGGCATCAGTGTATCTACGGTGCCGAAGTTCAGGGCAAAGCCTGTCAAAAAGCCATAATTGTCATAAATATAATCCTGATCGGTTTCTTCGTTGATAACGATGCCGAAAAGGGGTTCATAGCATTCCCGCACGGTTGTATTGGTAACAAATACCACCAGAAGGGCTGCCAGTACCGGAACCCCTACAAAATGCACTTTGCTGCGGATAGGCAGCATAGGACGGGTTACATGAAGGAATAGCCAATAAAGGATGGTTACCAAAAAGAGCAGGATATACTGCCATGGGAATGAAATGGAGCCTAAAAACTCAGTGAAGCTGCCTGCGTTCTGTGCCAGTGTCAAATCCCAGGGATAAAAATGATCCTGCAAAATAATGGATTTGAAGTGGTCAATGAGGGGCAGCAGGGTGAACAAAAATCCTGTGATGCCTGCGGCTGTGGAAAAACGGCGGAATAGAAATACAAATGTGAAGTATACGCCGTAAACCAGAAGCAATCCCAGAACAAAGGCGCCTGTCTGTGCTGTGATGAGCGTAGACAGCATGGAACGGGAGCCAAAAGAAATGTAGTTTGCCACAAGGGTCATATAAATAGGAAACACAAGGGTGAGTATCCATAATATGGCTCTGGGCAGTGGGGCGGAATGGAAAAATTTCCGCAGTTTTTTCGATTGTGTGGAAAATGTTTTCATGGGTCAATGCCTTCTTTCTTTTCAATTACCCCGAGGTTTTATTTTATCATGGGAAAGGCGTATTTTCAACGCTGGCGGGAGAAATAAAAAGAATTTTATTTTTTAGCAGGTGTGATTTCCAGAGGTGTGATACGATCTTTTTCTGTAATGGGACGTAAAACACGACAGGGATTGCCCGCAGCAAGAACGCCGCTGGGAATGTCGTGGGTTACCACACTGCCTGCACCGATGACGCTGCCCGCACCAATGGTGACACCGCCGCAGATGGTAGCGTTGGCACCGATCCATACATCATCTTCCAATGTGATAGGGGCAGAAGTGCCGATGCCTTCCCCTCTCTGAGCTTCATCCATGGCATGTCCCGCACAGGCAAGGCAAACACCGGGGCCGATGAAAGCGTTGGCGCCGATATGCACAGGGGAAGTATCCAGAATGACACAATTGTAATTGATGAAGGTTAGTCCGTGGGTATGGATATGGAACCCATAATCACAGCGGAAAGACGGCTCGATAAATGTCAGGGGATGGCAGGTGCCGAAAAGTTGCTGTAAGATTTCAGCTCTCTTTTCTGTTTCCGTAGGAGCGGTCTGGTTGTATTCCCAGCAAAGGGTTTTTGCTTTTGTCTGTAAGTGGTTGGGCATGTCGGTGTGGCATGTGCAGTAGCCTTCCGGCAGTCCCATGATTTTCAAAATATCCATATATGATGTCCTTTCTTTTGTTGAAATCAGGAAAATGCTTTGCTTCCTAAGGATAAAATGTATCACATTTTCTGGTAGGGCGCAATGGAGGAAAAAGGGGAATCTTGCGCGGATATTGCCGGATATGGTACACTGTTTGGAAAGAGAAGGAGGGGATTTTATGAGGGAAACAGGAATCTACATTCATATTCCTTTTTGTGTGCAGAAGTGTCTGTACTGTGATTTTCCGTCTTTTGGCGGACAGGAAAAGAAATATGAGCGGTATACAGCGGCTTTGTGCCGGGAAATCGAAGCCAAAAGCCATCTGGCAAAGGAATGGAAGATCAAGACCGTGTTTTTTGGCGGCGGTACACCTACGGTGCTTTCTGCACAGCAGATGAAGCGGATTTTAGATACCATCTATCAATGTTTCGATGTGGAAGATGACGCGGAAATTACCACAGAAGCCAATCCTGGTACATTGAGTCTGGAGAAGTGTGTTGCTTTGCGGCAAATGGGATTCAACCGCTTGAGTATGGGTGTGCAGGCATGGCAGGATGAATTGCTGGAAAGATTGGGCAGAATTCATACCCGTCAGCAGTTCCTGAAAAACTTTGCCAGCGCCAGAGAAGCCGGTTTTGACAATATTAATGTAGATTTGATGTTTGCCCTGCCGGAACAGACCTTGGGTCAGTGGGAAGAAACCCTTTCGGAAATTACCGCATTACAGCCGGAGCATATTTCCGCTTACAGCCTCATTATAGAAGAAGGAACACCTTTTTATGATTTGTATGAAAAGGAAGTTTATCAGGAAACGGATGAGGAACTGGACAGAGCCATGTATCACACAGCGGTGCAGATTTTGGCGGAGGAAGATTATCACCAGTATGAAATCTCCAATTTTGCCAAAGATGGTAAAGAAAGCCGCCATAACCGCATTTACTGGCGGGATGAGGGATATTTGGGCTTTGGTCTGGGCGCGCATTCTTATTGGGAAGGAAAACGGTTCCACAATCCCTATGACCTGCATACATATATGGAGCAGGCAGAAAACGGCAATGTTTCCATGGAGGATGTAGAAGAACTTTCTCTGGCAGACCAGTATGGTGAATTTATGTTCATGGGACTGCGTCTGACAGAAGGCATCGAGAAAAAAAGATTTGCCCAGCGTTTCGGCGTGGATATGGAAGAAGTTTATAGGGCAGAAATCGAGAAATGTAAAGAAGAAGGTCTGCTAGAAGAAAAGGAAGGATGGCTCCGCCTGACAGAACGTGGACTGGATCTGAGCAATCAGGTTTTCATGGAATTTCTGAAGGAAGATGCCTGAAAAACCCCAGAAAACCAAAAGAAAATCCAAAATATAAAATTCAAAAAAAGTTCATAATTTTTTTCAGATTAGCACTTGACATTGCCGGTGGCAAGTGCTATCTTTATTACATGAGTTAGCACTCATAACAAGTGAGTGCTAACAAAAGACAAATTTCCATACGAAGTGCGTCCCAAAGATAAAGGCGTAAACGGAAATTTACTTCAAAAAAATCGGAAATTTTTTTCTTCTGAAAAAAGCGTCAGAAGAAAAACCATTCCGTAAATTTCCATTTATTTCCTCGTGACACTCTGTGTCAGGTCGGAAACGCATAACCGGAAATTTACTTCATTAATGAGGAGGCGAAAGGCTATGTCGTTGAATGAGAGAAAAATTCAAATCTTACAGGCGATTATCAATGACTATATTGAAACGGCGGAGCCTGTCGGTTCCAGAACCATCGCCAAAAAATATAATTTGGGCATCAGTTCAGCCACCATTCGTAATGAAATGAGTGACTTGGAGGAAATGGGCTTCATCTTACAGCCCCATGCTTCTTCCGGCAGAATTCCATCAGACATGGGCTACCGTTTATATGTAGACCACCTGATGCAGAAAAAAGAACTGGGGCCAGAGGAACAGCGGTATCTGCAAAATGTCATCACAAGAAACGTGGGACAGATTGATTACCTGCTGGAGGAAACGGCAAAGGCTCTTTCCGCACTGACCAATTACACCACCATCATTTCAGAGCCAGTCAGTCAGCGCACACGCATCAAACAGATTCGTCTGCTGCCGCTGGACAGCGTTTCGGTGCTTCTGGTCATTGTAACGGAAGATAATTTCATCAAAAATCATGTGATTCAGATGGGCACAGTTCCTGAGGAAGATAAGATCTTCACCATGGGCATGCGGCTGAATCAGGTGTTGCAGGGATATTCCCTCCATGATATAGATGCAAGTGTCATCAATCGCTTGCAGGCAGAACTCCATGAATACAGACAGATCCTGCCGCATATCTTATCGGCGATCGAAAGTACCATGCGTTCTGCGGAAAAGGTACAGGTTCACATGAGCGGCACCAAAAACATTCTGGCTTTTCCTGAGTTTTCTGATATTCAGAAAGCCAAGTCCCTGTTCCAGGCACTGGAGGAAAAGGATGTGCTGGTAACCCTCTTGCAGGGCAGTACCGATACCAATGACATGCAGATCCTCATCGGCAGCGAAAACAGCGTCCAGTGCATGAAGGATTGCAGCATCATTACGGCAACCTACAAAATGAGTGACGAAACCCGCGGTACCATCGGTATCGTAGGGCCCACCCGAATGGATTATTCTCAGGTGGTATCCGTCCTCAACGGTATGGTTACCAATATGGAAAAAGTATTGAAAAATCTGTCGAAAGGCAATAAAAATACCTAGAGAAAAGAGGAGCAGATGTGGAAGATAAGGATTTAAGAGAAGAAAATCTGCAGGAAGAAGCCGCTGAAATGCAGGCGGAAGCAGAAGTGACAGAAGCTGTGGAAGCGGAAGTGGTTGATGAAACCGAAGCGAAAATGGCTGAACTGGAACAGAAAGCTGCGGATTATCTGGATAAATATCAAAGATGTCTGGCGGAGTTCGATAACTTTAGAAAACGGACTTCCAAAGAAAAAGCAAGCATGTATGACGACGGTGTGAGAGATACCGTGGAAAAACTGCTGGCAGTGGTGGATAATCTGGAACGTGCCGTTGCGGTACAGGAAGGAAAAGACGCCGAAGATGCCTTTTTCAAAGGCGTGCAAATGACTTTGAAGCAGTTCCAGGAAATTTTGCATGGCATGGGCGTTGAGGAAATCAAAGCCCTGGGCGAAAAATTCGACCCCAATTTCCATGCGGCTGTGGCACATGAAGATGATGATGCTTACGGCGAAAACGAAATCATTCTGGAAATGCTGAAAGGTTATAAATATAAAGATAAAGTCATCCGTCACAGCATGGTGAAGGTGGCAAACTAAAACTGAAATTTTGATTTGACAATTTAGGAGGAAATAGATTATGGGTAAAATTATTGGTATTGACTTAGGTACAACAAACTCTTGTGTAGCAGTAATGGAAGGCGGTCAGCCTGTTGTTATCGTAAACAGCGATGGCGCAAGAACAACTCCTTCCGTAGTTGGTTTTGCGAAAAACGGCGAAAGACTGATTGGTGAAACAGCAAAACGTCAGGCAATCACAAACCCTGACAACACCATCAGCTCCATCAAACGTCACATGGGTGAAAACTATAAAGTAAACATCGAAGGCAAAGCTTATTCTCCTCAGGAAATTTCCGCAATGGTACTGCAGAAACTGAAAGCTGACGCAGAAAGCTATCTGGGCGAAACTGTTTCCGAAGCAGTTATCACAGTTCCCGCATATTTCAATGACGCACAGCGTCAGGCAACAAAAGACGCTGGTCGTATCGCAGGTCTGGATGTAAAACGTATCATCAACGAACCCACATCCGCAGCACTGGCTTATGGTCTGGATAACGAAAGCGAACAGAAAATCATGGTTTACGACCTGGGCGGCGGTACATTCGACGTATCCATCATCGAAATCGGCGGCGGCGTAATCGAAGTACTGTCCACAAACGGTAACACACACCTGGGCGGCGATGACTTCGACCAGAGAATCATCGATTACTTGGTAGCTGAATTCAAGAAAGCAGAAGGCATGGACCTGTCCAAAGACAAAATGGCTATGCAGCGTCTGAAAGAAGCAGCTGAAAAAGCGAAAAAAGAACTGTCTACCGTAACAACAACAAACATCAACCTGCCTTTCATCACAATGAACCAGGATGGTCCTAAACATCTGGATGTAACACTGTCCAGAGCAAAATTTGATGAACTGACAGCTGATCTGGTAGACGGCACAATGGGCCCTGTTCGTCAGGCTCTGTCCGACGCTGGTCTGTCCGCAAGCGAAATCGACAAAGTCCTGCTGGTTGGTGGTTCCACAAGAATCCCCGCTGTACAGGATGCAGTTAAGAAATATACAGGCAAAGAACCTTTCAAAGGCATCAACCCTGACGAATGTGTAGCAGTAGGTGCTGCTATTCAGGGTGGTAAAATGGCTGGCGATGAAGGTGCAGGCAGCGTTCTGCTGCTGGACGTAACACCTCTGTCCCTTGGTATTGAAACTCTGGGCGGTGTTGCAACAAAACTGATCGACAGAAACACAACCATCCCTACAAACAAAAAACAGATCTTCTCTACTGCAGAAGATAACCAGACAGCTGTTGATATCCATGTTGTACAGGGTGAAAGACCTCTGGCAAGAGACAACAAAACTCTGGGTCAGTTCAAACTGGATGGTATCGCTCCTGCAAGAAGAGGCGTGCCTCAGATTGAAGTTACTTTCGATATCGACGCAAACGGTATCGTAAACGTATCCGCAAAAGACCTGGGTACAGGCAAAGAACAGCACATCACAATCACAGCAGGCTCCAACCTGTCTGAAGAAGAAATCGACAGAGCTGTAAAAGAAGCTGAACAGTTCGCTGAACAGGATAAGAAGAGAAAAGAAGCTATCGACGCGAAAAACGAAGCTGACTCCCTGATCTTCCAGACAGAAAAAGCGCTGGGTGAACTGGAAGGCAAACTGGGCGACGACGAAAAAGCAGCAGTAGAAGGCGCTCTGAACAGCCTGAAAGATACTGTAAAAGATATGCAGCCTGAAACAATGACAGAAACAGACGTAGCAAACGTAAAATCCGCAACAGAAGCTCTGACACAGGAATTCTACAAAATCTCCGAAAAACTGTACCAGCAGGCACAGGCAGCGCAGGGCGGCGACGCAGCAAACGGCGGCGATCCTAATGTGGTTGACGGCGAAGGCAAAGAACTGTAAAATAAATAAGATTGCGATAAAGTGAAGGCAAGGGTGGGTTTCGTCCCGCCCCTGCTTTTGACGTTTACAGTTTTTTCAGTAAAACAAGGTGGTGAGAAAGTTGGCTAATAAAAGAGATTATTACGAGGTCCTGGGGGTACAGAAGGGTGCGTCTGAAGCGGAGCTGAAAAAGGCTTACCGTAAGATGGCTGTAAAATACCATCCTGACCAGAACCCTGGCGATAAAGAAGCAGAAGAAAAATTCAAAGAAGTCAACGAAGCCTATGAAGTGCTGAGCAACCCCGAAAAACGTGCGCAGTATGACCAGTTTGGTCACGCAGCCTTTGAACAGGGCGGCATGGGCGGCGGCGGTTTCTACGGCGGCGGCTTTGAAGGCTTTGATATGGGCGACTTGGGGGATATTTTTGGCAGCATGTTCGGCTTTGGTGGCGGTGGTTCTGCCAGAAGAAATGGCCCCAGACGTGGCAGAGACATCAATGTCAGCATTCAGCTGACTTTTGAAGAAGCCATTTTTGGCTGTACCAAAGAAATTTCCGTACCTGTTCTGGACGAATGCGAAACCTGTCATGGTACCGGCGCAAAACCCGGCACTCATGCAGAAAGCTGTTCCAAATGTAACGGTACCGGTCAGGAACGTTTTGTACAGCAGTCCATGTTTGGCGCTGTTACATCCGTTCGTACCTGTTCCGCATGTCATGGTACTGGTAAGATCATCAAAGAACCTTGTACCACATGCCGTGGTACCGGCAGAGTTAAAAAGACAAAGAAATACGAAGTCAAGATTCCTCAGGGCATCGACAACGGTCAGACCATTCGTCTGGGCGGCAAAGGGGAACTGGGCGAAAACGGCGGCGGCTACGGCGACCTGCTGGTAAGCGTATACGTACAGCCTAACCGTGTCTTTGTTCGTAAAGGCAACGATATTTACTGTGATGTGCCCATCACATTCGTACAGGCAGCACTGGGCGGAGAAATCTCCATCAAGACCATTGATGGGGAACAGAAATATACCATCAAACCCGGTACACAGCCTGATACCGTGGTTACCCTCCGCGGCGTAGGTGTACCGAACCTGCGTAACCCGAAGATCAGAGGGAACCAGATCGTCACACTGAAGGTAAAAATCCCTACCAGCATGACGGAACGCCAGAAAGATCTGCTGCGGCAGTTTTACGGTGATGCCCCGGCGGGGGCGGCCAACACCGAAGCTTCTGCGCCTGAAGAGGAAAAGAAGTCTTTCGGTGAAAAAGTCCGGGATTTTTTCGAAAAGGATAAATAAGAAACTTTCCAAAGAGATGTTTGCATAAGCAGCATCTTTTTGATTTTTGGCAGTGGCATCATCTAAAAAATGTTATGCTTGACAAACTGCGAAATAATGCGATAAAATCATAAAAACTCTTTGCACTGCACATACGAAGTGACCTTCGCACATACAGTACAAACTGAGCAGACAGCGGATTTTTCCGTGTGGTCGGGCATTTTTTGCAGCGAATGACAGACATTCGTGGGACAGTTTTATGTTCTACGGGTGTCTTTTTTTGTGTAAAATCAGAAGGGGCGGAGAGGCAAAAATTAGGAGGGATTTTTTATGACAAATGATTTGGCAAAACAAAATGAGAAAATCGTTATGCGGGTTTCCACCAACAGCATGATCGTCAACATCATCTTATCGGTGTTTAAAGTGGCAGCGGGGTTTATTGCCCATTCTGGTGCCATGATCTCCGACGGTGTCCATTCCGCATCAGATGTATTCAGCACCATCATCGTAATGATTGGCTATAAGATGTCCGCAAAGGATTCCGATGAAAACCACCAGTATGGCCATGAACGAATGGAATGCGTGGCAGCGATCCTGCTGGCAATGGTATTGTGTATCACAGGCTTTGCTATTGGGGCAGGCGGTGTGGAAAAAATCTTCGGTGCGGAAGCAAGTGCCCTGGAGGTTCCCGGTAAACTGGCATTGGCAGCCGCAATCCTTTCCATCGTAGTAAAAGAAGGCATGTATCATTACACCAGAATTGCAGCAAAACAGGTAAATTCCGGCGCATTGATGGCAGATGCTTGGCACCATCGTTCTGATGCCCTGTCTTCCGTAGGCAGTTTGATCGGTATCGGCGGCGCAATGCTGGGATTCCCCATCTGTGACCCTATTGCCAGCGTAGTCATTTCCCTGTTCATCATCAAAGCGTCTTATAATATTTTCAAAGATGCCATTGATAAAATGATGGATACTGCATGTGATTCTGAAACACTGGAAAAAATGAAATCCGTTGTGGAAGCCCAGAATGGCGTTATGGGCATTGACCGCATCCAGACCAGACAGTTTGGCGCAAGAGCTTATGTGGATGTGGAAATCGCCGCTGATGGCAATCTGACTCTGACAGCAGCCCATGCCATTGCGGAAGGCGTTCACGATGCCATTGAGGAGAATTTCCCGGAAGTAAAACATTGTATGGTTCATGTGAATCCGGCAGTGGTCAGATAAGAATAAAACCCCTATTCTATGGAATAGGGGTTTTTGTTATATACAGAAAGATTTTTCATGAATATCGGAAGTAAATAAGTCACGCAATATGGAAAGCCCGTGTGCCAGTTCTTCTTTTGAATTAGGGGAGGATAGGGCAATCCGCAGATATTGCTGTGCATCTGCATCTCCTACAAGAAAACGGTGGGAATGACAGATGGAAATGCCATGTTTTTGCGCCAGATGTTCAAAGTCTATTTCATAGAACATTTCTGGCAAAGGCAGCCACAGGGAGAATCCGAGTGTTTGGGCTGCAATTTCCGGGAAATAGCTTTTGCAGATTTCACTGCGGGCAGCGGCTTCTATCCGCTTTTGCTGTATGATCTTTTGGGCAGTGCCGCTGTAAATCAGTTCTCCGGCTGTTTCACTGTTCAATGAAGCTGTTTTCACATTGACGTTATAAATTCCTCGCCGGATATCTGCAGCAAACCGTGTGGGAAAGGTCAAATAGGCAATGCGCAGACCGGAACAGATGGATTTTGACAAGCTGCAAATATAACAGGTGTGATCCGGTGCGAAATGTGCCAGAGGCAGTGTTGGTTTTTCCAGCAAAAATCCATAAATGTCATCTTCGATTGCCAAAAGTTGATATTTGCGAATGATGGCAGCCAGGGCTTCTTTTCTGGACTGGCTCATGATGTGCCCTGTGGGATTGTGGTAATTGGGAACCAGATAAATGCCGTTGAGCTGCTGTAAACGACAGTGATTTTCCAGAACATCCGGCAGTATCCCTTCTTTGTCGCCAGAAATAGGCACCAGTCGGATCTGCATCAGGTTTGCCAGTTCAATAAAATTGGCGTATGTATAATGATCTGTGGCAATTTTATCTCCGGGGCGGAATAATGTCAGAAGCAGTATGGCAAGGGCGTTTTGAGCACCGGCAGTGATGGCGATGTTTGACTGGGAAACATCTATGGAAAAATGCGCCAGCCATTTTTGAGCAGCGGCTCTTTGATAAGGAGTTCCCATGGGGTAACTGTAATCCAAAAGAGAAATACCACTTCTTCGGAGTACCTGCTCCATGACAGTGAAGGTTTCTGTATTAAAAGCGTCCAAGGGCTTGATGATGCCCATTTCGATATAAGATGCTTCTTCTTTTTCATCGGCAATGGCAATGTCAATGGCAGCATTAGGGGATACGAAGGTACCTCGCCCAGTGATGCCGTAGATGAGTCCTTTTTGGGTACAGTGTTGAAATGCCCGGGTGACAGTGCTGAGATTCAGATCCAGATAGTCCGCCAGTTCCCGCTGGGGAGGCAGCTTTGTGTGAGGCGACAGTTTACCTGTGAGGATATCATCAGCGAGTAAGTCTGCCAATGCACGGTACTTAGGGGCTGTCAGCAATTCCTTTTTCGGTTTCCATGACATAGGATAATCATCAAATGAATTGACAGGCATGAAAACACATCCTTTCAAAATTGTATTGCATACAATGATTCGATTGCATGGTGAATTTTTAGTCATTATAATCAGATTGTAGGAAATGTTTTGTGGGAAAACAAGAGAAGGAGGCCTTTTGATGAAGTATTTTGTAGTAGATGCATTTGCGGAGCATGTGTTTGGGGGAAATCCGGCAGGGGTCTGTGTGCTGGAAAAAGCAATGGATACGGAATTGATGCAGCGCATTGCAGCGGAAAATAATCTGTCCGAAACAGCTTTTGTATATCGTCATGAAATGGGAAAATATGACTTGAAATGGTTTACACCAAAGGCGGAAATTGACCTTTGTGGGCATGCTACACTGGGGACAGCCTATGTGGTGGCAAATTTTGTAGACCCGGAAGTGGAAACCATGACTTTTTCCACATTGAGTGGAGAATTGACTGTTGTACGGAAGGGCGCGTATTTTGAAATGGATTTTCCCAGCCGGATGCCCAAACAGATACCTGTCACACAGGAAATGGAAGAAGTCATTGGTATGCCCATTACGGGGGCTTATCTTTCCAGAGATCTTGTACTGGAACTGGAAAACGAAAATGCGGTGAAAAACTGTGCGCCAGATTTTGAAAAAATGCTGCATATGGAGCAAGGAACGGGCTGCGTCGTTACGGCAAAAGGCAGTGGGTGTGATTTTGTATCCAGATGTTTTTTCCCGAAAATGGGGGTAAATGAAGACCCGGTTACAGGATCTGCCCACAGCAGTTTGATCCCGTTTTGGGCAGAACGGCTGGAGAAAAAAGAATTGTTGGCAGAGCAGTGGTCAGAACGCGGCGGAAAACTTTTCTGTGTGGATGCTGGAGAACGTGTGAAGATTGCCGGAAAAGCTGTGTTGTATTTGCAGGGCGAACTGCTGCTGGAAAAGTAAAAACAGAATAGAGATAAAAACAGCCTTTCTTTTGAAAGACTGTTTTTTTGTTCTGCTGAGAAGCAATAAAAAAGACGCCGCAATATGCGGCGTCAAAAAAGAAATCTTATTCAGCAGCAGCTTCTTCAGCGGAGGAGAAGGACTGGGTATACAGTTCGTTGCCTTTGCCATCGAAGAATGTCAGCACTACGATTACAACGTCGTTGGAAACGCTTTCTTTTACAGTTTTTGCAAGTTCATAGTAAGATGTAGCAGATGCTTCTGTGCCTGCTTTCAGTGCTTCTGTCAGTTCGGGGCGAGTTTCTTCTGTTGTTACAACGCTGTCGATTGTGAAATCGTAATGCATTTCATCGCCTTCAGGATACAGTTTTACACTGATACCCTGATCTTCATACTGTGCCTGCATAGCATCCAGCATGCTCTGAACTTCTTCACCATCAGCGGCGAAAGATTCTACCAGAGAAAGCAGATCGCTGTCAGATGCGTCGGAGGAAGTTGTTGTTTCTGCAGTTGTGTCAGAAGTTGTTTCTTCCTGTGTTGCACTTCCGCCGCAGGCAGCCAAAGATACAGCAAGGCATACCATAGTCAGCAAAGCAAAAATCCGTTTTTTCATGTTACATAGTCTCCCTTCTAAAAATAAAGCATTATAGTTGATCCATTTGGCAAGCCAAATGTTTTGTGAGAGGCTTGGTGTCGGTTGTGATACATGAAATATCAAAAGCACACCATGCAAAATAACACAATATAATCATATTTTAATGAATATAAAGAAGAATTATAATAGGGAATGAATCGGTTTTCTATATCTTACAAAATAATAATTATGTAATTGTATTATTTATGTAAAATATTGGAATTGAAACAGAGGAAAATTCGGGAGAAATTGCAAAAAGAGCGGCAGTTGTGGTAGAATAAAATATCAAAAAAATGTATGATGAGGAAGGAATAAAAAGTATGATAAATGTATTATTCATCTGCCACGGCAGGATTTACCGGATGTGAAAAAACGCCTGTAAATCAAGCACTTCCTGTGTTTCAAACTTAGTTTTACCAATGATTTACCAATATTTCTGGAGAGCCAGGCTTACAGTACAATTAATTAAACGTGTTAAAAGAGTCATTTTAGACCAACAAAAAGGGGCACCGGATCGTATCCGATGCCCCTTCTCAATGTTATTCTATTTATCTGCGTCCGAGAAGTTTACGGAGGCTCTGGGTTTCTACGATTCTGTAGTTGGAAAGCCAGAGCTGTTTATCCTTACCGGCAAGCTGAGGATTGGTGTAGGTCTCAAATGTGTTCTGAACAATGGACGTGCCGACTTCGTTCCAGATGTCAATGGGATTGAACAGCCAGGAGACAGCTCCCGTTGCCTCATCAAATTTGAGCAGACTACGGAAAGCACCAAAAATGGGGTAGATATAGCCGCTGGAAACAGAATACTTTGTGGGGGTGGCGAGAAACTCCGTTTTTGTGGGAGTGTCAAGAGATTCGATGCCTCTCACGCTTCCAAAACGCGGATTTGCAACGCCCTGCGCCTTCTTGTAATCCCTATACTTTTCAGGAAGTTCATGTTCGATGACATCATAAAGCTCTACCAGCAAAGGAATTTGCCCGGTCAAAGACTTATAAAAAGGAGATTCAAACGCCTGCTTATAGCGCTTAAATACCTGTGCTTTACCGGAATAGCTCTGTACCGGGGCAGCATTGTCATCAGGGTATTTGTCGATATCAAAGGCGTAGAGTAAGCGGAGTAGTTCCGAGACGTGAATGGGTTTATCCTCATTATCCTTGTAGGCAATCCGATCAGCATAGGGCTGACCTGCAATGGAGGTTTTAATATCTTCAAACTTGTCATCAAGATTAAACAGCGCTATATCAGAAACTTCAGCGGATGTATTACGAGCATCAGAGAGACGTGTAATATTTTGTACATTGGTGATAACTTCAATGCGGACAAATTTGCGAATGTTATCGGGAATTTCATCACGCTTACGCATGATAGCAGTATAGGTGTGGCCGCCATCCAGAATGCCGTAAAGAAATTTGTCGTTTTCGTCATCCTGATTACCAATATCAATGGTTACTTCCGAATCAGCGCTATTAAATGTTAGCGCTTTGGCAGAGATGACGATGCCACGATTATTGATGTAAAAGTCAGTTTCCGGCTCTGCTACAGCAGCAAGCAGGCTTCGAGCCACATTAGTTGTCATCTTGGGTTCACGCGGATTGACATCCAGAGGAATGTTGGAAGGAAGTTCCTTCATATCCACCAGAAGATAATAGATGGTTTCGAAGGTGCTTTCATCTTTGTCTCCCTTACGATAAGGGGACGCGAGGGTACGAAGAGCCTCAACTTTAAACTTCAAATTTGCCATTTTATGGCCTCCTTATATTTTCTTCTCGAGAGCTGTTGCCCTGAGAGCAATTTTAGTATATCATATACTCAAAATTAAACAATGCACCATGGTGCATTATAAGGGGATATATGGCTGAGAAAACCAAGCAGAGTGAAGCTCTAACAAAAATAGGAAAACTATTTGAGCAGAAGCGAAAGGCATTAGGAAAACAGTATAAAAGCCGTGAACAATTTATTTATAATAGAAGTGACGAATTGTTTGGCTCGAAAGATTGGATTTCACTTCGACATCTTTGCAACATAGAACACGGGAAGAATTGGATTAGTATCGAAAAATTAATTATGCTTGCTGATGCGTTGGAAGAAGATCCTGGTGATTTGTTCAATGAAATAGTTAAAATATATCGAAGCTCTCAAAATTGACTGTTCCTCTTTGGGCACCCGCAAATTACCATAAATTCTATTATAAAGTGATTCAATCAACCCCCTGCTCCATTTGCTGGAGCAGGGGGGTTCAGTTTACAATCCTTTGAGCTGGAATCAAAGTTCCGTTGAAATTATCACGAGTTCGTGATATAATTTGATAGACACCTACAAACCAGTAAAAGGCTGGAGGATACTTATGGCAGTTCAGTATAATAAGCTATTTAAGATGATGATCGACCGGAAAATGACCAATAATCAGTTGGCCAAACAAGCAGGAATCAGTTTGAACATTATTACCCGTCTGAAGCGGGATGAATATATTGCCATGCAGACCATTGAAAAAATCTGTATTGCTCTGGACTGCGGTGTAGATGATATTCTTGAGTTTATCCCGGAGTCCCAACAATGAGTTGCTATAATGATAGAGAGGAGGCGTATCATGCAATTTGAAGAAAAACTGGATGTGATCGAAGAAGATATTGCCCAATACAGCCGTGAACTGCTTGATATCCTTCTGAAAGATAGAACCACAAACGAGAATATTATCTGGGCAACCAATGACTATATCTCCCATGGGGAGCTTTATGCAGCGACAGAGCAAATCTACGCAAGCCTGATTACTGGCGTTCATTCTAAGCTGATACAGCCTCGCGTAGCAAAGGCGCATGAGCAAAAAAACAGTCGCACCAGAGACAAGGCAGAAGTATTTACCCCTTCCTGGATATGTAATGCTCAAAATAACTTGGTGGACGAGCAGTGGTTTGGTCGGTCTAATGTATTTAATATCTCACAAGACAACACCTGGACGGCAACGGAACGAATCATATTTCCTGAGGATAAGCAGCGCACTTGGAAACATTATGTGGATGCACGGAGAATTGAGGTTTCCTGCGGTGAAGCTCCTTATCTAGTAAGTCGCTATGATACAGTAACTGGCGATTCTATTGAACTTCTTTCCAGGATCGGCTTACTGGATCGTAAGCTGCGTGTTGTGACCGAAAATGTCTCTAACGAAAGCGAATGGCTGAAATGGGCGTATCGAGCTTATGAAAGTGTGTATGGTTTTGAGTTCCAAGGTGACAATTTATTACTTGCACGAGAAAATCTGCTGTATACGTTTATCGATTATATGCGATATGCACTGAAGCGCACGCCTACGCTCAATGAACTTAAAAAAGTGGCTACTATCATTTCCTGGAATTTGTGGCAGATGGATGGGCTCACCTACGAACCGCCGTTCTGTGATATTCAGGAAGAGATGAACCAGCTTTCTCTATTTGACTTTGTAGAACCAGAAACCCTGATTGTACAAAAAACTGCACAGTCGCGGTGCAAAATCAAAGATTGGCGCTCCAAAGTGACTGTGGAATACTATTCTTTAGTGAAGGGGGAACGATAATGGAAACTGTATTTGGAACTTCTTTTGAGTACAAATTGATTTATGTTTTTGCCATCAATGACGAGGCTCATAAATCGGGTTCTGGAAAACTCCGGTATTCCAAAGAAAAAGATAAAAAACTCTACCAGCAGAGAATGGTTTGAGGTTGATTTGTCCACCGTCCTGAAAGCTATTGAAGCAGTAAAGAAATGCAAGCCTAACCTGTCCGGTATGAGTGTGGGTACAGGGTTTACTCCCATCGTGTTCCGCCCGGAGCAGGAAGAAGCCATTGAGAAAACGTTGAAACAGTTCAAAACCGGCAGCCGGATGCTCTGGAACGCAAAGATGCGTTTCGGCAAAACCCTCTCTGCCCTTCAGGTGGTTAAGAAGTCTGGCTTTGCTAAGACCATTATTGTGACTCACCGCCCTGTGGTGGACGATGGTTGGTATGAGGATTTTCAAAAGATATTCTATGATACCGATGATTACACCTACGGCTCCAAGGGTCATGGGGCTACCATCGAGGATCTGCTGAACATCGGCAAAAAGTTTGTCTATTTTGCATCTATTCAGGATCTGCGTGGTTCTTCCACTGTTGGAGGCAAATTCGATAAGAACGATGCAGTATTCTCACTGGACTGGGATTTGGTTATCGTGGATGAAGCCCATGAAGGAACCACTACCGCTCTGGGCGACGATGTCATTAAAAATCTGGTTAAGGAAGGAAATGGCTACGATACTAAGTTCCTTGCACTGTCTGGTACGCCGTTCAATATCCTCAAAGAATTTGATGACAACATCTATACCTGGGACTATGTGATGGAGCAACAGTGCAAAGTGGAATGGGACGAGCTGCATTTTGGTGATTCCAACCCCTACGACGAGTTGCCGGAGTTGAAAATCTATACCTACGACCTGGGGAAAATCCTTACTGATAAAAGTTATGTGGAGCTGGAGGACAAGGCATTCAATTTCCGGGAATTTTTCCGTGTCTGGACTGGTGATATCAAACACGACCACAAGGCTATGCCAGCCACTGCACAGGTGGGCGATTTTGTCCACGAAAATGATGTTTGGAGCTGATTACCAAAGACGACTCGGACAGCCACTATCCTTATGCCAATGAGGAATACCGCAACCTGTTCCGCCATGCCCTCTGGATGGTTCCTGGTGTTAAAGAGGCTAAGGCTTTGAGCAAGCTGATGAAGAAACACCCGGTCTTTGGCTGCGGTGTATTTGATATTGTCAATGTGGCTGGTGACGGCGACGAAGAGGAACGATCTGAAGATGCGCTCAAGAAGGTGCGGCAGGCCTCAACAGTGCTGGAAACGACAGCTACACTATTACTCTTTCCTGTGGCAAGCTGACCACTGGCGTCACCGTGCCGGAGTGGACTGCTGTATTTATGCTGGCCGGATCGTTCTCCACTTCTGCTGCCAACTATCTGCAAACTATCTTCCGGGTACAGTCACCCTGCAATAAGGACGGCAAGATCAAACGCTGTTGCTATGTGTTCGACTTTGCCCCCGACCGTACATTGAAGATGGTGGCAGAATCGGCAGCTCTATCTACCAAAGCAGGCAAGGCTAATGAATCCGACCGCCGAATCATGGGTGAGTTTTTGAACTATTGTCCGGTGATTGCAGTGGATGGCACGGTGATGAAAGCCTACGACACCAATCGCTTGCTCCAGCAACTGAAGCGAGCTTATGCAGAACGAGCTGTGCAGAACGGTTTTGATGATACAAATCTCTATAACGATGAACTGCTACGACTGGAAGCGCTAGACATTGAGCGTTTTAATAAGCTGAAAGGCATTGTTGGCACATCCAAGGCAGTCCCCAAGATCAAGGAGATTGACATAAACGCTCAAGGCTTTACGGATGAAGAATATGAAGAACTAGGGCGGATTGAGAAAAAGCCCAAGAGAGAACGTACACCAGAGGAAGAAAAGCGTTTGCAGGAGATGAAGGAAAAGCAAAAGCTCAAAAATAATGCGATTTCCATCCTACGTGGTATTTCTATCCGTATGCCGCTGCTGATTTATGGCGCTGATATTCCCATTGACGAGGATATCACCATGGAAAAGCTGGTGGACATTGTGGACGATTCCTCCTGGGAGGAATTTATGCCCTCTGGCGTCACCAAAGAGATATTCAAAAGTTTCATCAAATACTATGATCCGGAAATTTTTGTGGCTGCTGGTCGCCGGATTCGCACCACGGTTCTCAGCGCCGATGAACTTTCTCCCACGGAGCGAGTCAAGAGAATTGCACAGCTGTTTACCTGCTTTAAAAATCCGGACAAGGAAACCGTTCTGACTCCGTGGCGGGTAGTGAATATGCACATGAGCGACTGTTTGGGTGGCTATGACTTCTACGATGAGGCTCACGAGCAGATGATAGATGAACCCCGCTTTGTGAATCATGGAAATGTAACAGCGGATACCTTTGCAAACGCTGATGCCCGTGTATTGGAGATCAACTCCAAAACCGGTCTGTATCCTTTGTATGTGACCTACAGTATTTTCCGCAGCCGGTGCGCTGCCTGTTCTGAGGAAGCACTGGATGATGCTAAATTGCAGCAGCTTTGGGATGCAGCCGTACGGGAAAATGTGTTTGTGATTTGTAAAACTCCTATGGCTAAGCAGATTACTAGACGTACGCTTGTTGGATATCGGGACATTTCAGTGAATGCCCATTATTTTGATAATCTAATTAATATGATGAAAAACAAGCCTCGGCAGTTTGTTGAACGAGTTTTAAAGCCTAACTATTGGAAACAGGAAGTCCAGCGGTGATATGTCAAGATAAAAACAATATTGAAAGATATACTTTCAGCCATGTTTCAAAAAGACAAAAACAC
>PPYE01384345.1_pt1 | contig 50726 bp, 45 predicted proteins | sample 1559881 | NCBI WGS metagenome assembly PPYE01 (sample SAMN08240022, study PRJNA423297) | Human gut metagenome, whole genome shotgun sequencing project.
GCTAAGCTGCAGTCTCCGACGGCTGCTCTGGAGGCGTTGGCCACGCTAATTAACAAATAAATTCATGCGTAGCCCCTGGGAAGCAATAACGACCGGACTTAAAGCGAGGTAGTGTTCTGCTTTCTTAACGGCAGCAATGGATTGAGCTTCGGCTACGTTGCTGTTGGAGAGGATGGAGATACCGTCCATACCGAAAGAATGATAGGGCTGGAGTTTGAGCTGTTTACGTACCTGAGCGGCGGGAACGCGCTTGCCTTGGTAGCTGACGTCCCATTCACCCATAAGAGCCAAGCCGATATGGGTGGCCATGCTCAAGTCGTTGGCGCCTTCAGAACCGCGGGAGGGAATCAACGGGCAGACGTCATTGTTGATGTATTCCTGGAAAGCATTGGCGGCGGCTTCGCTCATGCCGGTGTAGCCGGCAGCCATCTGGTTAAGACGGATAACCATGGCCATCTTGGAGATTCTGTCATCGAAGTAAGGTTCGAGACCGGCAGCTTGAATACGCATCTGGCGTTCGTTGAACTTAATCGAAGCGCTGCGGTTCGGTTCGGCTTCTACAGAGGCGCCGGCAACTTTCTGGTCCTTCAAAGCACCGTAGTTGACGGTTAAACCGTAAATATCGCGGCCGTCTGTTGCGGCATCAATCGGAGCTTTGTAAGAGGCTTTAATTCTTGCCGAGCCTTCGGGCGTGACAGCAACTTTTTCTCCGGGAGCGGAAATCGCCCAAAGTTCGTCCACGGTCAGTGTACGGCCGTCAAGATTATGGGTGGCGGCAAAGGACAAAGGCGCAATTGCAAGAAGGATTGAGATAACAAGCGGTTTTTTCATGAGAGTTCTCCTTGGTTTATCCAGATTTGATTATCTGAAGTTGGACCATTGGGTTTGATGACAATTACTGCATAAATCTTGACTGGCTTTGTGTTCGGAGTGGCAAACGACACAGTCGACCGTGTTTCCGTAGTGAGCGGACTGATGCGGATATTTATCCTGCGGGTTGGCCTTTGTCTTAATTTGCGCCATAGGTCCGTGGCAGCTTTCACATTTTTGAGTGGAAGGCTTCGTAAATTCAGTCGTGTTGTCGTGGCAGGTCGAGCACTGCATTTGAGCGGCCATACTGTGCTTCATCGGCATTCCGGCAAGAGTCGGAGCGTCGGCAGCGAAAGCAGAGCAAGAAAGCAGGGCAGCAAAGAGCGGAATAAAGAATTTTTTCATGTTAATTCCCCTGTGCTTTGAGGTAAGCGGCAGCGTTTCGGCCGGCTTCCAGTCCGAATACCATGCAGTCAACGGAAGAGCATCCTCCGAGACGGTCCATACCATGGACGCCTCCGGTTACTTCGCCGGCTGCATACAGTCCGGGAATCGGAGCAAGTGTTGTCGTCGAAAGAACTTCCGATCTCGGATTGACGGCGATACCGCCCATGCAATAGTGAAGTTTCGGTGTTAGACGCATTGCATAGAAGGGTGCTTTCAAAGGCTGTTTCACATCAAGAGGCTTGGCAAACGGATCTTTCTGGGTTCCGGCAACGATCTTGTTGTATTCATCGACCTGCTGCTGCAGGGCTTTGAGCGGGATGTCGTAGGCTTTAGCAAGATCAGCCAGTGTTTCGTAACGGAAGACGGTTTTGTCTCGATAGGCAGCTTGGAAGCCTTCCGCGTTTTTCACCGCAGAAGACATCGGGATAGTTGATCTTGTCAGGGATGCTCTCGCTTAAGACGTTGAGTTCGGCATCAGCGCGAGTGCGACGGTCGGCAAGTTCATTCATGAAGCGGCGTCCGGTCTTAGGATTGACGGCCATGCCTTCGGCAAAGGCGTAGTCAGCGAAGAAGCTTCCGGGGCCGGCGCCTTTTTCATCAGGGGAAGCCCACGGTCCTAACTGATACATATCGAGCATAGAAGGCAGGCAGCCTGACTTCAGTAATGCTTTGAGCATTTCGGCAGTGGCGCCGGGCTGAGAGGTGCACTCTAAAAGCGAATAAACCGGCATGGTGGTTTTGATGAAGTCTTTATCTTGGCCCCAGCCGCCAGTGGCGACGACGACGCCTCCGCGAGAACCGATTCTCTGCTCTTTCTTAGAAGTACCGTCTTTCCAGTTGTAATCGCAGTTAATGAGCACTCCTGTTACTTTACCGTCCTGCATCAGGAGGTCAATGACTTGAGAGCGGTTGCGGAATTGAACGCCGTTCTTCTTGAGCCAATTATGGATAGGAACGACAATTCCGCCGCCGGAAGCTGCTTTAGGAACCATGGTGCGCGGAGCACTGTGGCCGCCCAGGCGAATGACTTTATCCATGAGTTGAACGCCGCATTCGTCGAGCATCGGGCAGATGTTGACAGCATTTTCTGCGAATTTTTTTAGCCAGGTCCGGATGGTTGAATCCGCGGCCGGCCTTTGTCATGTCGGCGACCATAAGGTCAACGGAATCCTTGATGCCTTGTTTCTGCTGTTTCGGATTTAAGGGTACGGACATAAGGCCTCCGCAGAGGCAGGAGTTGCCGCCGAAGGCTTCCATCTTGTCGAGGAGCAGAATGTCTTTGACGCCGGCTTTGAGGGCGGCGTAAGCGGCGGAAAGTCCGGCAAAGCCGCTTCCGACGATAACGAGGTCATGAATTTCATTGAAAGGCTGAAGGTTTGAGGCGGGAGCTGCAAACGCCGATCCGGAAGCCAGACCAGTCACAGCCAGTGTTCTCAAGAAATTGCGACGACTGAATGAGGATAAGGGTTTCATTTGTTTTCCTTGGGATCAACGTCTTAACAATTGAAAATACTATACCGACTGGACTGTTTAAATAATTAGGAGAAGTACTAATAAATGTCGTATGTTAAGAATTTGAAGTATTTATTTTAAATGTTAATAAAACAATGGGTTAATTGAAGTCATCTAAATCTCATAGAGTTCTGACTACCTAGAAATTACTGTATTTTTTCATACAAAAGGATGATAAGAAACAGAACTATTTCTTAAAGAAAACTTAAAGACTATTTTTAACAGGCTTAATTTACTATACCTAAAGGTTAAGTAAAACTATAATAAGATTAGGGAAGCGGCCGCATGAATGCCGCGATGAAGTTTTTGTGCAAGGTAGGTTCTCCAATGGAAACCAAGAAACAGACAAGAAAAACCAGTGGTAAAACAAAAGAGCTGATCTTAGTGGTTGCCCGTGAGATAGCGGCTGAAAAGGGCGTCGGTCAGTTGACGCTGGAAGCAGTAGCTGATCGAGCAGGAATTAGCAAAGGCGGTTTGCTGTACCACTTTCCCGGAAAGAAAGAGCTGATTATTGCGTTAATGGATAGTTACGTCTCACATTTATCGGATGAGCTTGAAACAGCGACGAAACCGTTCAAAGGTCATCCGCAAGCTTTAGTTTTGGGGTTTATCCATTGGTACAAGAAATTTAACGGCATTGCAGCTTCGAACCGTACTTGGGGTGCCGCAGTTTTCGCGGTTCAGTCTTTTGATCCTCAATTAATGGAACCTCTTCATAACTGGTACAGAAAATTGTTTGAAAAGATCCGCAGCTGTGGGCCGGCTTCGTTAGACTCTGCGACGGCAATTATGGCAATCGAAGGCTTATTCATGCTTTCGCTCTACAACCTTGATCATTTAACGACGGAAGAGAAATCGAGGATTATTCAGCATATCGAGGATCGTCTGCTGATGCGTGAATTGAATCCGAAGAATTCTATTGAATAACTTAACTTTCTGTTGTCTTCAAAATTACTGGAAAAAGCGGCTTCTTTATTTAAGGCGATTTGCTTGGCATCTTCAAGGTTAAACAATGTCATTACTGAGCGTGATAAGAGTTGTTATCCTAAAATTAACAATGGAGAGTTTAGAGGACAACAGATGGCGATCAATCAGCTGAAAGGTTTACCACTTGGAACATCGGATTTTATTGCTTTGAGAATGGCCGATGAAATCTACGTTGATAAAACGGAGATGGTTTTTAGTTTAGCTGTTAATCGTGGCAAATATTTCCTTGCTAGACCGAGAAGGTTTGGAAAGTCTCTTCTGATATCGACTTTTGAGTCTTTATTTAAGTACGGCCTACGTGACTTCAAAGGTTTGGCTATTGAGAACCTTTGGAAAGAAGAGGCAACCTATAACGTAGTACGGCTGGATTTTTCGGAAATTAAGGATTTCGCGGATGCAGAATCTTTTTCAGAACGATTGATATCCCTTATCTCGCGAAAATTTGCTCCTTTTGGTTTTCGATACGAACTTCGCCCCTTCCAAACAGTTTCTGATCAGCTTTCCGATTGGTTGACTGCTCAGGAAAAGAATTCTTTAGTTCTCTTAATCGATGAATACGATGCGCCTCTTACTTCTTGTTTGAACAACAAAACTATTTTCAAGGAAGTACGCAGAGCTTTATCGGCTTTTTACTCAGTATTAAAGTCAAATGAGGGTGCGTTGAGATTTGCGTTCATCACCGGTATTACCAAGTTTAATAAAACAAGCATTTTTTCAGAGCTGAATAATCTTTCGGATCTCTCTTTAAATGTGGAATATGGCACCCTGCTAGGTTACACATACTCTGAAACGCAGAAATACTTTTCCGGATACTTAGATAATGCCGCCTCGTTGTTAGGCAGCTCAAGAGGAGAACTCACGGAAGAGCTTATCAAGCATTACGACGGATTTTGCTTTGAAAGAACCGCGAAAGAACATGTTTTTGCACCATGGTCCATGCTGAACTTTCTCTCATCTCCTCGAAACGGTTTTGTGGACTATTGGTTTGAAAGCGGCGGAAAGCCGTCCGTCTTAGTTGAATATTTAAAATCTCACGCTCTTAGGCATCCTGAAGAGTATGGGCGTGAAAAATCGATTTCCCTTTCTACTCTTTCCGGGTCCTCTGATTTGGAAAATTTGTCAGATCTGGGTCTTCTGACACAAGCAGGCTACCTGACGATCAAGGCGGTAAGGTACGGAGATACGGTATTTCTTGATTATCCGAACTTAGAAGTGAAGCGCGCTATGGCTCAGTTATATATGGAGCGCTTGCTCGATGGTAAAGTTGCCGGTCAAGTGGGAGCGGGTCCAATAGCAAAGGTACTTGGTGAAGAATCTGCCGAGTCGGTATTCCATATTCTCAACCGACTCTTCCTGGCAATTGATTATCAGAACTATCCGGTGAAGGACGAAGCTTCCTTGCGAGCTTATGTCCAGGTCTATTTCTCAGGAGCAGGGTTAGAGCCGAAAGTTGAACAGCACAATGCTCACGGCAGAAGTGATCTAGAAGTAAGCGTCGGAGAAAGACATTGGGTTTTCGAGTTCAAAGTTTCCTATGACGGGGAGAAGGAAGAAGAAATTCTTCTAGACGGCATTTCACAGATGAAAGCCAGACATTACGGAGAGCAAGGGAGTTCTAAGGAGCTTAAGCGTGTCGTGTTGGTCTATTCAATTCCATCTCGCCAATTCGTGAAATGGAAATTGCTGACGGCCTAAAAAATCAGCCCTAATTCCTAGCTAGATATGGAATTTTTCTATAGTCCAATATGGAGTTTTTCTATAGAGGACTATAGAATTTTTCCGAAGTCTGTCAGGGATTTTCGATAGTGTGGAAGAGCAGCTCGAAATCTTCTGAGTCGGGGCTGAAACGATAAAGGTTGCCTTCCGATAAATCGTAGTAAAGTGCGTGAAGCTTGAGCTGTCCGTTTTTAACACGCTCTGCGATCCAAGGATATGAGAGCAGGTTATCAAGGGAAATCAGCACGGCGCCTTCTTCACAGTGGCGGCTTCGAGTCTTTTCATCTTCATCGCCCGTAATAGCTTGGAGGCGTTCCAAAGCCGGAGAGGCAATGCCAACCCAGTCTTGAATATAAGTTTCTCCGGCAATGGTTTCAGGAGCCATGAGTCCGTGGATGCCGCCGCAATGAGAGTGGCCCATGACAACGATGTGCTCGACGTTGAGGTGTTTAACTCCGTATTCAATGGCGCTCATCACAGAACAAGGATTTGAGGCCTGTGTAACAGCGGGAACTAACGCAGCCACGTTTCTGATCACAAACAAATCACCGGGCTTGCAGTGCAAAAGAATTGCCGGATCGACTCTCGAATCGCAGCAGGCGACAACCAGCGTTTTAGGATTCTGGGCCTTTTCCAGTGATTCGAAATACTGTCTTTCCTTTAAGAAGTAAGTCTGTTTGAAGTTGTGGAAGCCTTCTATAAGTTTGTGAAAATTATCCATTTTGTTCTGAGTTTTGTTGTTTGAGTTCACAGAACTATACAACGGCGACACGCTCAGCCATTCGAGACTTTGCCCCGATTTACGACTCAAGAATCAATGACCGGCAAGAATGTACAGGAGCCAGTAGTCTGCGGAGTAAAGTCCTGAGCCGACAATAAATATCGCAATGAGCCCGAATAAATAAGGAAGGGCCGGAGAGGTCAGATCCTTGCCGATGGTGACTTTGGTTGCGATTGTGAAGCTAACGATCGCAGGAATGACTGCCAGCCTCGTGAGGAAACCAGCCATGAGAAATAGCGGAACGAAGGTTTCAATGATGGCGGCTGAGTAATACCCGACCCGTGGAGAAAAGAATAAGACCTTCGGAAACTTCGTAGCGTTTTCCGGATGGAAAAGTTTCTGCACTCCGTATGGCAGCATCGCTAACGCAATTGCCCATCTAAACAGTAAAGAAGCCATGCTGGCAGAAGTTGGATCGCAGGTCCAATGCAATATGGTGGTTATCATTTCAATTCCTTAATTTTCGAAGGAAATTTTAGAAAAGAACTACAACGGCAATGGGTTAGGTCTGCTTAAATGAGGCAGTGAAGGAAAGCAGTTAGAAGAAAATCTGTTTTTTGAAGGTAACGATCGAAGCAGCAAACCCGAAAAATCAAGACTTCGACAGAGCTGTTTACCGCTCACAAAATTGTTCCTGAGTGACGGCTTCAAATCTATAATCAGTTTGTTTCAGCGGCTGGTTTTTGCTGAAACACGCTCAACAGGAAACCTGTGAAGCAGCCGCAAAATATTCCGATAATTTGCGGCCCCCTGAGCGGCAAGAAATTTGTCCAAGGTGAAAAAGTGATTAAAGACTTAATAGAGAATTCATATCTCTTCGGCGGGAATGCTCCTTACGTAGAAGATTTATACGAGCAGTACCTCGAAGACCCAAGTTCCGTAGATGAGAAATGGCGTCAGTACTTTGACCGCCTGCAGCAGGCGCCGGCTTCCGACGGCCGCGTCGAAACCGTCGACGTTCCTCATGCACCTATTGTTGAAGCTTTCGCACAGAGAGCGTCCGAACCTCGTTCAACCGTTTGCTCGGTGAGCGAGCGAGATCTCGACTTGGCTAAAAAGCAGGTTGCGGTTCAGTCCATCATCGGCGCTTACCGATTCCTGGGAAGTCGCTGGGCTAATCTTGACCCGCTGCACAGAAGAGAGCGCCCGAAGATCCCCGAGCTTGAACCGTCTTTCTACGGCTTGTCCGAAACAGATATGGACAGCACTTTCTCGACCGCCAATACGTACTTTGGCGCCGATAAGATGACGCTTCGCGACTTGATCGCTGCCTTGAAACAAACTTATTGCAGCGATATCGGTATCGAATTCATGTACATCAGCGATCCGGTGATCAAACGCTGGTGGCAGCAAAAACTTGAACCTTGCCGCTCAACCCCGAGCATGGATGCGAAGTCAAAGAAACGCATTCTTGAAGAATTGACGGCTGCAGAAGGTTTGGAGCGTTATCTCCATACTAAATATGTCGGTCAGAAACGCTTCTCGCTCGAAGGCGGAGAAAGCTTCATTGTCGCCATGGACGAGATCGTAGAAACGGGTGCCGCTCAAGGCCTGGAAGAAATGGTCATCGGTATGGCGCACCGCGGACGTCTCAATGTGCTCGTCAATACACTTGGTAAAGCTCCGAGCGAATTGTTTGCTGAGTTTGAAGGCCACTACAAGAGTAAAGACCTGCCGGCCGGCGACGTGAAATACCACAACGGTTTCTCTAGCGACGTCGTCACAGCCTCGGGACCGATTCATCTGGCCTTAGCCTTTAATCCTTCTCATCTTGAAATCGTTGACCCGGTTGCGGTCGGGAGCGTTCGCGCCCGTCAGGACCGTCGTCACGATCCGAAGGGCCGTCGCGTCATGGGCGTTCTTGTTCACGGCGACGCAGCGTTCGCCGGACAAGGTGTCGTCATGGAGACCCTAAACCTGGCTGATACCCGCGGTTACGGTACCGGCGGCACGATGCACATCGTGATCAACAATCAGATCGGCTTTACGACTTCCGACCCACGCGATAAGGGCTCGATGACTTATTGTACGGACCCCGCCAAACTCATTGAAGCGCCGGTTTTGCACGTCAACGGCGATGACCCAGAAGCCGTCGTGTTTGCCACTCGTTTAGCCATGGAGTTCCGCAAGAGCTTCAGCCGCGATGTAGTTGTCGATATCGTCTGCTTCCGCCGTTTAGGCCACAACGAACAGGACACTCCGGGACTGACGCAGCCGCTGATGTACAAGAAGATCAATGTTCATCCGGGTACTCGTCAGGTTTATGCCGACAAGCTGGCACTCCAGGGCGTTGTAAGCCCCGAAGAAGCCAAGGAAATGGTTGCCGCCTATCGCCGCAGTCTCGAAAGCGGCATTCCGCCCAGACAGACGGCTTTGATTGAGGGCAAGAATCCTTACGCCGTTGATTGGTCCCGCTACAACGGAAGCTGGACAGACGATGTCAAGACCTCTGTTCCTTTGGACGAATTGAAGCGTCTTACCGGCGTCATTACGACCGTTCCGGAAAACTTCAAACTCCATCCGCTCCTTCAGAAGGTCATTGCCGACCGTCGTCTGATGATGCAGGAAGAAATCCGTGTGGATTGGGGGCTGGCCGAGCATCTGGCTTTTGCCACACTGCTGACGGGCGGATACTCCGTTCGAATTTCCGGTGAAGACTCCGGCCGCGGAACCTTCAGTCATCGTCATGCGGTTTGGCATGACCAAAACCGTGACCGCTGGGATTCCGGCATTTGGATTCCTTTGGAGCATTTGGGTGAGCATCAGGCTCAGTTCACAGTAATTGACTCCGTCCTGTCTGAAGAGTCTGTTTTGGCATTTGAATACGGCTACGCCAGCTCTTCTCCGAAGTGTCTGACGATTTGGGAAGCTCAGTTCGGCGATTTTGCTAACGGCGCTCAGGTCGTGATTGACCAGTTCATCAGCTCCGGTGAAGCTAAGTGGGGCCGCAAGAGCGGCTTGACGATGCTGCTGCCGCACGGCTACGAAGGTCAGGGGCCTGAACATTCTTCGGCTCGCGTCGAACGCTATCTGCAGCTTGCAGCAGATACCAATATGCTGATTTGCCAGCCGACAACTGCTGCTCAGATTTTCCATCTGCTGCGCCGTCAGATGGTCGGCAATATCCGCAAACCTTTAATCGTCTTCTCTCCGAAGAGCCTGCTGCGCAACAAGATGGCAAGTTCTGATTTGGAAGAACTCTCCGAAGGTAAATTTGAAACCGTCATCGGTGAAATTGAAGAGCTCGATGCCGATAAGGTCAGAAGAATTCTGGTCTGCACCGGCAAGGTCTATTACGACCTCGTGAAATACCGCAAAGAGCATGAAATCGATGACGTTGTCATTGTTCGCCTTGAACAGCTCTATCCGTTCCCGCATAAGAGCTTCCGTGAAGAGACTTCCGGTTACTCCTTCGCTTCCGAAGTGGTTTGGGTTCAGGACGAACCTCAGAATCAGGGCGCCTGGTTCTATGTGCAGCACCATTTGCTTGAAGAAATGCCTTCCGGCGCAAGACTGAGTTACGCAGGACGTCCGGCTTCCTCTTCGCCTGCCGTCGGTTATGCCAGCAAACATGCCGAGCAGCTCAAAGAATTGGTGGAAAACGCTTTCGGACGCCTCAAGGGCTTTATCCAGACGAAATAGTTCAAGCGTTGCTTTGTAAAGAATTCGGAGAAAAAAGAAATGTCTATTGTTGAAGTCAAAGTACCCGAGCTGTCCGAGTCTGTTTCGGAAGCCAGTTTGATTGAATGGAAAAAGAAAGTCGGCGAGCCGGTTAAAACCGATGAAATCCTTATTGAAATTGAGACCGACAAGATTGTGTTGGAAATCCCGGCGCCGGCTGACGGTGTGCTGGCAAGCATTGAGCAGCCGGACGGAGCTGCCGTTCTGAGTGATCAGCTGATCGCAACGATCGATACCGAAGGGATGGCAGCGGCTCAGCCGGAAGCACCGAAAGCTGCCGTTGCTGAAGAAGTCATTATTTCGACGCCCGCCGCAGCATCTGCGCCGGCTCCCGCACCTGCAGCTCCGGCGGTTTCTGCTGCCGCTCCCTTTATGATGCCTGCCGCAGAAAAGCTTATGGCCAACAGCGGATTGTCTGCGTCTCAAGTGGCCGGAACCGGCGTCGGCGGCCGTATCACGAAACTTGATGTCATCGCCGCTTTGAAGAGCGCTCAGCCTGTGGCACCCTCAGCAGTCGCTTCAGCTCCGGCTCAGCAGGCCGCGCCGAAGGCCGCTCCCGCCAAACCAGCCGCTCCGGCAGCATCACTTGACGGAAGACCCGAACAGAGAGTGCCGATGTCTCGCCTCCGCGCCAGAGTTGCCGAACGCCTCGTTGAGTCTCAGTCCAACTGTGCCATCCTGACCACTTTCAATGAGGTGAACTTAGCGCCGGTAATGGCTTTGAGAGCGAAGTACAAAGAGAGCTTCGAGAAGAAGTACGGCGTAAAACTCGGTTTTATGAGCTTCTTCGTGAAAGCTGCTGTTCACGCTTTGAAGCAGTATCCGATCATCAACGCCTCTGTCGACGGCCATGACATCATTTATCACGGCTATATGGACATCGGTATTGCAGTCGGCTCTCCCCGCGGTTTGGTCGTGCCGGTCTTAAGAGATGCGGACCAAATGACCTTTGCAGAGATCGAACTCAAGATTGCTGACTTTGCGAAGCGCGCCAAAGACGGCAAGTTGACGCTTGAAGAGCTGACCGGCGGCACATTCACGATTTCCAACGGCGGTGTGTTCGGATCCTTGTTCTCTACGCCGATCATCAACCCGCCTCAGTCTGCAATTCTCGGCATCCATGCTACGAAACCTCGTCCCGTGGCAGAAAACGGAGAAGTCGTTATTCGTCCGATGAACTACTTTGCGATGAGCTACGACCATCGAATTATTGACGGACGTGAAGCCGTTTTGGCACTCGTGGCGATGAAAGAAGCCCTCGAAGATCCGGCTCGTTTACTCTTAGATCTTTAAGGAGCGGTCATGAAAGATGATATTCAGACTTTTGACGTCGTCGTCATCGGCGCCGGTCCCGGAGGATATGTTTCTGCGATCAGAGCAGCACAGCTCGGCCTGTCGGTATGCTGCATTGATGATTGGGTCAGCGACGGCAAACCTGCACCCGGAGGTACCTGCACTAATGTCGGCTGCATTCCCTCTAAGGCTCTTCTTGCGAGCAGCTGCCTGTTCGAAGAGATCAGAGACAAAGCTTCCGAGCATGGCATTCACGTCGAAGAACCTTCAATTGATGTCCCGAAGATGATTGCCCGCAAGGCTAAGATCGTTCGACAGACCAATGACGGAATTCTTTATCTTTTCCGCAAGAACAAAATCACATTCTTAAGCGGTCGCGGATTCTTTGTGACTTCCGACGAAGACGGCTATTTGATCGGTGTGGAAGGCAAAGACGAAACACGCGTATTTGCTAAGAATGTGGTGCTTGCCACGGGCAGCAGACCCAGACAGTTCCCGGGCGTTTCCTTTGACGAAGAACGTATTCTCTCCAACGAAGGCGCACTGAATTTAAAGAGCGTTCCTTCCACCTTAGGCATTATCGGCGCCGGCGTGATCGGCCTCGAACTCGGCAGTGTCTGGAAACGCCTCGGTGCCGATGTCCGAATTCTTGAAGCCATGCCTACGTTTCTGCCTTTTGCAGATTCTGCAGTGAGCAGAGAAGCCCTGAAGGCCTTTAAGCAGCAGGGCGTCGATATGGAATTCGGCGTTCACATCGACAGCATCAAAAATGACGGTGACCGTGTCATTGTCCAATATAAAGATAAGGACGGAAAAAACAGTGAAATGTGGGTTGACCGCCTGATCATTTCTATCGGCCGCGTTCCGTTCACAGCAGCCTTGGATGCGCCAGTCGTCGGTCTTAAGCTCGACGAAAGAGGTTTTGTTGAAGTTGATGCAGAAAACCGCACGAACCTTCCTCGGGTGTGGGCGATCGGTGACCTCGTCAAAGGGCCGATGCTTGCGCATAAGGCTGAAGAAGAAGGTGTGGCGGTTGCAGAAAGAATTGCAGGACGCAAAGCGATAACGCACATTGAACGTGTGCCTTCCGTGATTTACACCGAACCGGAAATTGCCTGGGTCGGCAAGACCGAAGAGGAATTGAAGAACGCCGGAAGGGCCTATAAGGTCGGCGTCTTCCCGTTCATGGCAAACGGTCGGGCGCGAGCCGTCGGAGAAACGCAGGGCTTTGTGAAGATGCTGGCAGATGCGGAGACCGATATGGTTTTAGGTATGCACATCATCGGTCCGCAGGCCGGCGAGCTGATCGCGCAGGGCTGTGACGCTTTGTCTTTCGGCGCAACGGCAGAGGACATGGCACTGATCTGCGATCCTCATCCCACTTTTAGCGAGGCTATCAAAGAGGCAGCCTTGGCGGTAAATAAAGAAGGGATTAACTTTTAGTTAGAATAATAAGACCTGGGAATAACAAATCTCAGGTCTTATTTTTTCGCTTTGGCCGCACACCATTCAGGAGCTTATCGGATGCGAATCCCGCTTATTCTTCTCACTCTAGGCTTGCTCAGCTTTAACGCATGTGCCGTGGAGCCGCCGTCGACCGAACCTTTTGCCAAGAGGTACGATCCGCACTCCATTACGACCGCGGCTCGCGCCAGAGAAGTGATTGCGGCTTACGACAATGAAAAGAGAGCCTGGGAGAACTGGTACAAAGAAGAAACAGCTCAATGCTACCGCAACTTCTTTGTGACCTATTGCTTGGACAAAGCCAAGTCAGAACGCACCGAGCACATCAATGAAGCTCGCCGCGTTTGGCTCGTAGCCAGAGACTTCCTGAGGAAGGAACGCTCCGAGCAGGCGGTGAAAGACCGCAAAGCTGCAGAGGCCAAGCAAGCCGCCAAAAACGCCAAGATGGATGCTCAGCCCGCTCGCGTTGCTAAAGCTCCTCCCAAGACACGAGATGTCACGCCTCGTAAACCAGGCGAAGGCCATGCCGCTGACCGTGTTCTGACACCGGAAGAAGAAAAGGCGAATGCCGAAGCTTATGCGAAAAAACAGCAAGAACGTGAAGAACGCGTAGCCGAGCAGGAGCGTAAGGTTCCCGAAGCTCCTTCCATGACGCCGGAAGAGCGTATTCAAGCCCGTGCCGAACGCAGAGCTGCTGCAGAGAAGAAACGCGCTGAAAACATCAAGAAGCGCGCAGAAAAAGCGGCTGAGTACGAGCGTCAGGTCAAGCTTCGCGAAGAACAGAAAAAGAACAGCGTCACGGGTGATTTAGTACCGCGCCTGTAACAATCCAAAAAGGATCGGAACTCATTGATCTGATAGGATTGTGTTCCTAAATAAGGAACCGAAATGCCATCAGAATTCGTAAAAGAAGTTGCCGACGTTTTTGCCAAGGACGGACCTCTCTCCAAAGTTACCGCGAACTATACGCCGAGACCCTCGCAGATTGAATTTGCGACCTCGGTAGCGGAAGCATTGGAGCAGGGCAAATCACTGGTTGCCGAGGCTGGAACCGGCACCGGAAAGACGTTTGCTTATCTTGTTCCTGCGCTTCTGAAAGATCAGAAAGTACTGATTTCAACCGCTGGCAAGACGCTTCAAGATCAGCTATTTACGAAAGACATTCCGGCGCTTTTAAAAGCGCTGGGAATGGGCTGTCGCGTGGCGCTCCTTAAAGGCCGCTCCAACTATATCTGCAAGCAGCGCCTCGAGCATGCCTTGCAAGAGGATTCCTACGTCGCTAAATCTCGTGAAGAAGTGGTTCATCTTCATCGCATCAAAAAGTTTGCGGGACAGTCTGTGACCGGCGAGCGCGGTGATATTACTGATGTTCCTGAGAATTCCGGCATTTGGCCTGAAGTGACGAGCACGGGAGAAAACTGTCTCGGTGCCAACTGCGATCATTACAACGACTGCTTTGTGATGCAGGCTCGCGAAAAGGCAAAAGAAGCTCAGCTTTTGGTGATCAACCATCATCTGTTTTTGGCGGATATTTCGCTCAAAGACAATCAAATCACGGACTTTTTGCCGGAATTTGACTTGGTGGTGCTAGACGAGGCACACCAGCTGACCAATATCGCGACGAACTTCTTTTCTCAGACGCTGAATCTTTACGATGTCAGAAATTTGGCTGCGGATGCAGTCTCTCAGGGATACGGTGTCAATAAACAGATTGATTGGAACGGCATCTACAAAACCATTTCAAACGCCTGTGACGATTTAATCAGCACAACACACAATATCCTGAACAGCAAAGACAAACAGCTTGCGGTCGCCAAGTTCAAGGATAAACATCTGTTGGTTGAGCCGTTCAAGAAGCTGTTAAATGCGGTTGAGAAACTCAGCAACGCGGTTCATGTGCACAAAGAGGCATCTCCGGAGATGACGAAGCTCGATGAGCGGTGCACCGAGGCGCTTGATTTGATCGAGTACTGGCGTGATGTATTCAACGGGAAAGCCGTTTCGCGTTCCATGAAAGGACCGCTCCTAGATTGGTTTACGGTCAAACCTAAGAACATCTTCTTTAATACCACGCCGCTCTCATACGCAGAGATGCTCAAAAGCGCTCGCGAGGTTCAGGGTAAGCCGTGGGTTTTGACCTCTGCGACATTGGCTGCCAACGGCGACTTCAAGCATTTTGTTGACCAAGTCGGCTTGGAGGATGCTGAAACCAAGTCATGGGAGAGTCCCTTTGACTTTAAGGCCCAAGGCATGCTTTACATTACCGAGGACTTACCGATTCCGAGTGCGCCGAATTTTTCTGACGAAGTCGCCAAACGGATTTGGCCCTTCATCAAGAAGAATAAAGGCCGAGCTTTTGTGCTGTGTACTACGCTTCGCGCAATGGAAGTGATTTCCGAGGCGCTGCGTTACTTTGCCGAGACGGAAGGCGTTTCAATGAACATCCTTGTTCAGAACGAACAGTCCAAACAAGAGCTGCTGCGCCGTTTCAGAAGCGAAGAAAACTCCGTTCTGGTCGGTTCTATGAGTTTCTGGGAAGGCGTGGATATCAAAGGCGATGCTTTGTCTCTCGTCGTGATCGATAAGATTCCTTTCCCGCCGCCCGATGATCCGGTATTTGAAGGACGTTCAAAAGAACTTGAGGCCGAAGGCAAGAGTTCGTTTAACGAGATTTCGATTCCCGAAGCGATCATGCTGCTCAAGCAGGGCGCCGGCCGACTGATTCGTGATGAGAAAGATGAAGGGCTGTTGATTCTCTGCGATAACCGTTTGTTATCCAAGGGATACGGGACGAAGATTTGGAAGAGTCTGCCGGACTTCGCCCGTACCAAGGTTTTTGATACGGCAATGAATTTCCTGGAAAGATGCCAGGAGCCGAGAGGCTAAGTACGGTCCTGAAAAAGTTAGTTTGGAAACGGAGGCGTCAAGAGAGACAGCCTCCGTTTTCTTAACTGTGGTTACCAGAAGGTAATGGGGCTGTAGAGGTTCTTTAGGCAAGCTGCTGCGCTGAGCGCCGCTGTCGTACTGGACTTCGGATTTGCCGGATCGGGCTTGCCAGAAAACTCCATCACGGCATCCGCCAGCGCTGAGCGATAAGTAATCTGGTGCGTATTGCTATTGGCAGCGGGATCTGCAACGATTCGGACTTTTGTCTGAGGTTTTTGGGAAGCCAGTGAAGCAATAACGCCGACATTGATGTTCTTGGGAAATCCTTTGATTGCTTCCTGAACTCCGCCTTCAAAAACCACAGTCCTCTTGGTTAAGTCCAAAGTTCTACCGTCTAAGCCAGGGGCGCCGAGCAAAGATTTTGGCGATTTGGTTGTCTCAATAATGACTTCGGCTGATCCGCGTTGCAGTGCGCAGGTTTGCAGGAAATCCAGACCGCCGATGGCCCCGTTAACGATACAGATCCTGCCGTTGTTTTCAGATGCGGTGAGAATCGCTTGCTGTTTGAAATCCTCGTCGGCAAATGCGCCGCTGGAGAGGCAAATCAAAGTTCTTCCGGACTTGAGAATCGGTAGAGCGTAGTCCTTGAGCGCTGCTCCGCCGGCAAGTTCAACGACAACCGGCGCGGCTTCTTTCAGAAAATCGTCAATGTTAAATACTGCCTGACAACTGTACTTAGAAGCGAAGACTTCGGCTTTCTCTTGGCTTCTTCCTAAAACGGAATGGAGTTTGAACTCAGGCAAAAATTCATGAAGAACGTTCGCAAAAACGTTGGCCAGAGAGCCGGCGCCGATAACGGATACAAGAGACATGATCTGCTGAAGCTGATGGACTGAAAAGACAGATACTACATCGCTTGCGGCAGAGGCGGAATAGGCAAATATTCCGACAGATGCAAATCACCGGCTTAAAGGTTAGCTCGCTGAGTCAGGCGTGCAGTTCTTCCACTTCTGCGCCATGACTTGCGTTTTGTCTAAAGCCGGGATCGGCTGGAAACCGCAGATGAGGCGAGCAAGATAGTCCACGGATTCTTTGCCTTTGAAGTCCACTGCCTCTGTGCGGGAGATTTTCTCGGGAGAATCAATGATCAGATTTTTGTACTCAAGCGTCGCCATGCGTTCTTTGTTGGCGTTCTTGCACTGCGCGACAGGAATTCGGACACGATAGGGCGTCTGCTCCATGATCGTGCCGCCGATCTCCAGCATTTCCATCTGAAGGTAATCGCGTTTATTGTCACGGACGCGGGCACGGCTGCCTTCTTTAATCCATTGATTACGGGCAAAAAGGCGCCAGTCGCCGGGATATTTAACCTGAGTAGCAAAAAAGGGTAGACCGAGTTTATCGATAGATTCCTCGGCCAGGCACTGCAGATCGCCGCAGGTCATCTCCTCAGGGTTCTGAGGAATAGTGCGGCAGCCGGCCAGAAGCAGCAGCGCTGCTCCTGTCACGGCAAAAAACTTCTTATTTCGCATTAAAACAGCTTATTTGGAAGCTGCGCCTGCTTGCGGAGCGGCGGCAGCTTGTGCGGCTTCAAGTTCTTGGGCACGCAGGTAGGTATCGTAAGAACCGCGGTTCTTATTGGCATCTAGAATTCGCTGAATATCAGCGGCCTTGTCATCCATGCCAAGCTTGTTGTAGCTGTCACGCATGATGATCAAGGCTTCTTCTGCCTGTGGAGAAGTCTGGAAGTTCAGAAGAACGTTTTCTGCGCGGTTAATCGCGGCGATGTAGGCGTCGCGAACGTAGTAATACTTGGCAGTATTAATTTCGTACTTAGCCTGAGCTTCGACGAGTTCATGCATACGTTCGCGGGCATCGCGGGCGTAGCGGCTGTTCGGGAAGCGAAGCACTAATTCTTTGAAAATATCGAAAGCATCGCGAGCAGCCTGGGCGTCACGCTTGGAAAGGTCCTGGCGTGTCAGGTAGCTCATCCAGCCTTCGTCTTCGTCTAGAGTGGCGATGCCCTTAATGTAGAGTGCATACGGAGAAAGCGGATGCTCAGGATACTGTCTTAAGAAACGGTCACAGACTGCGATGGCCTGCTGAGGTTCGCCTTCCTTGAAGTAGGAGTAAGCAGTCTCAACTTGGGCCTGCTGGGAGTAACGGCCGTAAGGATAACGAGCTTCTAACTTCTGATAGTAGTCACGGGCCGTTTCGTAGTTGCCTTCATTCAGATTGTCTCGGGCCTCGACATACAGTTTGTCAGCCGTCCAGCCTTCCGTCGGGTCTTCAACCCCTTTAAACATACTGCACGATGTAGTCGCTAAAATAACGGAACCCAGACAGGCGGCCGTTAATGTCCGCTTGATTATTGTTTTCAGGGCAAAAGACATAGAACTTAAGGTCAAAATGAATATTGAATTAGATGATTATAGTCAGACTGAGGCTTTTGAAGAAACCGAATTGCAGGAATCTTCAAAAATTGAAACTTTTGAAGTTACCCTCGATCTTGACGGAGAGCGCCTCGATAAGGTCTTGGCTTCTTCCTTAAAAGACATTTCCCGCTCTCGTCTGAAGACCCTGATTGAAGACGGATTGGTCAAAGTCAACGGAGTGACCGTTGATAAACCTAAAGAAAAGATGAGTTTCGGCGACGAAGTTTCCGTCGAAATCAAACCTCGTTTGGAGGATATGGATTTCATCGCCACACCGATGGACATCGATGTGGTTTACGAAGATGACGACATCTTGGTCATCAATAAACCGGCAGGATTGGTTGTACATCCGGCCGCCGGCCATTGGGACGACACGCTCTTAAACGGTCTGCTGGCTTACAACCCGATTTTCAGAACACTGCCTCGCGCCGGTATTGTTCACCGTTTGGACCGCGACACCACCGGTTTGATGGTTGTGGCCAAAAACGAAAAAGCCATGCTCGATTTGGTCCAGCAGCTTCAGGCCCGCACAGTAAAACGCGAATACTGGGCGTTGACACGCGGTAAGGCACCTGCGGATAAAGTCATTGAAGCGGCTATTGAACGTGATCCTCGAAATCCGCTGCGTTTTACGATCGGAAAAGGCGGCCGAGCTAAACCTGCGACAACACATATTCGCTGCATTGATCAGAAAGAAGTCAAAGGTAAGCCTTTCTCTTGGGTTGCCTGCCGATTAAAAACCGGCCGCACTCATCAAATTAGAGTACACATGGAATCCATCGGCCTGCCGCTGATCGGGGATCCCCTCTACCGCAATAAACTTCCCAAACCTAAAGAAGATGGTTCCGTGCTGAATTCTTTCGATCGACAGGCACTGCATGCCAGTCGTTTGGGGCTGATCCATCCGGCCACCAAAGAAACGATGGAATGGTTTGCCGAACCGCCCCAGGATTTTAGGGATTTGATGGATGAATTGGGCTTCGGTCCGTGGGATCGTCCTTCCGAAGTCTTCGGAGATCCGGTTGTCATGATCGACAACGATGAGTTGTCAGAGAATCAGAAAGCCGTCGGTAAGATCAGCTCTTGGGATGACTTCGATTTCGGAGACGACGATGATGACGCCGATTCCAACTGGAAAATCGAACGCACGAAAGAATAAGGATGCAGTCCATGCAAAGTAAACCGGAATTGGAAGTGATCGTTCCCGAATGGAACGCTCCGGAAAACATCAAAGCTTTCTTTACGCTTCGTTCAGGCGGCATGTCTGCCGGCGCCTATGGCGACAAAGACGGCTTTTGCGGCCTTAATCTCGGAAATCATGTCGGAGACAATAAGTACTCGGTTCGCGGAAATCGCAGAATTGTGACCGATATGTTAGGCGCTGAGCCCAAGTGGCTCAGCCAGGTTCATTCTTCTCGAGTCGTCCGAGCAGAGGATAACAACGCTGAAGAACAAGCCGACGCCGAATTTACGACTGCCGCCGGTATTCCCTGCGTTGTCATGACCGCCGACTGTGTGCCGGTGTTGCTTTGCGACAAAAAAGGAATCGTTATTGCAGCCGCTCACGCCGGATGGAAGGGCTTAGCTGACGGAGTCCTGCAAAACACCGTCGCAGCCATGAGAAAAGAAATCGGTGATGAAGCCGAAATCATCGCTTGGATCGGACCGCATATCCGCAAAGATCATTTCGAAGTGCGGGACGACGTCGCAGACTACTACCGAGCATCTGCTGTTAAAGCCGCAGCCGACGATGCATTGGAATCGATCGGAGAGGGCGTCTGGCACTTGGATTTAGCCCGCTTTGCCAAGGAAGCTTTAAAGCAGGCCGGTGTGACTGAAGTCACCGATTGCGAACGTGACACATACTCCGATCCCGAGCATTTTTACAGCTATAGAAGAGATAAGGTAACAGGACGCCATGGCGCATTCATCTGCAAGCGATAGTTCGAGAAGAAGATCCGGCGAGATCAGCTGGTATTACATTCAGCCCGGCTTCAAATTAATTGACGCTAAGAAATGTGCTTGGGCTTTCGCTTTCTTCGTTTTTATTTTGTTCGTGATCAGCCGCTTTTCCCGCAGTCTTATCTTTGACTCCCCGTGGGCGCTCTTGATCGTGCCCGGCGTGGCGGCGTTTGTGATTTGGCTCATGCTTGTCATGCAGCCGCATCGCCAGGTTTATTACCGGCTGGATCAGGACGGAGTTTTCTGTGAGTATCGTTCTTCGGCTTCAGCCCTCACAAGTTTCTTGGATTTGATTCTTAGCCTGCTGGGTTCAATCATCAGACTCAAGAACACCTTCTACATCAACAAACACTCTTCCCGCTCCCGTATGTTTGAGTGGGGAGAAGTTGTTGCCGTGCACGAAGCGCCTTATTGGAAAAAAATTACGCTGCAGGCCGGTTTGCACGGCGAGTTAAATCTTTGGACTAACGCTGAAAACTACGGCAATGTACTCACGCTGGTACGCGAATACGTTGCAAAAGAAAGGAAAAACTATGATTAAGAAGATCTTAGGGATAGCTGTTCTTTTTGGACTGATGATGACTGCTGCTCAAGCTAAAACTTTCTTGGTTGATGTTCGAACCCCGTCGGAAATTGCGACGACGGGCAAGGTTGAAGGCGCCTTGGTTGCCAATTACTCCGCGCCGGACTTTGTGGATCAATTTAAGGCCTTAGGCGCAAAGCCTGACGACGATATTGAGCTTTACTGCCGTTCAGGCCGCAGGGCTGAAATGGCAAGCCAAATCCTTGGCAAGCTCGGATATAAACATATCCGCAACCTCGGCGGCTACGAAGCCGCTGCCGAAACCCTTAAACGACCTCTTGTGAAGTAAATAAATGACTAAACGTCCTCCCCGTGTGGGATTCGTCTCTCTCGGCTGCCCGAAAGCTCTTGTCGACAGCGAGCGTATTGTTACCGAACTCAGAGCCGAAGGCTACCTCATTAGTTCGACCTATAAAGACTCTGATCTTGTGATTGTGAACACTTGCGGCTTTATTGATGCCGCAGTTCAGGAGTCCCTGGAAGCCATTTCAGAGGCCTTGAATGAGAACGGTAAAGTCATCGTGACCGGCTGCTTAGGCGGTAAAAATACCGATGAGGGCAACTTCGTTGCACTGCGTTTCCCTAAACTTCTCGGTGTCACAGGCCCTGAGCAAACCGAAGAGGTCCTTCGTCTGGTGCATGAAAATCTTCCCAGGCCGCATGAGCCTTTCGGTGATTTAGTGCCTGCAGGCGGTGTACTGCTGACGCCAAAGCATTACGCCTACCTCAAGATCGCAGAGGGCTGTAACCATCACTGCACGTTCTGTATTATTCCTTCGCTGAGGGGCCCGTTGGTTTCGCGTCCGATTGGCTCTGTAATCCGTGAGGCTTCTAATCTCGTCAAGAGCGGCGTCAAAGAACTGCTTGTGATTGCACAGGATACGGCAGCCTACGGTCAGGATGTGAAATACAAGCTGGATTTCATCGGCGGCCGAGCCGTTAAGACCAACATTAAGGTCTTGTTTGAGGAACTCGGCAAACTCGGCGTTTGGGTACGCCCTCACTACATGTACCCGTATGCGTCTGTCGATGAAATCGTTCCCTTGATGGCTGAAGGCAAGATCCTTCCGTACCTCGACGTTCCTTTCCAGCACGCCCATCCGAGAATCCTGAAAGCCATGAAGCGTCCGGGCAGTGAATACAACATGGAACGCATTAACGCCTGGCGCGCGATTTGTCCGGATATCACAATTCGTTCGACCTTTATCACCGGATTCCCGGGAGAAACCGAAGAAGAATTCCAGTATCTTTTGGACTTCCTCAAAGAAGCTCGTCTCAACCGAGTTGGCTGTTTTGCTTACTCTCCGGTTGAAGGGGCGGCTGCCAACGGTCTGCCCGGAGCTCTTCCGGAAAGCGTTCGCGTGGAAAGAAGAGAACGTTTCATGGAAGTTCAGAGCGAAATCTCTAAGGAACTTTTGCGAGAAAAAGTCGGTAAGACGATCAAAGTCTTAGTCGACGAAGCGCCCGATGAAGACGGCATTGCAACAGCTCGATCTTCAGCCGATGCGCCTGACATCGACGGTTTGGTGTTCATCGAAGGCAATCCGGACGTGAAGCCCGGAGACTTTGTCGACGTTAAGGTCACGGATTCTTCCGACTATGACCTCTTTGCGGAAGTTGTGAAAGAACCTTAATCCTCAGCTCTCTGAGGGACCGCCTCGGTGCGGCGGTCTAAAAATAAAAAGCGGCTCATGCTTGGAATCCCAAACATGAGCCGTGTTGCTAACTACTAAATGAAAAAGTTCCGATGCTGCAGGCGTAGGTTAGAAGCTGTGGCTTAAACCTGCGCTGATCGTCCAGCTGTTGAGTTCCTCGATAGAGGAAGCAGCTTTCTTGCCCTGGCCGTAACCGGCGAAGGAGTAGAACAATGTTCTCTTGCTGATCGGATATTCATAGGCCGTAGCAATCGAGTACATGCTGTAGTCACGAGAACCTTCTTTGATCTTGCCGAAGCCGTAGTTGCCCTGAAGTTTGGCCGTGCCGCCGGCAACCGGAACACCGATAGAAGCAGAGAAGCCGTGCTGGTTGGCGCCTTTAGCTCCTAACTGGTTGGCAAATGCGTAAGTCGGCAAGCGGTTGGCGCGGTAAGCAAACTGGTAAGCACCGTAGAGACTGAAGGAACCGAAGTCATAAGATCCACCGAGTGTAAAGACTTGGGAGCTCTTCAGGTTCTGTTCTTTGTGGTCATACATTTCCCACATGGCGCTGAAGAGGGCAGGTCCTTTGGCATATTCATAGCCGACACCGTAGTAGTGATTGTCTTTAGACCATTTCTGTTCGTCGCCGTTGTCACCCATGCCGTTGGAGTACATGAAGTGAATGGTGGAGCCGTTCATGTCCGGTGTGTTGTACAGCAGGACATTGTCCATACGGTCGGAAAGAATGAACGTGCCGTAGATATTGCCGGTGCTGTAGTAGGAAGTCCAAAGAGAGGAACCGTGCAGAATATTGTAGGTTCCGCAGTCGGAAGACAAACCGCCTGTACGGCCGGCTGCAAAGGTACCGAAAGGAGTGGATACGGACAGCGTGCTCTGACGGGCGAAGGCCTTGGAAGAATTCATGGCGTCGCCGGAGAATGTCTTAAAGCCTTGTTCCAGGATAAAGCCGAGGTTGTATCCGCTGCCTAAATCTTCGTTGCCTTTGATGCCGAAGCGGGAACCGGCCCAGATGCCGTTGTCAAAGCCCACTCGAGCTGCTTTGCCTTTGGCCTTGGAAACCGACACGGCCCCGTCAACTACTCCGTAAAGCTTCACGTCGGAAGCCGCGTAGACGCCGGAGGAGACGGCACAAAGAAGTGCTGCAATGAGAGCTGATTTCTTCATTTCTATCTCCTCCTCAGATTACTTGGAAGCAATGCCGTTCATGATCATCTGCTTGCCGTCTTCGATGTTGTCCGTGTAGATGCGGTCACGGCTGACATACGGAACTTTGGCGCGATAGTCCTGATATAGCTTGCGGGTAGCTTCAGACATCTTGAAGTCGCCTTTGAGTTTCTTTCTCAGGTCAATACCCTGTGTGGAGTGCAGCATTTCCAGGCTGTAGACGTAGCCGGTGTTGTCGGCGATTCGTTTCAGTCTTTCAGCAACCAGCGGGAGGTTGGTGTAGGTGTCTTCAATGTCACCGGCAACCGGAGTTCCGAGAGCGGAAACAGGATTGCTCTGAGCAAGGCTGTCAGCGTGCATAGCGACGAAGGGTTTCTGGCTGGCGCCGAAGGCGTGACCCTTGTTTTCAGGATAGGACAGGAAGCGTGTCAGACCGGTGAAATGGTCGTCAGAAAGGTGGATCGTGCGCTGGACGCTGTTATGAGACAGATGAGTCATGGCGATGCCGAGGCGCTGAGCAGCCATGGCAACCGGCAGCGGTTCGAAGTTGGATGTCGGGATGATGGCGCCTTTCAGTCCGTTGCCTTCGACGAAGTACATGGCAACCTGGCTATGGTCGGCGTAATCCTTGCCGGCGTTCAGAATGGTGGCGGGATTGTCGTCGGAAGAGTTAATCTGAACCTTGATTTCTTTGTCTAAGTCCTTGAGCGCTTCGCGAGCTTCACGCATGGTGTAGACCGTAGTGCGGAAGGACAGAGGATCCTGAAGTGCGCGATCCTTGTTCTTTTCCCAGAGGTAAGAACCTTTCAGATTGTCGCGAATCTTAGAGGCTTCTTCCAGTCCGGAGAAAGGATGGACTTTGGTGACTTGAGGAAGAATCGGAGCAATATTGCCGTTCAGAGCCTCCAAGCTCAACGCAAAGACGCGGGGTGTGGCATCGATGATGGTGCGGGCGTGGCGTGCGGCATCCATCGTCTCAGCTACAGCTGCGGCATTGGTAGACAAAATGGCAAGAGCGTCTTTTCCTTCCGGAACCAGAGGTTTGAGACCGGCCTTCTGGAGCGCTTCTTTACCGCTCATTTCTTTGCCGTCTACCTTAGCGCGCCATTCACCCATCATGAGGGCGCCGACGTGAGAAGACATCGTGATGTCAGCTTCACCGACAGAACCGCGGGACGGAATTTCCGGTGTAATGCCTTTGTTCAGGAATTCTTTACCTGTAGTGCAGGCGGCTTCTCCCGAGCAAATTAAGCTTGAAAGCTTTGAGATGATGCAGAAGCATTACTTTGAAGCCGTATTGAAAGCGACCAAAGGGAAAATTTCCGGCGCCGACGGAGCCGCGGCGCTTACGGATATGCATCCCAATACACTTCGGAGCAAATTAGAAAAACTCGGCGTGACGTTTAAAGCGGTCAAGCCGGAACTTTAGATTCCGGCTTGATGACGATATGCGTTGACTAAACCGCCTTTCCGGTGAGTTCTTTTTCCTGCTTAGGGGTGAGCTCAGGGGCAAGTTTTTCGTCCACAATGCCTTTCCTGAGATCTTCCATCTCAGCAAGTGACTGCGGATCATTCTGGGTCTTGTAAATCAGAATGTAGGCAGCTGTGAGAAATGCCGCGCCCAAAAGCAATAGGTGAGTTAAATACGGGAATGCAACACCTGACAGCGTGGCGCCGGCCTGGGAAACACGAAGCATGGCAACGGAACCCGCCGTCGTCGGTGACAGCCACCCGAAAGCCTGCAGAGGCCACGGGATGTTCTGCCACGGGTAGAGGTTGCCCGAAATAAAGACAAACGGAATGGAAGACGGCACAACTATCTGAACCACAAAACGGTAACGCTTGAGCAGCGCTGCTATCAGCATGCCCAAAGACGTAATCGCAAAAGCATAAATCATCGAGACCACGATGGTTCCGGGAACGTTCTTAAACGAATTCACACCATGGAAAGAGAAGGACTGCCCCTCAATGAATAAGATCCAGAAAAGACTCAGGAAGAAAAACGGTGCGTACATCGCAAGGAAGTACATCGGATGGCGGGCGCCAAGCGCCAGCGGGAACGGATATTTTCTCTTCCAGAACCAATCGTTCATCAGCATGCCGATGCCGCAGACGAAAATCGTCTGGAAAATGATCATGAAGACGATCGGAACCGTGAAGTTCAGATATCCGTTGACCGTATTAAACATGCTTTCCACGATCATCGAGGGCGGATTATTGGCGGCTCGCGCGATCTCGGACAAAGGGACCCCATGTTCAACCAGATGAGCACTGATGGACGCCGCTACAATCTTCTGAAGCGGACCGCCGACACCGCTCATCGAGCCTCGACTCTTAACAATGAAAGCGCCGTTTGTGACGAGGACTAAAGCGGTCGGAACGTTGGTGAGCGTATGCGTTTCAAAATTAGGCGGAATGATCAGAATTGCACTGATGCCGCCCTTGCGCATCAAATTCTGTGCTTCCGGGAGACTCGTCGTCTGCTGAGTGACCTGCAGATTTGGAGAGGCCCGCATGGCCTGAGTGAGGCGTCTGGACAGCGCAGAGTTGTCCTGGTCAACGGCCACGACATTCAAATGGTCGGGCAGCTGCTCCATGTATGGCCAGCAGTAATAGAAAGAATAGAAAAATACTGCGAAGCAGAAGAAGGGAGCGCAGGCAAGGTTAGTGGTCGCTTGCTTCAAGGTGAAAAGAAAGCATTTCAGCAAGGAGGGGAATTTACAGCTCATGCTTAGTCTCCAAAATCTTTTCCTGTTTGGCAAACTTGCGGTATTTCCATCTAAAGATCGGCAGACCGACAACAAGCGGGATAAGCGCCAAAAGTGCAAAGGCTGTAAAAGTCGATCCCATTTCCCAAATTTTTGCGCCCAGTGTCCACTGCTGAGTCTGTCCTTGTATGAACCACGTCAGCGGCAGGCACTTACAAAACATTCTAGCCATCTCGCTCATAGAGTCCAGCGGCATCGAAAATCCTGTAAAGGGAAGGGCAGGGGCGGCATAGCCGGAAGTCACCACTAAAGCAAAACGCCAATTGGGTGCGATACCGACAATCAGAATGCCGGAGCAGGCCATAACGATTAAGCAGGCTGCGCCGCAAATAAACCAGATAAAAAGCGAGCCGGCCGGAGCAAAGCCCCCGAAGCCGGCAAATAAAGCGATGTAGGCAGCAACTACTAAGCAATAAAAGAAAAAGTGCGGCAGCAGTTTGCCGAACAATGCGGCAGTCACGCTTCCCTGGGCGGTATCAAACCAATCGTTAATGCGGAACTGATAGTTTTCTCGAACGATCGAAGTGACAAACGACAGAATAGCAGCGAGCATGATGACGCCGGGAAGCAGGTTGCTCCCCAAGAAAGCCAGGAAGCTGAACTGCATGTTGCCGAGAGCATAGAAGTCCGAATGCAACCCGGTTACTAATCTCTCGGCGCCTTTGACGCCGCTGGCCGTCAGCATGGATGTCTTAATCATCCGCTCCTGAGAAATGGCGGTCGCGACATTGGTCAGATCTGCTTGAATGGTACCGGCAACAGCGTAACGGTTTTCATCTAAATACAACACCATCGGAGCGCCGGTGCCCTTTGTCACGTCGCGGGCGTATTCAAACGGAATTTCGACAAATCCGTAAATCGTACCGTTTCTTAAAGCCTGATCCGCCTCCGAATGAGAGACAAACGGAACGAGGCCCACGGAGCGGGTTGCTTCAATCTTAGTAATGACATCCCGACTGATCTGAGAATGGTCGTTATCAACGATTCCTATCGGCACCTGCGTCACGATACCGTTGCCCAGCAAGAGCCAGACAACCATTACCCAGAATAACGGCAGGAATCCGCAGAAAATAATTTCCTGCGGTGTGCGCAAGAGCCGCCGAATCTCTCGAGCCGAGACGGCTGCGGCTGCGTTTAACCAACCTATCGGGGAAAGCATTATCGGATCCTAATTTTTAAAACCGTCCACTAAAACACTCATGCCCGGACGAAGGTTCGCGACTTTCTCAACGGGACGTGCTCTGACTTCAAAAGTCTTCATGTCGTAGCCGGAATCCATACGCGTGCTTCGCCAGGTGGCGTAATTGGCTCTCGGGCTAATGTAATAGACCTTGTAGTCGATCTTCTTGTTTCCGAGGGCCGGAACGTAGGCATGGAAAACTTTGCCGAGCTCGATGCCGGGCATGTTTTCTTCGCGGATATTGAAAGAAGCCCACTGATCGTTTAAGTCAACCAATGTGACAACCGGGAAACCGGCGGCAGCGATTTCGCCTTCAACCAGAATGACTTTGTCGACTTGAGCGTCCAGCGGAGCGTTGAGCGTCTTGTCAACGGTCAAGGATTCAACCTGTTTCACGCCTGCTTTGGCTTCAGCGGCTAAATCAAGGGCGGCAGATTTTTCCTGTTTACGGGCGCCGATTTCGGCAATGTCGTATATCTGTTTGGCGGCATCGGCCTGTTGGTTTGCAGCAATCCACTGAGTCTGAACTTCATCGAATTTTTGTTTCGACACTAACCCGTCTCTGTAAAGCGCAGAAATTCGGTTGTATGTCTTAAGTGCTAAAGCTGCTGCAGCCTGAGCGCGTTCCCATTGGGCACGCGCGGCTTGTTTTTCCTGGGGACGGGCGCCTTCATCAACCAAGCTCTGTTTCGCTTGGGCGGCACGTTCCTGGGCCTGAACCTGCTGGAGTTTGGCTTCGAGTTCAGGAAGGCTCATCAAAGCCACCGGCTGGTCTGCTTTCACAAAATCGCCTTCAGAGACCAAAACCTTGTGAACTCGACCGGGGACTTTAGATGCTACGCTGATGGTGCGCGACTCCATTTGACCCTGAAGCGGCGGAGCCGGCGGGAAGGCGGCTTTATAGATGCCCCAGACAATAAAGACGGTCAGGCCTAATACAAAGATCAGCATCAGGATGACACTGATTTTCGGAGCCTTGACTTCTTGTTGTTGAGGAGTCGGAGTCGTCTGCGGTTGAAGAGGTTTATTGTTTTCTTCCATGATTAATTTTCCACAATCACTTCGTGCTTATTGACTGCATTCATAAATTCGCTCATCTGGCCGGCGATGGCATGCAGCATGGCGTAGTTCGATACGAAATCAAAGGCAGCAACGCGGCGGCCGACTTCAGCGGCGAACAGCTGGTTGCGCGCCTCATTGACATCAAGTGCAGTAGCCAGGCCTTCATCGAAGCTCTTGGATTTTAGTTTCAAGTTTTCTGCGGCAAGCTTCACGGTTGAAGCGCTTAATTTGTACTGGTCAATGGCGTTCTGAGTCCTTAACCATGCGACTTCCACACCGGTTCTGACTTGGTTGACGGCTTCGGCTTTTCCGGCTTCCGCCTGTCGTACTGTGGCTTCGGCACTTCGGATGCTGGCTCTTCTGTCCTTGGCATCCCAGAGCGTAATGTTGACACCGACACCGCCGATCCAGTTCGGTTCGACAAGCGTCTGGTAATGCTTAATAAAGTTGTAGGTGCCGAAGGCAAACACCTGGGGCATCCAAGCGCCCTTAGAAGCTTTGACACCTTGCTGAGCTTGATCGGCTTTAGCCTGAATGACTGCAATCTGCGGGTTTGAGGCCAAAGCCGTATCAACCCAGTACTTGAGCGGTTCAAGCGGACGATTCAAGACGAAAAGCGGCGTCGTTAGTTTTCCGAACTCTTCGTCGCGCAGCAGGCGCGCAAGCTGGAGGCGGGCGACTTTAGCGTTGTCTTTGGCTTTGAGGTATTCGCGGTTTCTGTTGTCGCGCTGGACCTGAACGGACATTCGTTCGATCTTGCTGATCATTCCCTGCTTTTCGAATTTCTTCGCTTTTGCAAGTTCACGATCCTGATGGTGCAGCATGTCCTTTTGAAGTTTTTCTACAGAGAGTGCCAGCTGTGTTCCGAAGTAGTAGCCGGCAAGCTGCGCATCCAGATCTTCGCTGTCAGCACGCTTTTGAGCGACCGCCTCATCGACGGCGTATTTACTTGCATCCTGCATGGCAGAAATCTTTCCGCCGGTATAAATCGGCCAAGTCGCAGTGGCAGCCACGCGCGGGCCGTTTAACGACATTTTTTCGTGCAGTCCGACGGAAAAAGAACCGGGGAGCTGAATCGGCAGCGTGCCAGCTAATGGGTTGGGAATCGACTTATCGATATCGATCTTCTTTTGTCCGGCGATTTGCATGGCCTGCAAAGTCACCGTCGGACCGCCGAGGGTTTCCAAAGATTTTTGAGTTTCACGTTTGCTTTGGACTTGCTCTTCGCTGGCCTTGAGTTTGTCGCTTCGTTCATAGAGCCAATCGCGCGCGACGGGGAAGCTCAGTGGCAACGCAGCACTGCATTGCTGGGCAGCGCAAAGCGCGAGAGCGGCAAGAGCTAATTGAATAGGTTTGTTCATCGAATTCTAGAATTCAAAAGCGCATGAATAGCAGGATTGTAACTGCCCCGCCACATGTTTGTTCGGATTTGTAAGAAATCGGGACCTGACTAAGGTATGGCCGATAACCTCTCAAACATCAATGGCGGTGGCTTTTGATAACTTTTGACTATAAAAGCTTCCAATTAGAGTGAAATCAAACTCGAGTTTTAGTCGAATACTTGAATGCTTTAAGGTTCAAAATGCTATGCGTATTGAACATGACGAAGCAAGATCCCGCTCTGAGCCAAGACTTCATCGCTCAAAAGAGAAGTCTCACTGTTTTTTGCGAAAACTTCGCGCAAATTGCAAAGGAAAGCATTTCTTTCGTGCTTAATTTGCACGGACTTCTTACAATCTTTGGTAGGCTAGAAAAACGAAGAGCCGTTTGCCTACCTCCAAAGCAAGGATTAAAAATGATAACCGGTCAATCGAAAGCGTTCCATCTCGGTCGATGGGAACTTTTGTTCAAAATCATGGACGAAGGATCTATCACTTGAGTTGCCGACATTGAAAATCTTCAGCGTTCTCAGTTATCTCGAATGGTTTCCGGACTGGAAGAGGAATTGGGTATACAACTTTTGGAACGCCGAGGAAAACGCTTGAATTCGACACAAGCTGCACTAGAACTTCGGTCAAAAATTGAACCGCATATCACGATGGTCCGTCGTGCGCTCGAGAAGACTTCAGAGCTCGAAGAAGGTGACGCTGGCAGCATTCGTTTCGGAGCGATGCCTGGATTTCTCCAGACTCAGGTTGTACCTCTGATCGCAGAATTTCAGCAGCTGCATCCTCAGGTCACTTTTGATGTCATCGGTGACGATAATCCTAAGGCGTTCATGGGCGGAGAATGTGATTTGATGCTGTATTACGGCCCCGTTAACGACGCTAACCTCGTAGAAAACTGGGTGACCCGTTCTTTATTTATTCCCTGTGCTTCGCCTAAATATCTAGAGAAGGCCGGCTACCCTGAGGATCCGGCAGAGCTATCCAATCATGCCGGCGTGGTTTATACGGGACGAGTCAGACCGCACTCGGAAGTTTTGGTGAAAAACGGACGCCAACAGACTTTCCGCTGGAAGTCGATGATTCGCTTCAACAATATTTTGTTGGCAAAAACAGCAGCGGTAGAAGGCTGCGGCATTGTGCTCGACATGCCGTTGCATCATTGCTATGAAGAAGTGATGAACGGGCAGTTAGTACCCATCCTCAACGGCTGGCAGATTCCGAACCTCGATAATTACATCGGATCTACGCTGGCTGCCTCAAAATTGAAACGAGTGCAGATGTTCATTGATTTCTACGTTCGAAGAAGAAGAGAGATCGAAGGTGAACAAAAGAGACGCCTGCAGGAGAAATTTTCTTTCATCATCTAATGAAAAAAAACGGAGATATTTCTCTGAAATACGAACTTGTGTTTAACAAAAAAAAGCAGTTACAGGAAAGAAATAGGAGGCCACAAATGCGTGAAGAACCTCTAATGACTCATGATCAGATGGTTACAAAATGGATGGAAAATCCTGATTTTTGAAAAGCCGTCTCTGAACTCAATGCTCAATATGCTGATTTAGATGAGACTTTAAGCAAAAGAAAAACCAATAATCAGGTGCAGTCCGGTACGACGAGAAAGGTGAACCGATCTGCTGCCGAAATCCACCGTCTGGAAAATCCGCGAAGTAGTACCGGCACTAATTTTAGGAATCTTGAAAAGGCATCTGCATTATTGAAGATTTTCAAACGGCAAAAAATAAGCTGCTTGGCTTTGTCTTCCAGGCAGCTTTGAAAATCAATTAAAGCTAAAAAGCCATTAGCTCATTGCGAACATCAATAGCGTAACAACAATCAAAGCGACGATCGCAGGGATGGCTGTGCGTTTAACAACCTCCATCGGGTTGACGCCTGCGATACCTGCCAAAATAATGACGCCGCCGGCAACCGGAGACATAGAACGACCTAAACCTGCAGCGATCTGAGCAACGGCACCTAATTGGACAATGGTCAGGCCAAAGTCAGCGGCATTCGGTGTAATCGCCTGGTTGAAGGCTAAGGCAGCTGCGTTGCCGGAACCGGAAATAGCGGCCATTACGAAGGGACCTGCAGCGGCTGCGAACATGGCGACAGACTGAGAACCTTTCATCGCGTCTACGAGAGCACCGGTTAAGCCGATGGCTTTCATGCCGGAAGCAAACATGGCGGCTGCAGCAATCAAGATGACGACATCGCAGAAACCGTCACCGGCACCGCGGCAGAACTTCTTGGAAGCTTCGCCGATCTTCTGTTTGTTGAATAATGCGACGATCAGACCGATGGCCGTACCGATCAGCATGCAGACGGGAACCGAGAAGGCTTTTGTCGGGAGAACGCCGACCTGCTTGGAAGCGAGAACCAGCAGAGCAAGCGGAATAATCGGAATGATGGCTTTGATCGGGTTGACTTTGAAATTCTTTTGAATTTCTTCACCATCAGGCAATTCTTTGACGATTTCCGTTGAACCGACGCCTTCTTTCAAGACAATGCAGATAATCGTCAGGCAGATGGCAGCGACCAGTGCGCCGATGGCGCAGGGCAGAGCTTCCTGCATGATCACGATCATTGCATCTGGGGCCGGAATTTCTTTAGCTTTGAAGGCTATATCGGCAATCTGCGGGTTGAACATCAAGCCCGGGCTGACAACCGAACCCCAAGTTCCGATGAAAACTGCGGCAGCGGCCATCACAGGACGCACTTTCAGGGCGATTAAAGCCGGAATCAGCAGAACACCGACGGCCGCGGCGATACCAGCAGCGGAAGGAAGTACGATGTTCAGCAGCCAGGTAATGATGACGGCGCCGGGAATGACGATGACCGGAACACGGGCCAACGGTTTAACCAAAAGGTTCACCAAGTGGTCAGAACATTTTGTAAAAGTCATGACATAACCGAAACCCATCACGGTAACGATGGTCGGAACCAGGCCTCCGTTGACTAATTGCTTAACGAAAGCATCAACGGCTGCGGAGACTCCGCCGTTTGTGCCCACAACGACCTGGCCGATGAAGGCCATCACCAGGCCCGATAAAGCCAGAACTAAACGCGCTTCGTAATTTTTGTAAATCAAATAGAAGGTAACGACGACGATTGCTAATCCAATCCAGATCATGATAATTACTCCTGAGATTTGTTATTGAGAAGTTTTTCGAACGCTTCGTCGAGCACTTTATCGCTGTCTGCTAAGGCAGCCCGCCATGCACGGAGACGCTGTGCATCTTCTTCCAACCGTATGGCGATTTCGTCTAATCCTCTCCGAACATTTGCCGGAGCGGGAGAGCCGGCTCCGACATCCGAATGGACGGCATGTTCCGGAGATAGAACCGTGCGGAATTCTTCTTGTGTAAGTTCAAACGGAAGTCGTTTGCCTTCAAGCTGCTCGGTGACATTGCCGAAGATTTCTTTTGCTGCTTCAAACGGGAAGTTATCCGGAAGAAGGTCTCGTGCTCTGGCATATGTCACGATTTGGCTTGCGAAGGTGTGGCCGATACGGAAAGGAATTCCGAATTGTCTCTGCAGGGCTTCTGCGAGGGCCATCGTGGTAGTCCAGTCGCTGTTGAGTTCTTCGAGGCTGCGGGCAGGATTGACCTTAAGCAAAGAGAAGGCCTGTTCCATCAGCTGAAGCATTTCGACGCCTTTAACAAAGACGCCCGAGCAGTCTTCCAGCACGCTTTCTTTGTTGTCATACATGCCGAGTTGAAGGTTGTGAGCTCTTAAAAAAGACGTCTGCATAGCGCCGACAACGTCGCTTGCCGTTCCGCGAGTCTTGTTGAGAATGCCGGGATTGCGTTTCTGCGGCATTGCAGAAGAACTGTAGGCGGCGCCGGATTCTAAAAGTAGCCAAGGCCGCGTTTGGGAGTATTGCTGCGCGAGGTCTTGAACGAGTGTGCCGATTCGGATAGCCACATTAGCGGCGTTTGAAGCAGCTTCTAAGGGAATGTCAAAGAGGCTGATTTGGGCGGCATCCAAGCCGTTTGTAATAGGCTTCTCAAAACCCAGTAATTCAGCTAGGCGTTCACGATTCAACGGCCAGCTTGAGCAGGCGAGCACCGCAACGCCGAGTGCAGATTGATTGATGCGTTTGTAGCTTTCAATGATTCGGTCGGAGTCTCTTTGGAAGGACTCCAAAAAGCCCCAAAGGTAGAAAGCCAAGGTGATCGGCATTGCCTGAACGCCGTTGGTGTAAGCCGGAATATAGGTTTCAATATTTTCACGAGCAATCGATAGAAGTCTCGTCCGAAGTTTGTTCAGAGCTTCATAAAAATCCAAAACTGCTAAGCGCAGACGTGCCTCGTTCAATGTCGTGAACATATCTTGGCGGCTTCTTCCTGTGTGAATAAGCGTAGCTTCCTCACCGCAGGATTCGATCAGCATTTTTTCTAACGGCATGATGTCCGTGAGCCGCGGGACACCGGCTTGGTTCTGAATATCTTCTGCATGTTTTTGGGCGGCAGCTATTCGAGAGGCGATGTCGGGACTGATGATTCCTTCTTCTGCCAGCATCACCAGAGATGCACGATTCATACGATTTTGCCAATAGGCCCAATCTTTGGCTTCGGCTTCTCCACTGGTCGCCTTGAAATTATCCTTTCCCCAAGGTGTGACACGGAGTGTCATTTGAGATCTCCTTTAGAGGTTGAGATATTTCAAGTCTAGTCGTCTTTGCAAGTTTTAATGAGAGTGTTTCTGCATGAATAACCGTTCAAAAAATGCACGGACAACAAATCTACGGAAGATGAATAGGCAGGAACAATAAGAAATTTATCTATTAAAACGGATACATGAAAAATTATTGATATAAAAATCTCACGAGTATTCGTGTGATTTTTGGGTGATAAGGGAAAAACCTAATTAGACGAGGCTGGAAGTTTTTCAAATCAAGAATTTTGCACAGACAAAAAATCCTCCTGCCTTACGGCAAGAGGACTCTTATAAAACATCTGCAGTCGGATTACTTCAGGACTTCAACCGGAGCATCGACTTCGTATTCGGTCTTGAGAAGGTCTTTGTCGACTTCGACGACTAACTTGACGGTATTTTCGGGCTTGACGTTCTGACCGTTCCAATATTTGCGGTCGATTTCAAGTTCGACGGTACCGGTGGCATCTTTGAATTCGTACTTGTCGCCTTGAACGTTACGCACGATGTTGCCTTTCAAGATCATGTGAGCGTCATCGGGAAGCGTTTTGAGCTGAGCCACTGTGCCTTCCTGAGTGGCGCCGGGACCGGTGAACCCGCCCGTCTGAGCCATAGCCGGAGTGGCGGCAACGACAGAAGCCAAAGCGACTGCAGATAATACTTTCTTAACCATTGGTGTCTCCTTAAATGTATTAGTCTCAGCCTAAAGCTTCGGGACAGGAGTGGATAAATTTTCAACGCACTATGAGTATGTTGATTCTCAAAGTGAGCTCATGAGATCACAGAAAGTGGAGGCGGAAAGCCGCATATGAGTCTTAACGGCCGCTGTGATCAAAAAAAATTACACGCCCTGAGCAGGCGTGTAAGTAGTATCGAAAGTCTTGTCGAGCTGCTTTGATCAGTCAAACAAAGCGAGGACTCCGGATAAAGGTGCAAAATCAAAAGCTTGTTTAGCGTGTGGTCTGACCTTTGGCTTGGCGTGCCATGCAATAGAAAGTCCGGCAGCTTCAAGCATGGGAATGTCGTTGGATCCGTCGCCCATGGTAATGAGCTCGGAGAGCTCGATTCCATGCTGCAGAGCATAAGCTGAAACATAAGAAATCTTGCCGCGTCCGTCGATAATCGGAGTTCCGAATGGCCCCGTGACACGACCGGTCAATTTGCCGTCAACAATTTCCAGTTCGTTGCTGATCACGTGCGTGAACCCGTAGCGCTCCTTAACAACTTCTGTGACGCAGCTAAAACCGCCCGAGACAAGCAGCATCGGAATTCCGGCTTCTTTGAAGGCAGCAACCAGCTTTTCGGCCCCGGGGTTGGGCTTGATGTGACGGTCGATGAGCCGATCCACGATAGAGGCGTCGGCACCTGCCATCAGTTTTACGCGAGCAGTCAGACTTTCTGCGTAATTTCTGATTTTGCCCTGCATCGCAAGTTCGGTGATGTGAGCGACTTCTTCACCTTTGCCGACGAAAGATGCCATTTCATCGAGCGTTTCCAAGTTTAGGAAAGTGGAATCCATGTCGGTCGCAAAAAGCTTGAAATTCTTCAGCTTTAATCCCGGCTCGATCCAGTTTGCATCAATTTGCAGAGCTCTTGCCTTCTGAGCCCAACGAGCTTCGAATTCCTCTCGGTTGACACGGCGCAGGCGAACCGCACAGGGATCTTTGATCGTGCCTTTTTTGCCAATGGTGTGGAGAAACTTTTCTAAAGTTTCTTCGCGTCCGATCTTGGTTTGAAGAACTAAATCGTGACTCACTTGAGCTCCTTGAGGATTCGTAAGATATTGTCGCCCCTTTTCTCGGCGGTATCACTGTAAGTTTCTAATCGTAACCGATTCGGCCCGAGCATGCGCATATTTCGGTTTGCTTGAAGCATGCGGAAGAACTTTCCGGGGTCAAACGAGGGTTTATCTTTAAAGGTAAAGATAATGGAGTCTTCACCTGCGTCGATCTTCAAGACACCTAAAGGCTTGGCTTCCACACGAATACGGTGCGTAAGAATCAGATTCTTGGCTTCCTGAGTCAGCTTGCCGTAACGGTCGGCAATTTCTTCCTGAATCTGGTAAAGGTCTTCTTTGTTCTTCACTTGCGCGAGGCGTTTGTAGAACGTCAGGCGGTTATGAACATCGGGAACGTAGTCCGAACGAAGCAGGGCAGGCGCATGCAGATTGATGTCTGTCGTGGCTTCCAGCGGTTGAAGCAGATCAGGTTCACGGCCTTCTTTTAAGGCTGTGACAGCGGAATCGAGCATTTGGGTGTAGAGGTCGAAACCTACGCCGGTCATCGAGCCGGATTGATGTTCGCCCAAGACTTCACCCGCACCTCTGATCTCTAAGTCATGCATAGCCAAATAGAAACCGCTTCCGAGTTCTTCCATTTCTTTAATAGCTTCAAGTCGCTTCTCGGCGTTTTTGGTCATCGCACCCTCGCCCGGCGTCAGCAAATACGCATAAGCCTGGTGGTGGGAGCGTCCCACGCGGCCGCGCAGCTGATGGAGCTGAGCCAAGCCGAATTTGTCGGCACGATGCATGATGATCGTGTTGGCGTTCGGAATGTCGATGCCGGTTTCGATAATCGTTGTGCAAAGCAGCACGTTGGTGCGCTGAGCATAGAAGTCACGCATGACGCGTTCAAGTTCCCGCTCGTTCATTTGACCATGTGCAACGCCGATACGGGCTTCCGGAAGAAGCTGCTCGAGACGCATGCGGGCGTTTTCAATGGTTTCGACTTCGTTATGAAGGAAGTAAACCTGACCGCCGCGCTTTAACTCACGCAGCACGGCTTCTCGAATCAGAGAGTCGCTTTCACGCTGAACAAAGGTCTTGATGGCCAAACGTTTTTGCGGCGCAGTTGCGATAACGGAGAAATCACGAATGCCTTCCAAAGACATCGATAGGGTTCGAGGAATCGGGGTAGCGGTCAGCGTCAGGATGTCGACTTCAGATCGAAGGGATTTGAGCTGTTCTTTCTGACGAACACCGAACCGATGTTCCTCGTCAATCACAACGAGTCCGAGGTCTTTGAACTGAACTTTATCGGAGAGCAGTTTGTGCGTACCGACGACGATGTCGATCGTGCCGTTTTTGATGCCTTCGATCGATGCGTTCACTTCCTTTGAAGAACGGAATCGGGATAGCTCGGCAATTCTCACCGGCCAGTTGGCAAAACGATCTCGGAAAGTCTGAGCATGCTGTTCGGCCAGCAGCGTTGTCGGGCAAAGAACTGCGACTTGTTTTCCACCCATGACAGCCATAAACGCGGCGCGAAGAGCAACTTCGGTCTTACCAAAGCCAACGTCGCCGCAGACCAAACGGTCCATCGGTTTGTCCGAGATCATGTCGCGGTAAACGGCGTTAATAGCGGCGAGCTGGTCTTCCGTTTCTTCAAAAGCGAAGGCTTCGGAGAACGCTTCGTAATCAGCCAGACTGAATTTGAAAGCGTAGCCCTTGCGGGATTGACGCAGGGCATAAATATTCAGGAGTTCTGCTGCTGTATCGCGTACCTGAAGGGCGGCTTTCTTGCGTGCTTTTTCCCAATCGCCCTTGCCCAAGGAGTGCAGAGGAGCGGTTTCTGGATCGGCGCCGGAATAGCGGGAGATCAAATGCAGCTGAGCAACGGGAACATAAAGTTTGGCGTCTTTGGCGTAGTCAATCTGCAGGAATTCTGCTTCTCCGTCCGGCGTGCTCATTGAAGTCAGACCGCGATAGCGGCCGACACCATGATCCAAATGGACGACCGGATCTCCGACTTTAAGTTCGGAGAGGTCGCGAATCATCATCTCGATGTTGCTTTCTCGCTCGGTTCTGCGGCGACGGCGTCTCACCGGACGATCGGAGTTCGAATAAAGTTCTGTCTCCGTCAGAATGGAAATCGGCGGGTTCTCCAGTTCCATTCCGTCGTAAAGCGGACCATAGCAAAGCGCAAAGTTATCTCCGCTCTCTAAGAACTTCTCAAATCCCGGCACCAAAGGCGCTTTCAGTCCGTTCTCTTTAAAGACGTCTGAAATTGTTTCCAGGCGGCCGGCGGAATTCGCCATGACTAAGAGTTTGCGGCCTCGGGCCGAGCAAAGATCCTTGTAGGCCTTAAGCCCTTCGAGGGGATCATCTTTTCTGCGCTCGATGGCAACCGAAGGGAAGTTCGGTGTTGCATTTTCTTTATCGGTTAGCGACAGGCGAGCATAGTTGCCGGCAAGTTCAAAAAATTGAGGCGCACTCAGATAAAGGCGTTTGAAATCTAAAATCGGACGTTCACCGTCAGCGCGAAGGAACTTAGCGCGCTGTTCGGTTTCTTTGTCGAAATGTTCGATGGCGCTGTTGACGTCGTCCAAAAGAATCAGAGAGGCGTCCGAGCCGATGTAATCGAAGAGTGTTTCCGTTTCGTCAAAGAAGAGCGGCAGGTAGTTTTCTACGCCGGGGGCGGCAATGCCGTTTTCAATATCTTTGTAAAGCGTTACTTTGCTCGGATCACCTTCAAAGGTTTCGCGCCAACGGGAGCAGAAGGCAGACCGCGCTTGTTTGTCCATCGGAAATTCATGGGCAGGAAGCAGTCGAATCTCATCAACTTTTTCTACGGATCGCTGATTGTCCGGATCGAACACTCGGATCTCGTCGAGTTCATCGTCAAAAAAGTCGAGTCGATAAGGCTTGGCCGCGCCCATCGGGAAGAGGTCAAGCAAGCCGCCGCGGCTGGCAAACTCTCCGGGTGCGACCACTTGAGAAACATGCTCGTAGCCTCTGGCCACTAATTCAGCACGTAAGTCCGTTGGATCGATGCGGTCGCCCTTGCGGAAGAAGAAGGTTGTTGAGCCGATATAGTTTCTCGGTGCAAGACGCTGGGTCGCAGTGCTGGCAGAAACGATTAAGACGTCGACGGGGTCCTGACGTTTTTGACGATTTAAAAGCAAATACAGTGTCTGAAGGCGTTCACCGACAAGATCGGCGTGAGGGCTCAGCACGTCATAAGGCAAGGTTTCCCAATCCGGAAAAACCGTAAGTTTTACAGAAGGATCAAACCACGTGACTTCGTCCTGAAGGCGAATGACATCACTTGGGTCGGCGCAAATAACCGTCAGCAGCTTGTTTTGCTTTTTGAGCTGAACCGCGTTTTGCGCGATGGACATGGCAAGCGCACTGCCTGCCGGACATTTTTCTCGATATTTGTCTGAGGGTTTTATTTCTGCAAGAGATTTTCCGATAACGGGTAAAGAATCAAATATCGTTTCTTTCATTGTTGTTAACTCAAAGTATCGAGTATTAAGCACCAATCCAGCCATGCCTTGCGCTTTTCCTGTGGAGAACGCAGCAGGTAAGAAGGATGATAAGTCACGATGACCTTCCGGGGCTTGCCTTGTACAGTCAAATTGTGCACTTTGCCTCGATAAGGATTGAGTGTTTTAAGATCAGGGAAGAACCAGGACGCGGCGGGTTTCCCCATTGCCACAATGACTTCCGGATCAATCAGTTCGATTTGGCGCTCTAGGAACGGACGGCAGGCCATGGTTTCGGCTTTTTCCGGCGTTGCGTTCAGCGGCGGACGGCACTTCAGCGTGTTGAAAATGCACAAATCCTTCTCGCGGCCCAGCTTTGCTGCCTCAAGGATCTTATCAAGCAATTTGCCGGACGGACCGACAAAGGGCTGTCCCAAACGGTCTTCTTCTGCACCCGGAGCTTCTCCGATCAGCATTAGACGGCAGGGCGGGTTGCCTTGCCCGAAAACAGGATGCAGGCGGCTTGAAGAGATTTCGCAGGCGCGGCAGTCTTGAACGAGCTGCTTTAAGGTTTGCCAATCTGCCGTTGCGATCTGGTGTATACGCGCTTCCGTATAGGCTTCAGGTCGAACGCCGCGGGCTTCGCTGGCACTGCGATAGGCAGGTTTAGCAGCCGGCTCGGGCCGTGCGCTTCTTGGCGGAGGTGCATTACGGTCTGAAATAATCGACGTGACGCGTGAGGGCGTCGTTGCCGGATTGTTGGCGGCAGGTTTCGGGGCGGCCTCAGAAGATTGAGGTGCATGATTGACAAAAGAAGCAGCGGCAGGTGGAGTCGTCGAAGCATGCGGCTGATAATTCTGAGAAGCAGCCGCGGCCTCCGCCTTGGCCTTTACAGCTTCTTCGGCAGCTTTGGCTAGCTCATCCCGTTCAATCCATTGCGGACCGATCCCGAGCGCTTTCCATATTTCCGACTTCCTTTGATCAAGCACGTTTTATTTCTTCCTATACGCGTGCATCGTGATGGCGTCTTCCCGACCGTTGGGGGCAGGATAGTAGCCCTTGCGTCGGCCCATCATGATGAATCCGAATTTCTCGTAGAGTTTAATCGCTCCGAGGTTGCCGGCTCGAACTTCCAGGAACCAATGCTCGATATTGCGTTCGCGGCCGAGTTTGCTCAGCTCATTCATGAGCATCGTGGCATAACCTTTACGGCGAGACAGCGGATTGACGGCGATGCGAAGCAGTTCGCCTTCGTCAAAAATACTGCTGAAAATCGCATAGCCCTCAAGCTCACCGTCTCTTCTGAGAACCAGACAGGTGTCTTTCTTCAGAGAACCGGAGAATGACGTTCGAGCCCACGGATCATAAAAGATAGAGCGGTCTAGAAGGACAACATCATCGATGTCATCCGAAGTCATTCGGGTGATGAGGAGATTTTCAGCCATAAGATTCTCAACGGGATTTCTCGGCTTTACGTTCTTCAATCGTCAATGCAACATGATCACGAACGTAGAGCGGGGACGCTTCTGCGGCGTCTACGGTTTTATTTTCTTCAAAATATTTTTGGGCGAGCGGCACGATCATCTGAGCGTTGACATCGTCCGTGGAAAGCAGTTTCTTGGGTGCGTGATTACCGATCTCGTCGGCGTAGATGCGGAATGCATTTCCGCACAGGAAATCTGCCCCATTGTCGTCGGCAATTGCTAAAAGCTCGGACGGTTTGCAAATCGCAGGCGCCGTGACTTCCTTGAATTCTTTGTTTTCATAACGAAAGACCGCGCAGTAGCACTCATGCATTCGGGCGTCGATCGCGGCAAGAAGTCGGGCACCTTCTTCCAACGTTTCATGATGGACGTAGGCGAGCGCGAGCAGGGTGTTGACGGGAATGAGCGGTAAATTGAGCGCCCAGCCCAAACCCTGAGCCAAGCCGCAGGCAACACGCAGTCCGGTAAATGCCCCGGGTCCGGATCCGAATGCAATTCCCTTCAGGCGTTCACGAGAACCTCCGGAAGCAGCCAGACCGCTGCGAATCATTCCGAGGATGACTTCTGTGTGTTTTTGCCCGGGTTCGGACTGAAGATAAGTTTCACGGTCAAAACCGGATACCGCGACCGAACATAAATTTCCGGAAGATTCAAGACAAAGTAATGCGCCTGTCATGCAGAGACTCCTATAGTGCAGAGTATTTTAGTCGGTCTGAGACTAAGGAGAAACGCGGGCAGGAGCTCTATCTTGGGCTGTCGGGGCAGTTTTTTGCTCGCCGGCTGCAGCGATGCTTTCGGAAGCAGATTCCTGAATCGTGACAATCAGCATCTGATGATTTAAATCATTCATCTCGGCAAGTTTCGAAAGGAACTGATCTTCATATTCAATCTGAGCCGGCGTCTTAAGCATTTCAGACATAACCAGCTGTTTGTTGGCCTGACGAACCTGCTCCCTCAGTTCGCAAAGCTCTTGCTTAGACAGCCGCTTATATAAAACATAGGGGCGGTCATTATCACGAGCGAGCTGATGATTTGTAACAAAACGCTCACGCAGGCGTCTTCGTTCCATTTTCGGAAGGAAAGCTCTAAGCTCGGCGCGCTCCTCGTTGGTCATTAAATGCCAGTGGTAATCACGATGTCGGGCGGATAATGTCGGCCACAGGGATGCTCTGGCTTCGGCGTCTAATTCATCCCAGGTGCACTTAGGGACGTTGGGGTTAGAAGCTGCGTTTGGCGCGTGCGGACGAGGAATAGAACTGCTTTTCTCGGCAGAGGAAGCGTCGATCACGACAGTTGCAGTCGTTTCTGACGGTAACGGATTTCCCGAGTTATGAGCAGAACCGACTACGGGCTGCAGCAAGAGCAAAACAACGGGTAGGTATCGGATCTCTTTCAAAATAGTCGCCTCTTTCTTTTATTCTCATAATCCTATTCAACTTATTGCCCAAAAGGAATAGGGGCATGTAGCAAGAAAACCAAAAAGAGGATAAATTTTGTAGCATCATGTAATTTGTAAATCTTCCGACAGGAGATGCTATGCAAGAATCAGAGACATTGAGAAAAGACGGCGGAGCCCTTAGCAACAAGCGTCCTCCGCGCATCCTCGTGGTTGACGACGACAGCCGCTTACGCGATTTGCTTCGTCAATTCCTTACAAATAACGGTTTCCACGTATCTGTGGCGGAAAATGCCGAACAGATGAATCGTCTGTGGTTAAGAGAACGTTTTGACGCCGTGGTTTTGGACGTCATGATGCCGGGGGAAGACGGAATTTCCATTCTGAAGAGAATCCGCGCTTCCAATGACACAACGCCGATCCTGATGCTTACCGCTAAAGGAGAAGACATCGATCGAATCTTGGGCCTTGAATTGGGCGCCGACGATTACCTCCCGAAACCCTACAATCCTCGCGAACTGCTGGCCCGTCTGCATGCCATTCTGCGCCGCAGAGAACCGGTTGATCCTCCCGGAGCACCGAGCAAAGAAGATGAAGTCGTCCGTTTCGGCAACTTCTCTCTTGATCTGGGTACTCGCAAACTTTCTAAAGGCGACGAAGAAATTCCGCTTACAACCGGTGAATTTGCGGTTCTCAAGACATTTGCACGTCATCCGAGAGTTCCGCTCTCCCGCGACAAGTTGATGGAAATGGCCCGCGGCCGCGAATACGAAGCCTTTGACCGTTCTTTGGACGTTCAGGTTTCTCGTTTGCGTAAAATTATCGAACCTGATCCCTCCAAACCTCGCTATCTTCAGACAGTTTGGGGCTTAGGCTACGTGTTCATTCCTGACGGCGCTTCCGACGCTCAGGATAAGAAATAATTTGTGATCGGAAAGTGAGGCAATATGGCAGACAGGGCCGGCAAAGAGGGCTTCGGTTCGCAGTTTTTTTCCGGGTTGTTTTGGAAAACCTTCGGAGCGCTCTTTATTCTGGTGCTGACCAGCGTCTGCGCTTGGCTTTACGGTTTGGCCGTCTTGAATGAGGCACCGCGAGCCCAAGCTGCTTCACTGCGAATTACCGCAATTACGACACTGACCCGCTATGCGCTGATCAGTGCCGATACGAGTTATCGTTTTGACCTCATCATGGCATTGGCTCAGCGTGAGGGCTTGACGATACTCCCGAAAGAACCGTACGACCGTATTGTTCTGCTGGAAAGCGACAGTCTCAACGATCTGATTCTTGATAATGTCCGTTCTTCTTTGGGCAAGAAGACCATTCTTGCCCAGAGTCTGAACGGCATTCCCGGTTTATGGGTCAGTTTCGAGATCGACGGAGACGAGTATTGGATTCGAGCAGAACGAACGGCCGAAAACCCAAGATTGGGCGCCAATTGGATGTTTTGGTTTGCAGGGATGCTGCTCATTTGCGCCCTGTTTACGGTACTTCTGACCAGCCGTTTGATTGACCCTCTCGCAAAACTCAGTGAGTATGCGCGAGAGCTCGGCCGTGGCGTTTTTCCGCAGCCGCTGCCTCTTGACGGTCCGAGTGAAATCCGTGAAGTGAACGAAAGCTTCAACGTGATGGTCTCCGACCTGAAGCGTTTGGCAAGCGATCGCGAACTCCTGCTCGCCGGTGTCAGTCACGACCTTCGCACACCGATTACCCGCTTACGACTCGAAGTTGAACTAGCCCCGTTATCTGAAGAGACTCGCGAAGCCATGTGCAGCGACCTCGATCAGATGGAAAGCATCGTTAAGCAGTTCATGGCTTATGTTCGTCAGGGCGAGGCCGAACTTGAGGTCGTCAACATTTCCGATACTGTCAAGCATGTAATTGCCGCCAATCGTGTGGCATCTCAACCGGACATCCAACTCCATACCTCCATTGAGGACGGTCTGGAAGTCCGCGCCAATCCGACGGATTTAGCGCGAGCTGTTCAAAATATGATCGTCAATGCCGGCAAATACGGCCGCAGCTCCGACGGCATCCTGCGCCTGTCCATTACGCTTCGTTACCTGAAGAAGCGCGGAGCGGCTGAATTGATCGTTGCCGATGACGGTAAGGGCCTTCCGGAAAGTGATTTGGAACGCGTTCTGCGTCCGTTTGAACGCGGCGACACGGCCCGCGGAAATGCTTCCGGTACCGGTTTAGGCCTCTCTATTGTTAACCGCGTCGCCAAGGCGGGCGGCGGTTCTGTTCGTTTGGCACAGAATATTCCGAACGGCTTGAGCGTTCAAATGATTATTCCGGTTGTGCCTAAAGCCTCCGTTGTGAGAAAACTTTCCGAGGGCAAGGATGCCCCCGAAAAAGCGGATTAAGCACGGGCCTCAAGCAGAATGACTGCTTGAGCGACGATTCCTTCTTCTTTTCCCTCAAAGCCCAGCTTTTCGTTGGTCTTGGCTTTGACGTTCACACAATCAACCGGCAGCTGCAAAATGGCTGCCAGAGAGGCGTTTATCTGATCCATAAACGGGGCAAGTTTCGGCTTCTGAGCGATGACCGTGCAGTCCACGTTCACCGGTTTCCAGCCTTTATCCCAAACTTTCTTTAAGGCTTCAGAGAGCAGCTTTGCGCTGTCCGCACCCTTGTAAACCGGATCCGTATCCGGGAAATGTCTGCCGATGTCGCCCATGGCAGCTGCACCGAACAAAGCGTCCGTGACGGCGTGCAAAAGCACGTCGGCGTCGGAGTGTCCGTTCAATCCCAAAGAATGCGGAATTTGTACGCCGCCCAAAATCAACGGGCGTCCTTCGACCAAGCGGTGTACGTCATAACCTTGGCCGACTCTAATTTTGCAGTTACTCATTACTATCCTTTGCTTCACGAGCTAAAAAGATGGCTCGGGCGAGCCAAAGGTCCATCGGACGCGTTACTTTGATATTTGTGGGTGTACCTTCTACCAAAGCAGGATGTTTTCCAACAAATTCCATGGCGCTGGCTTCATCCGTTACGGCTGAGCCGACTTCTTTCGTGGCGCGCGTTAATTCGCCCACCGGGAAGCACTGAGGTGTCTGAGCGGCCCATAAACCGTCACGGCTGACCGTGCAGGCGATCGTACCGTTTTCGCCTTCTTTTTTAAGCGTGTCATTGACCGGAACGGCAAGTATGGCGCTTTCCTGATGTCTTTGGCAGTAATCCATCAGCTTGGTGACATCGGATGTCAGCAGGCAGGGACGGGCTGCATCATGGACCAACACCCAGTCCGAAGATTTCAGATTAGAAAACAAAATGCCGTTCTTCACACTGTCGGCTCGAGTCTGGCCTCCGACACGAGCGACGCGGACGCGCGGATCTTCAAATGTCAGTCTTTGACCGATCAAGTCGGCAGGTGAGATGACAACGACGAGTTCTTTAATGCGGGGCTCGTCAAGGAGCACTTGAACCGAGCGTTCCAGCATCGTTTTACCGGCGATAAGTTCATATTGTTTGGGGCTGCCGGTGCCCATTCTTGAACCGACTCCCGCAGCAACGACGACTGCGCCGAAGACGGGTTCTTCCTTGTCCGGATTCATAGCTAAACCAATTATTAAAGTTGGGTAATAGTTTAGAGCAAACCGTGAGACGGTACTTAATCGCTCGTCGGCTCAAAATCCGCAGAAGCATCAAGCTCTTGAACGCTGTGGCTTCTCGGCGGAATGTACTGAAGTTCAGCATGCTCGGACGTCCTTTCAAGGAGCGCCGCTTCTCGTCCTGCAATTCTGCCGAATACCACGGCATCGGTTAAGCCGATGCCGCCCAAGCGGTCTTTTCCGTGAACACCGCCTGAGGCCTCACCGGCAACGTAAAGACCGGCAATGGGTTCTTCGGAGGTATTTAAGACTTGAGCTTTTTCATTGAATTTAAGGCCGCCGCAGCAATAATGAACGCCCACTCTTTCCTGCCCGACGTAGAAGGGCGGGTAAGTGATGGTTTGAAGCATGACTTTTTTACCAAAGTCTTTGTCGACGCCTTTGAGAACAAACTCGTTGTAGCGGGTAACCGTTTCTTCCAAAGTTTCCGCCGGGCAGCCGATGAAGGCAGCGGCCTGCCGAAGCGAATCAAATTTTTTCACTGCTCCGTCGGCAAGCTTGTTCTCAAGAGATAAACCTTTTTTGGACTGAGAGTCAGTGATCACCCACATCGCTCTTTGAGGCTGTTTCAATAGCTCGGCGAGCACATCTCCGTGAGACGCCCCTTCATTGACAAACCGAAGACCGTTTTTGTTCAGATAGATGTCTGCGCCGGTGTAGTCGACGAGACGTCCGCCGAGGAAGCAAATCCTTTGAATCTTATCCAAATCAACCGTAGCTGCGTGGAAGGGCTTGGTAAATTCCAACGCATCGCCCCAAGCGCCGTCAAGATATCTGCCGCCCGGATTCGCCGTCGAGGGCATAAGCGCCGAGATTTCAGGATTGAATTTGCGGCATAAAGCGTTGTTTGCCGAATATCCGCCGGTTGCAATAACCACGGCATTGCCGCGGATGTAGATCACTTCATGGTTTTTGCTTTTAACAACGACACCGTTGACGTTGCCGGAAACCGGATCCTGAAGAAGGTCGGTGACCGGCTGTTCATACAAAAAGCGGACGCCGCGTTCGCGTGCTCTCTGATTGAGTTTGAATATGTAGTGAGAACCGGTGAAACCTTGGATCGTTCTGAAAGCGTAAGCCGAGGGAGAGCCGACGGCGACATAAGGTTCCGGGTTCCAAACCAGGCCGTGCGTTTCCAGCCAATCCATGGCCGCCTCACTCTCAGAGAGCAAAAGCCGAGCTAATCTTTATTGCCGAGTCCGCCTCCGACTTCCATCATTTCTTCCAGGACTGCGTCTACCGAAGTGTGAATTCCAAGCGGTTCAAGACGTTTCGGAGAGACGGCAAGGAAGGATCCGGTAGATAAACGGGAGTGCCCGCCGAGCACGGGAAGCTTTTCAATAACGAGAATGCGATCGGCACCGTTTTCAGAAGCGGACAAAGCGGCTGATAAACCCGCTAAGCCGGAGCCGATCACAATGACATCCCATTGCTGTCCGAGGTTCATGGGAGCCTGAGCAAAAGAGACGGCGGGAGCCGCAGCTAAAGCGCTCAAACTCGTCAAGCCGGCGAGAAACTCTCTTCTGATCATTTCGCGGAAGCTTCGTTAAGCAGGATCAGTGCGCGCGTAATTTCAGCCACAGAATCCATTGCAAGTTTTTCGGAGGCTCGGCTTCGATGCATTTTGATCGTAGGCACGGAGAGTTCGAGGCGGTCGGCAATTTCTTTATTGGTCAGCCCCTCGGCGACCAGAGACAGGACTTCTTTCTCTCGATTGGTGAGCTGTCGGTAGCGGCGCTTTAATGCATTTAATTCGTTGACTTCTTCCGCTCGACGGATGCCGAGCTCAACCGCTTTCGTAACTTCTTGATTTAACCGTTCTGGATCGACAGGCTTTTCCAAGAAGGTCAGGGCGCCTTTGCTCATGGCGTTCACTGCCATCTGAATGTCGCCGTGTCCGGAAAGGAAAATCAGCGGGAAATGAGCAAAGCCGCGCTCAATGAGCGTTTCCTGCACTTCAAGCCCGGTCATCTGCGGCATGCGCACATCTAATACGGCGCAGCCGGGAATACTGAGGTTGTCGCGGACCAAAAACTCCGCCGGAGAGTTATAAGCAGCCACTTTCCAGCCGAGGACCTCCAGCAGGATCTTGGTAGAAAACAATAAACTTTCGTCGTCATCGACGAGGCGGATCAAGGTATGTTCTTTATTCATTGATTTTTTTTCTCCGGATCTTTGGTCGCTAAACGATCAATCATAAGTTCAGCGCGTACGCCGCCTTTTGCCAGGCGTTCAAAGTGCAGCGACGCCGAGTGCATATCGGCGATCTCACGCACAATGGAAAGGCCCAACCCAAGGCCTTCAGGCTTGGTGGACTCAGCGGCGTGCTCCAATCGTGTGAACTGCTCGTCGCTTAGGACCAGACCGTTATTCCAAACGGTGACCTTCCAGCGTTTGCCTACCGGCTCTAACGAAACGCCGAGCTTGGGTCTGCCGGACTCTTTACTGGCAGCTGGGGCATTTCGAATTAAATTCAATCTCTGGAACCCCTGCAGTTGTCAAGCACTTTAGGATAAAGTTTTCCTTTAGTCTTGCGAAGCAAGACCTGTTTGCATTTGCCTACCATGAACTTCAAGATCAGTCCGCTCGTGCCCCTTAAAATCTGATAGCTGCAACGCTAATTGCGTTTTTCGGGCTGTGGAGCGGGCCTTTCGGCTTTCTCATGCTTAGTTGTAGACGATTGTGCTCGAACTGTAAGTTAAATCTTTAGCTCCCTTTGGACAATGAGCATTTCGCGACCCCCGCTATTTTTGGGTTATATGGTTTGCTACTGATAAGAATAGCTCTAACGATCCGTAAAAGCTTTGCGGCAACGGCGCATACTAGTTTTCCCCACGGCATTTTTTCTTTTTGCTTCTTCAAAATCCACTTCGTTAACTGTTTGGATTTTAATTTTCCACAAGTGGCCAAGCGGATCACACATCCGGCCCCTTGCACCATTAAAGACCTCATTGTCCTGTCTCCACGATGGGTGATTTTTCCTTTTTTCTCATTGTGCCCTGTGGCAATGCTTCTTGGTACCAAGCCATAATAGGCAGGAAAATCTTTGGGATTTTTAAATCTCTTGATGTCTCCAATCGTTGCACGAAGTCTGCAACTGCAGATTGTTCCCAGTCCCGGAATCGTTTGAATTAGCTGGCAAACTTTATCGTTCTTAGCCAACACCTCAAGAGTTTTGGTGATTTTATTCAAGACCTTTTGAGTCGTTTGTGCGTGTGTGACCATGTCAACGAGACTTTCCCTCAGTTCCTCCGGAAAAGCTGCGTGATTTTCAATCAGATCTTTCAATTGAGCTTTCCCGCTGATTCCTTTCGATATATTCAATCCCCAGGCTTGGCAAATCCCTTTTAAAGACACAATGGTCTGTCTATATTGTTTGATATATTGTTCCCGCAGCGTTGTTAAGCTCGCGTACTTTTGTTGCTCTATATCTTTGGCTTTGATTGTCCTCAGCTGTTTATCTTGGGCTAGAAAAGCCAGAGCTTGAGCATCATTTAAATCAGTTTTTTGGCCTGAATAATGATTTTCAACGTAGTTCTGTACATTCTTGCCGCCGATAACCAGACAACGATGCCCTATGTCTTTACGCAGATCTCCGAAGAAGGCATCACTCTTGAACAGGCTCGCAACATAAAGAAGCTTCACGCCGGTGCTACTTGGGCTTTAGATCAGATCGTTGCCGATTCCCCCGTCGGAGAGTTCTTAAAGGAGTGCTTTCCAAGGAACAAAGACTATAAAAAAATCCTTTCCTTGGCGTACTTTTTAATTCTTAATCAGAACAACAACGTTAGTTTCTATGAAACCTTTGCAGAGACGACAAGACTGCCGTATCCGCGGCCGCTGAGCTCTTCGGCGATAACTCGCCTCTTCCAGAGGATAGAGCTGCGCGATGCCCAGCGTTATTTCTTGCTGATGCGCAGTTATCTTCAAGAAGACGAAGACAACAAGATCATTCTTGCCCTGGATTCGACCTCAATCTCTTCTTACTCTACGCGCTTAACTCATATTGAATACGGTAAAAACAAAGACGATGATGCGCTGCCGCAGCTAAACGTTCTGATCCTTACATCAGGAAGAACATCGCCACAGCAAAAGTGAATTGGAAATACGATCCGCGGCCGGTAGATGGAAAACCGGCATCAAACACCGCATCAGCAGAGCTTTATTACCACATGTTCTACGACCCGGTTATCTATCAGGAAGCGGCCAATAAGCTCACGGAATCGCTTCTCACGATTAAAAAGAAACTCATCGAAGAGGAAGCTCTCACCGAACAAGAAGAAGAGCTGAAAGAAAAATTCTTCCGGAACGATAAAGAAAAAGGCTTGGTTATTGTTAACCGACGGGTAGACGAATACTTGAAGTACAAGGGATTTAGAGTCTTAGTCACAGACTCGGAGAAAGATCCGGTTAAGGCCTGGACGGCTTATGCGGACCGCTGGCGCGTAGAGGATGCCTTTGCAACGCTCAAGGACCGACTCGGCTGTAATCGAATCAGGTGCTCTGACAACAAGGCACTGCAGGGGAAAACCTTCGTACAGTTCATTGCGACTGGCTTGTCGCTGATGGTTCGTTCGAGAATCCGCAGCTATAT
>PPYE01584861.1_pt1 | contig 50604 bp, 44 predicted proteins | sample 1559881 | NCBI WGS metagenome assembly PPYE01 (sample SAMN08240022, study PRJNA423297) | Human gut metagenome, whole genome shotgun sequencing project.
CGATTGGTGTAATGCACTGCCACGCAAAATTCTAAATTACCGGACACCACAAGAAGTATTCATTGAAGAAGTTAATAAGGTACTGAGTTCTTAAAAGTGTTCAATTTCATATTGCAATTTACTTATTAATCAAAGTATTTACGAGTCTTGTCAACTCTTCAATTTTGCTGTTTTGATCAGCTACTACCGTTTCCAAATCATTGATCTTCTGAGCCATTACTTTCTTGGAAGGATATTTCTGAGTTTCGCCGTCACCAATACGTAAGGTTACACCGGCGTTAACCATGTTTTCACCACCGCCGAAAGACGTACCTACGCTGAACATGGTGTCACCGTTTGGACGGTAGAACGCCCCCAAGGCTACAGCATTCGCATCTTTGTAGTTACCTAAACCGGCGGATACTTCCCATTTAGCTTCAGGGCTGAATTCCAACGGATGTAACGCTGCGAGTGCGGCTGCGCCGGCACCTACACGGTTTACACGGTTGTCCAATTTGTTAATACGGTTATCCATCTGACCCATACCGCTGTCAATGTTGCTGATAGCACGGTCGAACTGACCTTTGTTAATCGCATCACTTGCATTTACACCTTCGCCAACGTTCTGAATTACATTACCGCCCATGCTTACATTATTGTTTTGAATAGTAATTCCATTAGAACCATCATCGTTTTTAATGGTTAAACCGCTATTGTTGATAGTAGTGTTACCGGTAGTTACGGAACCTGTGTTTACAGAGCTGTCATTGATGATAGTCTGGTTGTCACCGGAACCGATGGTAATGTTGTTAGCCACTTCGATGCTGTTAAGACCTTTGATGTCTTTGGACAATTTGATGTCAAAACCGCTGCCGTCGCTGTTATTTACAACGCCGATGTTGTTATCGGACAAGTTGTTGGCATCAGCGCCGCCTTTAAGTTTCATGGCATCCGTATTCTTACGAGTTACTTGCTTATCTGCCCCACTATCGCTTTCGAATACACGGCTGGAAGATTTAACGGCTGTGTCGATGTCGCTGATTTGTTTGGAAATGCTATCAGCCACGTCTTTCAACTGACCTTCGGTAGCTGCACGGTTTTCAACGATCCCCTGGTTAGCAGGATCCCATTTCGTGTTGTCGAGACCGGTAATGTAGTTACCTTCTTCAGCCACACCATTAGAATTCTTAACAGACTGTTTAGCAATGTAGATGCCTTCGCCTTCAGCAGAACCACCAATACGAACACTGTTAAGAGCGTTTAAATCTTTAGACAATTTAACCTGTAAAGTGTCATCAGCAGATTTTACAACGCCGATGTTGTTGTCAGTTAAGTTGTCGCTTGCTGCACCACCGGTAATGTTAAGTTGCTGACCATTACCTCGGGTAATTGTTGCATTATTATCATCGCCGGCAAACTGCAAGGTGGTTTTACTTGCTTCTTCAGCTGCGCTGGCCACTTGTTTGAGCTGTGCTACGTTAACGGCATCAGTATCATTCGTACCGGCTGCTACATTGGTAATCTGACGAGTTAAACCTGTAGAGCTGTCACCTACGGATACAGCGGCACCGGTTGCCTGCCAAGTAGAAACCAACTTATTCATTTCAGTTTGGTCAGCAGCTAAGGAATTTTGAGCCGCCGTCAATTCAGTTTGTTTTGCATCAATCTGATTTTGAAGGTCAGAATACTCATCAGACCATCTGTCATACTGGCTCTGTTGCTGTTTTAAATCAGCAATGTCAGAAGTTAAAGTGCTAACTGTACTGTTGCTCGACTCAATCGAAGATTTAAGTGCATCATACTGAGTCTTGTTAAGTGCACCAATACTGTCAGTATCTGTGATTTGCCCCAATGGATCATAACCGATAGCACCTTTATCTACAGTAGCAAGGGAGTTCGCACCAAGAGCTACACCGCCATCATAGGAAACATTTGTATTTCGACCGATAGCTACTGCATTATTAACAGTTGTCGTAGTTCCTGTATCAGCAGAGCCGATGATGACATTGTTATTAACACCTGTCAACGTACGGTTATCACCGATTACAACTGCTGTCTTAGTATCCGATACCGTATTGTTGATACCTGTAATAGTTACATTATCTACGTTAGTAGCCGTATTTTTGTAACCGGTAACCGAGTTATACTGAGCAATATCAGCACTTGTACCGGTAACTGTATTGTTTACACCGATAATGGCTGTGTTCTGGGTATAATCAGCTGTATTACCGCCACCAATAGCTAAGGTAGAACCGCCGCCACCGGAGCTTTGAATACCTTTACGTAACGCATCAGCCATTTCATCAACAGTCGACGTGCTGGTTGAAGTATTGATACCGCTGATACTTTGTACGGAGTTGGTAATTTTGTTACCTGCACCATAAATCAATGCACCGTTAGCATTTTCAGCAATATTGCCTACACCCACAATGCTGTTAGCAATACCGCTGGCACCGCTATAACCGGCAGAACGAATGCTGTTCAAGGAACCGACTACATTAGCGCCGAAGTTTTGAGAACCATAACGAAGGCTGTTAAAACCGCCGGCACCGGTGAAGTCACCGGTCATTACGGAATACGCACCGAGCATACTGCCTAAAGCACCTTTATTGTAAGAGTTGGAACCGATAGTCGTCATACCTACAAGGTTTGCCTGGGACTGGTCATTAATTTTAGAACCGCCCATGGTGTATCCCTTCATGGTGTGAGAACCAATCTGTACACTACCGGTACGAGCATACGCATTCGCACCGATAGCGATACCGCCAGGGGATTTATCCGGATCAATCGGAAGGGTGCTAGCAGATGTGTAGTTATCAGGGGTGAAGCTTAACGCTCTATCCTGTTTACCACTACCATTCAATACAGTGGCGCCTTTACCCATAGCAATACTTGTTAAGTTAAGACCATTAGTAGTAACGACTGCATCTTCACCGATAGCAATGGCGCCTGTCCCGGTGTCTCTATTACCGCCATTACCAAGCACACGAGCATTCGTACCGATAGCCACGGAATTCGTGGTCTGAGCACTAGTAGCTACACCGGCAGCCAATGCATTAGAGCCGGTTGCACCGTTATTGTTGTAGTTGCCTGCTGTTGTGTCAGTAGAATTAACACTGTAGAAATGTGTTTTATTAGAATTAATTGTATTTGTTAAATTGGTTCCATTACCCATTTGAATATTTTTGTTCGCCGGATCAACAAAAGTAGTAACCCCATCTTGAGCCGCCACAACACCAGGTATAGACAATACTGCTACAGCTGCCAATACGGCTGCCGCAGAAACATACTGACGGGAGCTACCCGATTCAGACTTGCCATTACGCTTAGCCAACTCAGATACTACCACATAAGTGTTTTTAACTTTACTCCAAATAACTTTATACTGCTTATTCATTACAGAACCTCCCCGCGATAAAAAAACTCACAGCAAATTCATTTTAAAACCTTATTTATACCTAAAAAAAGCAAAAAATATCACTTTTATTTATCTTAATTATATAATTTGTATTTATAACTGTCAATTCAATTCGTATATTTTCAACGCTAATTTTTCATTTTAAACTCATCAATATCATTCTTATTTCAAGTTTGATATAAAGGGATTTATTATGTCCACCAACACGCAATATAAAATAATTTATTTCTAATCACACACTAATTAATAATAATCCAGCAACTCTAAAATCCACTAAACTTCAATCATTTACTGATTTAATCAATAAATACACATGAAAATTTCATGTTTTAAATATGGCTTTTTTCAGAAAATATATTAATAAATGATTACAATATATATAAAGTTTTACTATAATTTTACTTTTTCATGTTTCATTCATCTTATTCATACCTATTTTCTATGATTTTTTTCACAACAACAAAAAAGAGGTACCAACTAAAGGACATTTGCATGTCGCTTTCATTAGTACCTCTCATATATTCAGTGCTTTTTCAACTGCTAGTATTTAATTAGTAACTATGAGCAATGGCCTCCAAAATAATCCACTCACCATTACATTTTTCCATTTCAAAATTAAGTTCCAAATTCCACACATGACGCATACCATGAATGCGAGCATCCACTTTGTTGCGCGACTGTAACGTTGCCTTATCACTGATGCTCGCCACCATCCCCGGCGCAACCGTTCTCACAGTTACAACCTGTGCTTCATTCTTTGGTGATTGGCAAAAAGCCAACGCCCAAGTACCGGCAAACAACAATAATGCTATTATAAATAAAGTGTATTTTTTCATGGTCACCTCGTGTTCCTCTTAATTTCTAAAAACTACATCTTTATGATACAAGAAAAGACGTGTAGAAACAATTTGTCTTACGCGTCTTTTCAATAAGTTTTACTAATTCATATTTATTTTTAAAACAGCCTTACCGATTTAAACGGAATACCTCTTCCATTACACGCACAAAATCTTTAACCATAGCCGTCACACGGGCCTGAGGGGCGAACGCACAATATTGCCGCGTCAAGCGTTCACCGCCGAGATAAATCGGCAGGCGGGCAATGTGCGGCAAGAAGGTTGGCTCATATTCCTTGCCTTCCACAATCATATAACCGCGATTACTCAGCACCAAGAGACGTGCTTCCGTCATATTATCCACGAATATAAAATCCCCTGTACACCAAAATAAGTGCGATAATAATCCATTTCAATAGCTTGCTGTGCTTTAGGGGCAAAAAGGATGCATGGCATTTGTTTTAACGCACTCATGTCGAGTTGCTCCAATTCACTGAGTGGATTGGACGATGCCAATTCCACAAAACAGTGATTCCGTTGCAACGGCACGTTTAAGTATTCTGGTAAAAACGCTCGGCGTTGATCGTTAAACGCCACTTGAATCGTATTATCCCGCAGCATCTCGTATATTTCTTCATGCGTACCGGCGCTAACGTGAATCTCTATATCCCGATGCGTTTCATAGAACATGGCTACCGCCCGCTGTAATTCGTTCCCCGTATAATCTTGTAAATAACCGATATGGAGTGCATTTTCCGATTCGGTGCCGAGGCGTTTTACATCAAAACAAAGGCGTTCATAATCGGCAATGAGTTACAACCCTCGTTGGTAAAACATTTCCCCGGCCGCGGTCATTTCAAAACTGCGCCCTTGCCGGCTCAACAGCTGTACGCCTAAGTCTTGCTCCAACGCTTTAATTTGTTGCGAAATGGCAGATTGCGAAATATGACAGACCTCTGCCGCCTCGGTGAAGTTATGATATTTGACAACCGCCAAGAAATAGCGTAGTTGGTTCAGCATAAGTTTTTCCCCTCTTTAATTTCTGCTTGTAAAGGTTTTACGATAAGTTACTATTATTAATTGCAGTGTAACATCTTTTATAATAACTGACAATTGCATTCGCACTTCAATAAAAAAGCCCAACATATCATTTACACAAAATGAATATATTGAGCCTATAAAGCTTTATTTTATTCTGACTACTTCTTATAATCCGAAAATCCAGAATACGCCCAAGCGCACGAAGCTGATTGTGAGCACCCAGAATGCCAAGAAATGAAGGGTCCCTTCAAGCCCCTGGCCCAAACGGTTCGCACCGGATTTAAAAACGATATCGCACCAACACATAATAAACCTCCTATCAAATAACTGTCATTCCGACAGATCATCACTCTTTCAATATTTCCTAATCTCCACCTGTGTTTTTAATGGTTTTATTTTACTAAATTCGTCCTTTTTGTACAATCGAAAAATGACCATTTTGCAATCTTAATATAACTGTATGGCTATCCTTTAGTGATTTGCATCTATGTTATAATAATATAAAAATAAATGGTAACCCGTTCATGTTTGAACGTTTTTTTGAAAGGACTTTTCATGACTATCGACATGCTTTTACTCGAGATGATAAAACGTATCAGCTATGCCGTCATCCTGGGGCTCGTCATTTCACGGCTTAAACTCTTTGACCGACTCATGATCAACAAGCTCTCCCGGTTTGACCGCATCATCTTTACGGTTATTTTTTCCAGCATCGCCATCCTCGGCACCTACGGCGGCATTCCGATTCAGGACGCGCTTGCCAACTCCCGCATGATCGGCATCATGGCGGCCGGTCTCATCGGCGGCCCGTACCTCGGCACGTCCGTCGGCATCGTATCGGGTCTGCACCGCTATTCCTTAGGCGGCTTTACGGCTCTCGCCTGTGCTATCTCGTCCATTACGGAAGGGATTGTGGTCGGTCTTTTTCAAAAATACTATAAAGGTAAGCTCATACCGTGGCCCATAGCTCTCGGTATCGGTTTCTTCGGAGAAATTTTGCAAATGCTCATCATTCTGCTCGTAGCCGAACCGTATGAGCATGCCTACGCCCTCGTTAGCAGCATCGCCGTACCGATGACGATTGCCAACTCCTTGGGACTCGCTCTCTTCATGTATATCATTAAAGCGGGTCTTCATCAGCGGCCCCAACAAAGGGCCAATCAAAGTCAAAACATCTTGGCCATTGCCCTCGAAACGGTTCGTTATTTCCGTAAAGGGCTCACGCCGGAATCGGCCAACGCCGTTGTGTAAATTATAAAAAAACACAGTCCCTACAACGCCGTTTCCATTACGGATACCAAACAGGTACTCGCCTATATCGGGGCGGAGAGCAATCACCACGCACCGGGCATGACAGACCATCTTACGAATGTGACATATGATTCACTCACGTCGGGCACGATTCACATCGCCTACTCGCCGGCTGAAATCGGCTGTACGCACCCGAATTGTACTCTCAGCAGTGCCATCGTCGTGCCGCTCATGATTAAAACGCGTATTATCGGCACATTAAAAATGTATTACACCACGCCGACCTATCATCCGGACACTTCGGACATTGCATTCGCTCAAGGTCTGGCCAACTTATTTTCAACCCAGCTGGAACTGACGGAAATTGACGAACAACGTCATCTTACGGAGGCGGCCAAGATGCAGGCTTTGCATACGCAAATTAATCCGCATTTCTTATTTAATACGCTGAACACGATTTCCTCCTTGATTCGTACGAATCCGGAATTGGCACGCCGTTTGCTCATTAAATTCTCGCAAATGTTCCGCTTCACCCTGCAGTACACGGGCCGTGTCATTACCATTGAAAAAGAATGGGCCCAGGTCAGCGGCTTCCTCGAAATCTCTATCGCCCGCCATGGCGATAAGTTATTTGTCACCCATAATATCGATCCTGCTATTTTCAGCTACGGCATTCCGTCTTTGACGCTCCAGCCGATTATTGAAAATTCCATCAAGCACGGTTTGCAACCGCGCGAGGTGGGCGGTTCCATCACTATCGAAGGGACCATGACCGATACAGACATCATCATTACCGTCACCGATGACGGCGTCGGTTTCCAAGGCGATCCCGATTACTATCTGGAACATCCTCCGCAAGGTCATATCGGGCTCAGCAATGTACATCAACGCTTGCGCGGTCTTTACGGAGCCCCGTACGGCTTAGCTATTACTTCGGTTCCTGAAGAAGGCACAACAGTCGTTATCCGCATTCCTAAAGTTCAGCCGGAATCCAATTCGACACCGGAACGAACAGAATAAACAGTTAATACTCTGACATAAAGCATAATGTTATTTGGAAATGCACTAACATAAAGCATAATGCTATTTGAAAAAGCACTAATACAATTAATCAAATCCGTCTATATTTTATACATCCCCTAGAAAGGAGATTCTATGATTCGCACCCTCCTCATTGATGACGAGGCGCCGGCCCGCGACGAGCTGCGCTATTTGCTCACCACCAATCACAGCGATGTTATCGACATTATTGGCGAGGCCGACAACGCTACGGCCGCCATTTCCCTGATTACTCGTGAAAAACCGGCGTTAATCTTCCTGGATATTCACATGCGCGGCCTGTCCGGTTTGGAACTGGCACAAGTCATCCACGATATTTCACCGGACAGTAAAATCATTTTTGCCACCGCCTACGACGAATACGCCCTCAAAACCTTTGAGCTACAAGCTTTGGACTATGTGGTGAAACCGATTGAAGATGATCGTCTGGCTAAAGCCGTTCAACATGTACAGAAATTAGTGGGAGATACCGGCCATACTCAAGCCCTCGGTACCGGTACAGGTGTAGCCGCTAGCACTGTCACGAGTAATAATACAACCGCTAACAATGCAACCTTTAATAATGCATCTTCTAATAATGCTGCTTCAGTCGCGGCTGCCGAAGTAAAAAACACGCCCGAAACCATTAGCGTAACCGGTGCAAAAGCGACCGACTCAAACGATCAAAGCATTAAACCGGTTATCCGTACCAATAAACTGGCCGTTGATGACGGTGCTCACATCATGCTCATCGACATAGACAGCATTAATTACATTACCGGGGAATCGGGTCGTCTCGACGTCCACACAGACGCCGGCTAATACGGAACCAATCAAAATCCAGAGCACGCCCGGTAAATAACCAAACTGAGCGGCAATTACAGGGCCAACCAAAGGACCTGCACCGGCAATCGCTGCAAAGTGCTGACCGAAAGTAACCCATTTGTTGGTTGGTACAAAGTCTACCCCGTCATTAATCGCTACCGCCGGGGTTGTGCGATATTGATTTACTGTTAATACTTTAGCCGCAATGAATGACCCGTACAAGCGATAGGCAATTACGAGTATGAGGGCTGAAGCAATGACTAAATAAAGCCCGTTCATTTCCATAAACATAAACCTCCTAAAATAAATCCAATAAACTATGCTGTAAGATATTTTATAACCTATCTTTATCTGATAGCATTGTATGTTATTTTAGAAAAGGCGTAAACGAATTTTCGATGAATGGAACAAAAGAGGCGGTCAATAGAAACAAGACCGCCTCAAAGGAAATGAAAATATTCTGTTTGGAAAGAAATTTGTGCTGTTTGGAAACACAATTCCCACTTCTACAACGCACTTTGGTAAATTGCCAAGATATCTTCCGTCGTAAAGTTAGTATACGAAGTCGGATAGCGATTGGAGCTTGCGGCAATCTTAGGCAATGCTTCAGCCGGAATGCCCACTTCCGTTAAGGTTGTCGGTGCTCCGATTGATTTGAAATAAGCACGCAAAGCATCGATACCGGCCAAGGCCAAGGTTGCTTCGTTGGCGTATTCGTCTTCGCTGAGTCCCCATACATTCTTAGCGAAGCGTACGAAACGAGGTACATGATCTTTAAAGATATAGTGTAATAACATCGGATGCACGATGGCTAAGCCGGCACCATGCGGAATGTCGTAAAAAGCGGACAATGCATGTTCAATCTGATGGGCCATCCAATCCTGTTTTTTGCCAAGCCCCATAATGCCGTTCAAAGCCAAAGTAGCGCCCCACATCAAGTTGGAGCGTGCTTCATAGTCTTCCGGATTCTTAATGGCAATCGCTGCATTGGCCATGATGTTTTTAAAAGCCGCTTCAATGAGGGCATCGCTCAAGTTGTTGGTTTCCGGCAAGGAGAAGTACTGTTCCATCAAGTGAGACAGCATGTCGCAGATCCCGTTAATCATCTGATTATGCGGCATGGAATAGGTATAAACCGGATCCAAGAAAGAGAATTGAGGATATAGGGCATCGCCATAACCACCCATTTTCTTTTGCAATTCCCAATTGGTCACAACGCCGCGATTATTCATTTCACTGCCCGTGGCTGACATGGTTAAAACAACGCCAAACGGTAACGCATCGGTTACGTTTTCACGTTTCATAAACATGTGTTCCCACCAATCATAGTCCGGTGCGGTTTTAGCTACCGCAGCGATGAATTTCGAGCAGTCAATAACGGAACCGCCGCCGACAGCCAAGATAAAATCTATTTTATGCTCACGACATAAATCGGCCCCTTCCTGTACTTTTTCAGTACGAGGATTAGACATAATACCGCTCAATTCAACAACGTTTTTGCCGGCCGCTTTAAGCTGTGTCATTACATCTTCGTAAATGCCGTTTCGTTTAATACTGCCGCCGCCATAGGTCAAAAGCACGTTTTGCCCGTACTTGGCAAGTTCTTGGCCCAACTGAGCCACGCAGGCTTTACCGAATACGATTTTTGTAGGATTATGAAATGTAAATGCGTCCATAAGGTCCTCCTTTTTACCTGTATCACAACTGCCTAAGGCCCTAACCACGCTATCAACACAATAATCAAGGGCTTTTGTCAGTTACATCAACTTATGAAAAACCGGTCGTGCTTGGCACAACCGGTCAAGTAACTCTATATTAATCTTAATCTAAATCGCTGTTTTTGTCAGCCATTTAATAAATTCACTTTATACGTAATATGACGTTCATAAATCGTACCGCCTTTTGTCAATGATTCGCCGAAATTAGGCATGTTAACATCATTCGGTGCGAATTGCGGCTCTATGCACAAACCGCTGTAAGGCCCGTAATAAACGCCGTTACGGCCGGTTTCATCCAGCCAGTTACCGGTGTACAGTTGAAAACCGGGTGCATCGGAATAGACTTCCAGTGACAAATCATCTACATGCATAGCGCCACATAAAGACAAGCGTTTGGTCATATCGTCCATATCGCTGAAGTGAGTATTAACCGGTGCCGTAAACTGTTTATTAGCGGTAGGCAGACGCAATACATAATGATGATCATAGCCTCTGTATTCCTCCAGTTCATCCTTATAGGCAGTCAAACTATTCCCTAACGTACGCCATACGCTGAAATCGAACGGTGTCCGCTCTACTATAGCAATATGACCGGTAGGAATCTGGTTTTCACCAAACGGCATGTAACGCACCGCATCTAAACGCAATTGGTGATTCGTTATCAACGACTGCACTTTACGGGCTTCCTTCGCAACAATATCAGTATTAGTACAAGTATCAGAATCCATGCCATTCAAATTAAAATAGCTGTGTCCCGTAATATTAACGACTGAATTTCTGGACGTCATATAGCGATATGTTAAATTAACGTCTGTCCCATTGACAATAATATCCAGCTGTACGCGCAAGTCACCGGGAAACCCGTCTTCTTCACTGCGTATAAGCGTCGCCAAGGTGATTTTATCATAATTAAAAGCCTGTTTAGCGCTTTGCGGCACTAAATGCCAAACGGCAAAGCTTAAACTATGTTCACCGCTATGTAATAAATTGGGTCCGTTATTCGACTGCCAACTATACTCAGTGCCGTCAATTTCACAGCGAGCGTCGGCAATCCGATTGGCAACGCGGCCAACGGTAGCACCCAAATAGGCCGTGCCCCCTTCATAACCGCTCAATGAGTTATATCCCAGAACAATATTACGCTGTAACGGTTTAACAATAAAATCGACGATGGTGGCTCCTCTGTCGATTACGCGCAGTTTAATCGTATTTGATTCCAATTCATACATAGTAACCGGGTCGCCATTAGCCGTTGTTCCCCAATCAAATCGTTTCATTACACCACCTCATTCATTCCGTTCAGGCTGACCGTCCTACACCCTATTGTCAGCCTTGTCTGACGTTTATCGCCTTAAAAGGTACTTAATTTTGTACCCTATAAAGACACTTAATTCGATACCCCCGTAAGGCACTCAATTTAGCTCTTATAAAAGTACTTAACTACGAAGATACTTATTTAGCCTCCGATACGCCACATGGCACGTTTAGGTGCCGCCATATCCGGTCCTTCGTGCTGTTCACGACGCAGTTGCAATACATCCTTAATATGTTCAGCCAACTCCTCAGATGACTTCCCTTGACGCACCAAGCTGACTAAGTCTGCTTCATCGTCACGCAATAAGCAAAGACGCAAACGACCGTCCGATGTAAGTCGCACACGATTACATTCATGGCAATAGCTGTGACTCATTGGGAAAATAAAGCCGACCACCGGTCCCTGCGGCAAGGCATAATACGTAGCCGGACCGAAACCGGTTACCGATTTATTCTTAGCATTCTTTTGCGCGTCGTTCTTTCTTGCCGCGACACTGCCCGCATCGCCGTCTTCATTACTACCGGTCTTACCCTTTTGGCCCCCGTTTTTTTCAACCGGAATCAAAGGTCCGCCACAGATTCTGGTTAATTGAGCCTGCCATTCTTCAAAGGTAGGACCTCTGAACGTTTGCCCCTGGAACGGCATGTATTCGATAAAGCGCCAAATAACCGGCCATTTTTCCATATACGCCAAGAGAGAGCGCACCATGTCATCGGACATAGGCTCCATCAACACCGTGTTTATTTTAACGGACGTAAACCCGGCTTCGAAGGCCGCCTCAATACCTTTGATAACGGCCGGCAATTCACCGGTTCGTCCGGTTCGCACATCAAATGTCAATTCATCAACCGCATCAAGACTGATGTTCACGCGATCAAGGCCAAGCTTATGGAGCTCTGCGGCCCTTTTGGCAAGCAAACTACCGTTAGTCGTCATGGATACGTCTTCAAACCACTGCCGTCCCTGCAATTTACGAAGTAATTCGTCCAAATGCGGATAGAGGAGCGGTTCACCGCCCGTAAGGCGCAAAGCTCGCACGCCTAATTGGTGGAACGCCCCCAATATGGTAAGCCATTCATCAGGCGACAATAAATTCGTCTGACTTTCCGGCGTAATCGCCTCTGGCCGGCAGTAAGGGCAGCAAAAGTTGCAGGCTTCTGTCAGCGAAAGACGCACATATTCAATTGTCCGTTGCCAATTATCCTGCACCATACAATTCTCCTTTAAGCAATGTTGCTGTATCCGATACCGAATCATTCGGTACCGATGTATCCAAAGCTGATTTATTTAAAATAAATTAGTCGTTACTGACGGTCACTTCATCGCCTACGCGAATTTTGCCGCCTTCAAGCACTTTTGCAAAAATCCCCTGAGTCGGCATAATACAGGAACCGACCTGTTTTTGGATTTCACAGCCGGAATGGCATTCCTTGCCGATCTGGGTTACTTCAAGCAAAACGCCGTCACCGATGGTAAGCTTCGTGCCTACCGGCAATTCATATAAAACGAGACCTTCCACGGTGATGTTTTCAGCAAAATCGCCGGGTTTTACATCGGCCCCTTTAGCACGCATCAAGTCGATACTTTGAATGCCGAGCAAGCTGATTTGACGGTGCCATTTGCCGGCATGAGCATCACCGGCCATCCCGAAATCCGTCAATAATTCCGCTTCCGGAATGTTGTGTTTTTTTTGCCCCTTTTTTTCACTTATGGAAATAGCAATAATCTTTGCCATATATATGTTAAGTCCTTTCTGTGGTATACTATAATGCATTTATTAGTAATAATGATTCTATGTCTAGTATGCCACTGCAGACGCCGGTTTGTATGTTGCTCCGGCAACGCTGCATTGATTGTTTTCAATATTACGAGTTTTATTATATCATGCTATAATACAATTTAATACTATTAGTCAAAATAATGCCATATATATTCAACATAACACTACAAAAGGGACTATAACCATTCAGCTATAGCCCCTTTATTTTTTCAAAATTCAGAAGATTAATCCTCTTCGTCCACCGGTTCTTCGTGACCCACACCGTTGAAGAGTAAGTTCAAAATAACGGCGGTCAAACTGCCAAGGGTGATACCGCTATGCAAAATAACGGCAGTCCAACTTGGGAAGTTGTGATAGAAGTTTGGTTCGGTCAAAGTTACCATACTCATACCGATACTTACGGCTACGAGCATTAAGTTGTAGTTGCCTTCGAAATTTACTTTAGAAAGAGCACGAATACCGCTGGCGATAATCATACCAAACATGGCAATACCGGCACCGCCCAACACGGAATTTGGAATGCACGCAACAATAGCTGCCATCTTAGGCACTAAACCGAGCACCACGAGAATGAGACCGGACACAGCTACTACGAAACGGCTTTTTACGCGAGTTACTGCCAAAAGGCCTACGTTCTGAGCAAATGCGGTGTATGGGAAGCTGTTAAAAATACCGCCGAGCATGGTGGATAAACCGTCGGCACGCAAACATCTGGCGAGACCTTTACGCCCCATCGGTTTGTCTACAATTTCACCGATAGCCACGCAGTCGCCGGTCGTTTCAACCATAACTACAAACATAACGATAATCATGGAAATAATGGCGCCCACGTCAAAAGTCGGATAACCGAAGGAGAATGGCGTAATGAAGCCTACCCAATCGGCTGTGGCCACTTTACTGAAATCAGCCACGCCCAGAATGGTAGCAATAATGGTGCCACCAATGAGACCGATTAAAACGGAGATGTTACTCAAGAAACCTTTACAGTAACGATATACAATAATAACAATAGCTAAAGTAGCAAAGGCCAAGAATAAACTCATAGGGCTGGCAAATTCAGGTGAAGTTGGTTTGCCGTAACCCGTAATCCAACGTACCGAAACCGGTAATAAGGTAATCCCGATAATCGTAATGATCGTACCGGTTACTACCGGTGGGAATAAACGAATCAAGCGGCTGAAATACGGTGCCACCAGGAAGGTAAACAGCCCGGCCACGATAATGGCTCCGTAAATGGCCGTCATACCGCCTTGGGTCCCGATAACAACCATCGGCGTAACCGAGGCAAAGGTAACGCCTTGAATCATTGGAATACGGGCACCCACTTTCCAAAAGCCCAAGGTCTGAATCAATGTGGCAATCCCACAGGTAAATAAATCCGCATTAATTAAGTGAATTAACTGTTCCGCTGACAAATGCATAGCCTGGGCTACGATAATCGGTACCGCTACCGCACCGGCATACATGGCCAATACGTGTTGCAAGCCATAGGCAAAAAGTTGCGTTGCCGGCAACATTTCATCCACGGGATGCACTTGGCGTTTTGTGTCTTCGCTCATGAGAACCTCCTCAAACTAACAACCTGCTTAATACCTACACATAACTATATTCCCTCATATATAGTTATATTTTATACAGTTTCCATAAATAAGACAAATATCCATTCACCAAATTCATAAACAGAACTTGCTTTTTAATAATTTATTCTTATTTAACATTAACTATATATTTTTCTTATTTATTAAACAATGATTGCTTCATTTTGTCAAAATTATTTTTTGAAAAACAAATCTTCTGTTCGCAGTAACGCAGGCTCAGCCTCTATTTACAATACATTGTCGGCAAGGCCGCATACACGACCGCCTATTTCCGTGGCCGTTTCATAGCCTTCAAGCGGATCAAAGTCCCAGTTTTCACGAGTACCGACACCGACCGTATCAATATGACCGTCATAAGCAATCAAAGTTTTACCGGAGCCTATATAGCCAAGCACATTCCCCTGTCCATCAATTGATACATCCGCAAAACCGACACCCCTCATTTCAGTCACTACACGATGGGCTCGCTCTTTTTCATCAGCGCTGTCGCCCGGAATGGCCACCAATTCACGTAAACACTTTGTCATAGCCGTTTCAAAACTTTGAGCTGCCTTTTTAATCGCTTCAAAATCCATACTACAATCTCCTTAATATCTGCCCGTTCGTACTTACTAACGATATTCACTGATTCACGCTTATTATCGTCTTTATTATATGATTAAATAGTATCGCAGTCATTTAAAATCGGCAACTGCTTTAATGGCGATATGAGGCTATAAAGTATATTTTTTCATCAAAACACTATAATTTTTCTCAAAAATATGTTATAAAATAAGTATATCGATAAAATCTAATATATAGATACATGAACTTTTTACCATATATCTGCCGTCGATATACGAAATTATTTATAAGGAGTTAATAACTATGAAGTCATTTATTAATGGGGCAAAGCGCGTTGCGAAAGATTACAGTGAGCATAACATTGGCCGCTTGTCCGCTGAAGCAACGTACTATATTATTCTTTCTATAGTGCCCTTCTTAATTATTGCTTTAACAGCTATTTCCGTATTTCTTAGTCAAAATACTGATATCCTTGATCAATTTCTGGCACTCTTACCGCCGGATTCACAACATACCATGGAAACGCTTATCGATGATTTAACCAAAAATCAAAGCGGTACGCTCTTCTCCATCGGTATTATTACCGCCTTCTGGACCATGTCAGCCGGCACGCGTGCCTTAATTAATGCCCTTAACACGATGCTCGGTCTCGACCATGTGGAAGAAGGCATGATTAAGATGTACAGCAAGGCTTTCTTCTTTACCATTATCGGTACCATAACAGGTCTGTTGGGTCTTATCCTTTCCGTATACGGTCCGGCCTTCTTACAGGTGGTGCAGCGCTTCATCTTTATTCCAAAAGAAATTGTCAGCCTCGCCACCATGGTAGCGACTTTATTGCCTTTGATTTCGTTTACGCTTGTGCTCACCTTGTTTTACCACTATGCACCGCGCAAAGAAACTGATAAGGACACGCCTAAAACTACAAAAGAACGTATCAATAAACTTATTTCCTGGAAGCGATCCTTTGCCGGTGGTCTCTTAGCTACGATTCTTTGGTTAGCACTTACTTACGGCTATCGTTTCTATGTTACGAATTTCGCCGGCAGTTCCTCTACCTACGGCCCGCTCGTTGGTATCATGATTCTCTTCGTGTGGATTAACTGGTCCGTACAGGTTATCCTGCTCAGTGCCGAAATCGTACGCGACCGCTCCTTTGACGCTGAGTTAAAAGCGGAAGCAGTTAAGCTTAAAATGGAACAAATCGAACAGCTTAACAAAGAGGAACAAGAAGAAAAAGAACAGAAAAAGCTGGAAGAAAAGGAAAAATTAGAGAAGGACAAAGAATTAAATAAATTTTAAGCGGCAACGCCAAAGGTTATAAGCGGTAACGTAAAAGATTATAATCGTTAACGCAAAAGAGCTGCCACAAATGTCGGTCTGACATCTGTGACAGCTCTTATTTTTTATGTCTACTTATCGATTTTAGGCTGAGTCTGTGCTATTTTAAGCTTAAAACCTCGCAACAGCCCAAAGGCATTGCGATTATTTTGCCATACTATTCGGCATGTTCTTCAAGCCACTGTAACGCATACTGTGCGTACATAGCGGAACCGATTGGTAAAGCTCGTTCGTCAATTTTGAAGAAATTACTGTGATGGGAATGAACCGCATCAATTTCAGGGTTGGCAATACCGAAAAAAGCAAAGCAGCCCGGTTTTTCTTCCAAATAATAAGCAAAGTCTTCACCGGCCATTGTTTTTTCCATCAGGACCACACTATCTTCGCCAACCAATTCAGCACCTACACGATGAGCCAACTCGGAGCTGGCCGGATCATTAATAGTCGGCGGTACCATTTGACGGAATGTTACCTTGGCCGTTGCACCGTAGGCAGCCGCCGTTTCATTAACCATGTGAGTCATTGTCTTTTTCAAATCATCGCCGATGGCATGTTTGAAGTAACGAGCGGTCCCTTCCAAACGAGCGGACCCGGAAATAACATTATAACGCGTACCGCTGGTCATCTTACCGATGGTAAGTACCACAGAATCGAGCGGACTGAAATGACGGGACACGATAGTCTGCAAATTCATCACGATAGCCGACGCCACCACGGTCGCATCCACGGTCAAATGTGGCTGTGCCCCATGACCGCCCTTACCTTCAATGTCAACACCGATTTCAAGAGCGGCTGCCATGCGTTCGCCGGCTTCCACGGAAATCTTGCCCACCGGCAAATCAATCCAAATATGGGCCCCGAACACGCGGTCTGTTTCTTCAAACCAGGTGCCAAATTGTTTCATATACTTAGCACCTTCACCGCTTTCTTCAGCCGGTTGGAACACGAGATACACCTTGCCTTTGATTTTGTCCTGCAAAGTTTTCAACATCTTGGCGGCACCCAATAAAATGGCCATATGTGCATCATGGCCGCAGGCATGCATCTTGCCATCATGTTTAGAGGCAAAGTCATAGCCTGTCTGTTCATCAACGGTAAGTGCATCAATGTCGGCACGAAGCATGATGGTTTTGCCCTTTTGTGGGCCTTCAATCCACGCTACGATGCCTGTGTTTTTTTCAGGATTAATTACATACGGAATGCCCAATTTATCCAGCTCGCCGGCTAAATATTTGGTTGTTTCCTGCTCTTCAAAACTTATTTCAGGATATTGATGCAAATGGCGACGCCACGCAATAATATCTTTAGTATATTCTTCTTGTAATTTTTTTATTTCAGTTGAATTCATAAATTCGCCTCCCAATCTCTTTGTTTTCATGGTAGTTTACCGGAAATGGTTTGTCAAGGTTTCCGGAGCAAAATTCCTATTTTATTGCTATGATTTTAAAAAGCGAGTGATTCTGCGTTTTTCTTCTATAGCGAGTTTTAAAAATAATATGTTATACTGACTGTATGCATTTACCGATTGAAGGGAGTTTTTCTCAATGGATTTAGCTTTATTTCCTTATTTTTTAGTATCATCAATACTCTTAACCCTGGCCCCGGGACCGGATAATTTATATCTTTTGGCAAAAAGCATCGCCGACGGCGCCAAAGCCGGCATTACCTTGGCAGGCGGTTTAGCTTCGGGCATTGTCTTTCATACCTGCCTCGTTATTTTAGGCGTAGCCGCTTTGGTAAAAAGTTCACCGATTGCCTTTACCGCTTTAAAATATGTTGGTGCGGCGTATCTGTTCTATCTTGCTTATGGTGCATTTACGGCCAAAGTTGCGGATACAAAAACCGCTTCAAATACCAATGACGGAACCGAAGCTGTAGTTTCAAATACCAATAACGAAACCGAAGCTGCGGCCTCAAATATCAATAACGAAACCGAAGCTGCGGCTTCAAACAGCCAAACAACTAATGTATCAAACGGTCAGTCATCAATCAAATCTTCGAGCGGTGAAACCTCAGGCTTTGCCATCTACCGCAAAGGTCTTATTATGAACATCTTGAATCCTAAAGTTTTGTTGTTCTTCCTTGCTTTCTTGCCACAGTTCGTTGCTCCCGACAGTGAATCACCGGGTCTTGCTATTGCTATGCTAGGGGCTGTTTTCAACTTACAAGCGTTCATTATCTTTTCTATCATTGCCCTTTGTGCCGGTAAGCTCCGCGGTTTCTTAAATCAAGGGCCTAAATCGCAACGTATTTTAAATCGCGTTCAAGGCGTGGTATTATTGGGGATTGGTTGCCTATTGCTGCTATTCTAAAGGAATAGGCCTCAACATAAGCGATACTGTTATTGAATTAAAGTCAACAATTTATTGAATTATAAGACTAACAACATATTTTAACTGAACAATCAAAAAAAGCCGAAGTGTCATATTACAACGACACTACGGCTTTTTACTTTAAAGAATCTGCTAAAGACTCAAGATTTCTTCTACTTTTTCAATGTTGAAACCTTCGATTGGGCAAGAGTCAACGCCGAGCATAGCAGCCGTTGTCAACATATTGCCAAGTGCGATGTAAATCTGTTTGCTGGCCCAGTCGAACATAGCGCGATCGCTGTCGATCAATTTGAAATCGTTAGTCTGGAAGTTGCCGTACGCACCACGCATCATGTTCTGCACGTCTTCCGGCATGTGTTTGATATCTTTCATGATATGAGTGATGTAATCAGCATCAGCTACTGTATCAGCTTTTTTGCGAGCCAAAATAATCATGAAATGGCTGGCACCGCTCAAGCTGTTCTGAGCCCCCCAGGATACAGGGAACAATTTGTCTTTAATGCTCTGTTTTTCAATAATAACGAATTTCCAAGGTTCAAAACCGAAGGAGCTTGGGGACAAACGACCTGTTTACAAAATTGTGTTGAAATCAGCTTCGGATACTTTCTTGTTAGGATCAAATTTCTTAGTTGCGTAACGATAATTGTAAGCGTTTAAAATTTCATTTGCAGAAATGCTCATGGGTATCATCCTTTCAAATTAATAATTTATAATACTAAATTTTGAATATCTATCTTATCTATCTTTCGACATGTTTAGTATAGTATATCTAAAAAAATAGTTGAAGAACGCAAAATTTTTATATATACTATATACAAACTTACCTAGGTATATTTTTTATACTTAAGATAAAACATAACATTTCAATAGCCACCAGCTATAAATAGCATATAAACGTTAGGTTGAATACATATGCCGGAAGAAATATACAAGTCAGAATGAATCACACTAAGGAGAATCCCATGAGTACTGAAACTAAATCTGCAAAGCACAAAAAAGAAAAACCAACTCCCTGCCCCAGCACAATTTGCCCGGTCTCCGTTACCCTTGAAATCATAAGCGGCAAATGGAAAGGCATTATCTTATATCATCTGTTCTCCGGCAATAAGCGTTTTAGCGAGTTGAAAGCTTTAATCGAAGGCGTTACCCATCGTAGTCTTACCTTGCAACTGCGCGAATTGGAGGAAGATGGAATTATAACTCGCACAGTGTTCCCTGTAATTCCGCCCCATGTAGAATACGCTTTGTCTCCTTTAGGTCGCACCATGGAACCGATTATCAACGCCATGTACGATTGGGGCGTTGCTTACAGCAAACTGGACATTAAAGAGACACAAAACAGCGTCTCAAACTAATCAATTACACACAAAAAGACCGTAACCCGGGGGCGTGAAGGGGCTCCGGTTACGGTCTTTTTGCTGTCATTTCAAACTTCTATTTGCAGTAGCTCTATCGAATCATAGAAACTAACAGAGCTACACGGGAAACGAATTTACCCATTAATTCTTTTTTATAAGCTTCATGCAAAGCTTCAACACTAACTAAATCATAACTGTCATTGTAAGTTTCGAAAGCTAAATTACGAACTGCCTGAGCTGCTTCCGAATTTTGCATTACTGCATAAGTGTGTGCCAATTTCTTTTCTACGTCTGCCAAATTAAATGAATACATCATGATTAACTCCTCCTTCAAATGAGCACTTTCTTCTTTTCTCTGACTACATCATACAACATCTGAAAGTTAAGTCAACCGGCCTGAAAACGCCATTTAAATAAGTAATAACGCTCAGTTATGTACTCGTATGAATATATTTTCTTTCTCGGCAGAAAAATAAATGTCTATTGTTACTGTTCATTCTTATATACCCCTCCTCAAACATCCTGATTTGAGGCAAAAATAAAGCCGCACAACGCCCATCGTTGTGCGTTTTTTCACACTTTCTTATTATATACGGCCTATTGTTAACCAAGAGAAATATATGGGATTCCGTCATAACTGCCCTTTATGATGAAAAAGAGATTTTTACTCGGTAACGACTTCGTAAATTTCCTTCGTACATGACCAGCTTTTATAAGTAAAGCTTCGGATTTTTCAAAAAATCAAGATTTTCGCTACCAAACCAAAGCCCGTATTGCTGTATAATTTAATTATAGCAAAAACCGTAACAGATGAATGAAAATTTTATCAAATATATCCTTATTGATAAAATTCCTTTATTTTTAATCCTTAAATTTCGATTATCCTTGCTGTGACAATTCATACAGCTTAGCTACCCGTTTACGCAACGGCGGATGGTCACTCACCAACTGATTGATAAACCCCTCCGTATCACCATAGCGTGTCAATTTTGCCAAAGCAGAGGCCAATGCCTGACCAAGCCCCAACTCATGAGCAAAACGATCCGCCCGATACTCGGCAATCCGCGACCCGAAAGGAGCTAATAATACATAACCAAAGTTAGCCAAGCTATGTAGGATTCGCACAATAAAGCGGATAAAAATAACGATAGCCATAAAAACAACTGCTAAAATATTAATAAACGGAATATACCGTAACACATTGTATACGGTAGTAATAATCAGCATAAGAAGCTCAAAGGCAATAATTATAGCATTATACACATTGAGCATGGCTGCCGATGTCATGCCATAGGTCGTATCGCGATGAACAAGATGACTCAGTTCATGAGCTAAAATTCCTTTCAACTCACACTCGTTCATTTCATCAATCAACCCCATCAGAACGACTACACGATTATGCCCCAAAGCAAAGGCATTAATTTGTTTACTGTGTTGCACATACAACGTATACCGATCCGGATCAACACCGGCACGTCGACAAACATCACTCCAGCAATTATTCAAATACACGGCTAAATCGCCCTGTGGTTTACTGATATTTTTAAATTTTAAAAACAGACCTTGAATCGGCGGCAACTGGAATAAAATAATGGATGTCAAAAAGAAAAGAGCCACCCAAACACAGCATATAGTAAAGCTTTCTACCGGTAAGCCGAGTCGTTGTAAAATGTCCACTATAAACGGCTGCTCCAATATGGTAGGCGTACCGAAAAGGCCTATAATCCAGTCGATGAAGAACAATATAACCGACGCTACAGCACCATAAATAAGGCCTGTAATAATAAGCAATAAAAATCCCATACCTATCCCTTTCTGTCTGTTCTCCCCCAAGAACATTAAATATCGACTGACTGAGTTCGATCCCGGTTTGGTCCACCATTCAAGAAAAAACTCAAGTCACAATATCCCTAATTTACCGTTTTCTTATACTTAAATTATACCCTATGACAGGAGTAAGAACCATGATTTATTTCACCAGCGATTTACATTTAGGTTACCAAAAAGTTATTAAAAATCGAAATCGCTCCTTTGATTCTGTCGAAGAAATGAATGAAACCCTCATTGCGAACTATAACAGCCGCATCACACCTAAGGATACGGTATATCTTCTCGGTGATTTAACGCAAAAGCTTGAGCCCAAAGAAGCTAACTCTTTGTTGGCTCGTCTAAATGGCAAAAAAACGCTGCTCATTGGCAATCATGATAAATATAAAAAATATGACGCTAAAATTTTTAAAGAAATGTGTGATTACAAATATCTCACTGATAAAGAAGTCCCTATTGCCCTAATGCATTATCCGATTTTAGCTTGGAATCGCTACCAACACGGCAGCATGATGCTGCACGGTCACATTCACTCAACCGGCGAATACAACGAAGCAAATCGTGAAAAAGGAATCCGCCGTTACGATGTGGGCATCGACGCCAATCACTTCTTCCCCGTCTCATTGGATGAAATATTAGAGTTCTTTGGGATTAACTAAAAACCGCAAATCACTTTCAAAAAATGGTATTTCGGCCATTACCATGACAATATAAACTCACCGGTCGACAAAGCAAGATTTCTCTATGAAAATATTGTTGAGTTGAGGGCATAAAAGTAATAACTAAAATAACAAAAGGAGCTAACATGAAATGCAGTTTTTACTTACAATTCATGATAGCTCCTTCTTTTAATTTTTTACACTACTGATTAATCTTATCTTTTATTTGTTCTGTTTTATCTTTTAATACTTCCGTACCTTTAATCGCCAACTCTTTTATTGCTTCTGTATTTGCACCACTGAACGAATCAATACCAATTTCATTATTAGGATCAAAATAAGGGGCTTCTTTAAAGCCAAGTGCCGATGCTACAAATACCATTGGTATTTGTGCTATTTGGCTATTGTAGCCTTTAACGACATAGTTATAAATCTCACGTTTTTCAGTCAAAATTTGCTCATTTTTACTAATATTCTCTAAGAATTGACTATAATGAGTACTAGACTTTAATTCCGGATATGTATTTGCTAAGGCTTTAATAGAAGTCACTGCTTCAGATGTAACTTTAGCCATTTCAGTATAATTATCAGAAACCTTAAGTTGGATTACTTTTTCATAACTGCCATAACTATTAACTAAATCCGCAAACTGATTAACAATGGCTACTTTACGTTCTACTACTACCTTAATATTAGAGCGAGCTTCTTTAATTTCTTGATTTAAACCCTGTAACCGATTATACCTTGTAATAAAGTAATAAACGAGAAAAATCACAAGAACCCAAAACAAAAAACTCATCATAATAACACTCCCTATCCCAATTTAATAATAATCCCCACACGCTTTTAATACACTCATATATCCCTACCGATGTAATATCAAAAGCCATCATTGCTGTACAATTTTATTATAACAAAAAAGCGAAAACATATGAAAGCAAATTTTATCAATTACATGCTGATTGATAAATATCTTTCATTTTTATTTTATAATATCCTAAAAATTAAAACGTATCCCTATCCGCATCAGCATTCCAGTGATATTCCATTCCCTTACAAATATCTATCGCTTTAGCTTCATCAAAACGGTCACGCACAAAACCTAGGGCCATATCAATACCGGCCGAAACGCCTGCCGAGGTATAAATATTGTCAGTATGTACCCAACGAGCCATTCGATTCCACTCAACTTCGGGACGACAACTTTTCACCCAATCAAAAGCTCGTTTATTTGTTGTCGCCGTTTTACCGTCCAACATACCGGTTTTGGCCAACAAAGCAGCACCGGTGCAGACAGTCAGCACGAATTCGGATTTTTCAGCAGCTGCTTGAATCGCTTCAAGAAATGCTTTATTGTCTACTTGATCACAACTGCCCCAACCACCCGGAATCAAGAGAATTCCACCATCCTCAATGACCGACATTGGTTCCGTTTCGATACGAATGTTTTGCTCATTAGTAATAAGACCGCCATTCAAAGATACGAAACAAATTTTATAATCCTCAATTCGATTTAATACTTCAACCGGGCCAAACGCATCAAGGGCCGTGAAATTATTATAAAGAACTACGTTTACATGTTGCATAGTATACCTCCTTATCTATGATTCTATTTACCTTTAAGATAACCAATATCGCTTCATTTGTAAATAGTATTAAGGTTTCACTTTTTTACCGGCTCATACCGAATATTACGGCTTCCACCCAGTTGTACAATCTGCCCCTTATCTGTCATTGATTTTAAAATACGACCGGCTGTAGACTGACTGACATTCAATAATTCCTGTACATCTTTTCGAGTAATCACTTGCTTCTCCTCCAAGTGATGCATTATTTTCTCCTCATTCGAGCTGACAAACGGAGCCACTGTCTCTTTGATTACCTGTGATTTCTCCGTCACTTCTCTCATAGCATTCATATTAGGCAAAATAATTTTAAACGTATTATTAGTAACGCGAAGTTGTGGCTGTAACGGAGCTCCAACATAAGCATCCATAATTTTTTGCATACCTGTGCCATAAGCCTCAATGAGTTCTAAACGATAAAAAACATTAGCAAGGTTCGGATTTCGACACACTGAAACGCCTGCTGTCACATCTTCTAACTCTAACCCCGGCAGCAAGCCTCCCAGAGAAACAAATTCTAGTCGATCCTCGAAAATACTGATTAACGTACTGGCACTAAATGAATAATCTCGGTGAACTAACGTATTAAGTAATGCCTCACGAACGGCAACCTCCGGATAATCACGGGTATCAATACGACGAAGTTTTTCAAAAGTTGAACCTATTTGATTATGTAGATCAATATAATCGTAAACTTCATTCATTTGTTGCATAAGCGAACCGGAGAATTCTCTACGATCTTTAAATATATTTTGATTACTTCCTTGAAATATGGCTGCCTTAATAGTATAAGGACACTGTTCTGAGAGAAGTAACCCCAAATTCGTATATAATCCATCAGAAGATACCAATTTTAAAGTTTTCAACTGTGGTAATCCGAAAGGAACTTTTCGAAGGTCAAACTCTCTTTTTGTGGATTCAAAAGTTAATTCCTGATTGATAGAGCGCATATCCTCAAATCGATCGCCATCTGTCTCCTTAATCATTTGACGAATAGCCGTATCAGTTGTCGGAACAGATGAATAGCCTTGTCGCACATAAACACCTTCAGGCCTAAGACCTTTCTTAGCTAAATAATAAGGACGATTAGTACCTCGTTGAACACTAATGGCGATGATAGACTTGCCCTCGTAGTTCACTGTTTCATAGTGAATAAACATAGTAACATCCGGCTTGATAGAGTCTCTCACCATATTCGAGATTTGCAATGCACATTCATCAGCATGTTCTACACCTACTACCGTACCATCATCATTGACACCAACATAAATAGTGCCCCCGTCACAGTTTGCAAATGCTATTATCTCTTTTTTTATATCCTCTTGTATAATTGCCTTCAATTCAACAGTTTCGGTTTCTTCGAATTGCATTCTAATCACTCCTTAGATTTTCCCCATCTATATTCTAACCACACTCTAACTTTTCCAATCAAATTCTAACCATTTTCTAATCAATTTCTAACTACATTCTAATCATTCTAATCAATAATGTCAATTAAATTTGATTAGAATAGAATAAAGGCCTCTCGAAAATTCGAGAAGCCTTTATTTATCTGGTGCGCCTAGCAGGATTCGAACCTGCGCACCCGGTTCCGGAGTTTTAAATCATGGTTTTTGTTATTTTTTTCTAGAGCTACTAATTTACCGCAAAGAGCCATAAATAAGCGTTTTGTCTGAATTTCTGCTTTGATAAACTTGGCCTATTATTGCTAAATTTATAAAGTTAATAGAGTTATTGGGCTCAAAATTGGGCTCAAGAACTCTATTAGCTCGTGATCAGCCATTTTATAGATAGGGTTTTTGATAAATTTTTCCTATTTGTCTATTCAACAAGAAACTTAAAAAAGGACCAGATTTGTAAATCTGGTCCTTTCATCAATGCGTATGCTACCTTCTTCCCGGCCGTTAACATCGCTACTTTTGTGTACGGCTTTGACGATGAGATCTGTTTGTTGTCCGAGCAAGGGCTTCTCTGTATGCTTATGTTTCCTCTTGCGGTGGATATCGGTTTACTCATTCCACATTTTATCGTTTTCGATTAACTCTTTTAATTTTTCCAAATTCTCTCTGTTGTATTCAATATCTTGATAGGCATAATAATCCTGGTGCTCTTCCTCAATCTTTACCGGCAAATTAACCACATCGTCTAACTTCCAATTATGCAGAAACGAAACATAACACTGGCGATAATCCGTACGAATCCAGTCTTTTATTGTCCATTCGTCATCAAAAAACGGGTGATACCCACCGGAGCCCCACGGATACATCCAAAGAAGCTTTATATCTTTTCCCGATGTCGATACCCAGTACGGATGGTCACTGTATTTAGAAACCACTCGTCCTTTTCTGTCCAGAATATAGGTGCCGTCTTCTCGCCGGACTAAAAATTGCGACTCATTCAGAACTCCTACCGTATATCCATCTATGTGGATTTTTTCACCGGAAGTGTAGAACACATCATTTTTTTATTTACCCAACCAATAATGTGATTATCTACAGATAACACACGAGTAATGTCATCTTTAACAGTTATCTGTTTCTCTATGATTCCTTTCCTGTTGAGCCAATAAAATGATGATGTTTTATCGTCAACATACTGCCACACTAAGTAGCCTGTTTCTGTCTCGTACAAATCGAAGTCGTCGGATGCATCAATATTGATTTGCTGTTTTTCCACAGCATTTTTACACGTAACCAAAAATAAATCATTTTCGTCATTTTTAGTTAGCATAATTAGTGCCCCGTCATAATTGAATATCGGTCCCGTGAGCAATGCGCCCCTGTTTATTTTTATTCTGACATAATCCGCCAAATCATTCGGATTCAAAAATGTAAAATGATAATATGGATCTCTTACCGTCGGATCATAAGCAATGATCGTTCCACTATATTTATACTGTCTTACATGATACATGTGAACGCATTTCCATACGCCTAATCCCATGAGTATGACAATGAGGCCTAAGCATATCCGCTTAATTACACTGCGAGTAAGTAATCTCATACCAATCACTCTCCTATCCTCGAAACCAAGCCGGTTCCGTGATATTTTCGATAGTCTTCTTTCAAAATATTATTCACTTCATAAGGGGAAACCGCCATGCGCAAAAGCCGTAACGTTTGTGCCGCCGGCGACATCCTTATTTGATAGTGCTATTTACCCCATCATACAATATGGGAGGAATTTTGGGGGAAAATAAATACATTCGCATGCCGATTTATATTTTTCCGCGGAATTTGCGCGCATAAAAAAGACCTTAGAAATCAATCTAAGATCTTTTTATGTACGTATCGGCATGATCTTCGTCAACGCTCGATGTTATATATATGTTTTAACGATTATCTCGATCAGCATCTGTTGCGGTTCTTTATTTTTGCTTTTTTAATATCCTTTTCTCAAAAAAACGTTTTAAATACGGCTCCAGTATTCCGCCCCACCATGCGGATACTAATAAAAAGAAGCCAAAGAAACATAAATTTGAGATAAATGCATCTTCCCAATTGCTTAATTCATGAATGTGCCAAAAATGCTCGTATTCGGAAGTAATAAATAAATACATTATTACCGATACTATTGCCAGTCCGTGCATAAACAAAAGCCACGAAGACTGTATCGTTATAGCTATCCAATATGCAATCATGATGATTAGCCAGAGGAAAGCAGAAGAGTAAAGTCGATATTTTCTATTTCCCATGCTTTGGAAAATGCCAAAAAGTGAAATGCCGCTAACCACCCTAATCCTATTACAAGCATGATTATGAAATTTTCTTCATTGCTCATCGCGCCATGCCGAGGTTGTATGCTCAACCAAGATGATACATACACTATCAACACAAATGAAACCGCTATCAGCAATATTCGTATAACCCTATTCAGCGTAATCATAATCAAATCCTACGGTCTCAATGTTCCGGCAGATTCCAATTCCTCTTTTGTCATTTCAATCGGAATAGATACTTTCCAAGCAATCGGTTCCACACCTAAGGCAGTTCCTACCTTATTCATTTCACCCGACATAGTTCACCGTCGACAAATAGGTCGGCAAATAGTAATGAGTGATCGCTTAAAGTCCATGTTTTTCATAAAAATCATTAAAATAAACCATTATTCTCGCTTTTGTTAAATGGTCGTCCTCTCCTTCCTTATACACCGAAACCACTAAGTTATATTCTCTTTTCTTTGTACTATAGACAAAATAATAGTACCCATTGCGTTTATTGTCATTATCATATTCATGTTCTTCTTTAACCATCCACTCCTTTTCCTTTCCCAACCTCTTTATCTCTTTTGTTAAATCTTCATAGGACAATCTCACCACAATATCCTTCACAAGATCAAGCCGATAACCCCCTCTGTAATACCTTGATTTCTTTATTTCTGATATAGTTTGAATTTCAGAAAATTCTTGTTGATATACTTGCTCAAGCGTATCAGCACGCGCCTGTATCTTGTCAGTAAAAAACATCCCATACACAAAGGTGGATATGAAATAGGAAATCGCCAATAAAAACCAACATGCCACAAAACAATTGAAAGTTTTACGCATCTTTAAATCCTGCCTTTTTATGCGGTCCATGTAAAATCAAATGCTAATCCCATGAGCATGACAATAAGACCTAAGCATATCCGTTTAATTACACTGCGAGTAAGTAATCTCATATCGATCACTATCCTATTCTCGTAACCAAGCCGGTTCCGTGATATTTTCGATAATCTTCTTTCAAAATATTATTCACTTCGTAAGGGGAAATCACCATGCGCAAAAGCCGTAGCGTTTGTGCCGCCGGCGACATCCTTATTTGATAGTGCTATTTACCCCATCATACAATATGGGGGATTTTTTGGGGAAAATAAATACATTAAAATCAGGTACGATCCGACCAGCAACACCAGTTGGAACTGATGCGCAACAAACCGGACGACCTGATCAAACCGGTCGTACTGATGGACGACAAATAATCGTCACTCCCGACACGCCTTGCTTGCAAGGCGTGTTTTTTCATGCCCCAACGCGGCTTTGCCGATACGCGTGAATCTTTCGATCATGTTTCTCACCCTGTTGATTGCATCATGAAAATGATTATTATATACTGAATGAGAATATCAACAAAGAAAAGAGGAATGCTATGAAATCAGGGAAATTATTGGCCGGTTTGCTGGTGGCGCTGGCCGTGATCATCGGCGCGCACTATTTCGGTTCGGTCGACATTCCCGTTGCGGAAGTAACCGCCATTTTGTACGGCAATATGACGAGAGCGGATACCGCTGTGCGACCGGTATCGCAAGTACTGGTTGAATTGGTGCGTGCGCCGCGTATTTTGGCGGGCTTTGCCGCCGGCGCCGTACTGGCCACGACAGGACTTGTCATGCAGACACTCACCCGCAACCCGCTCGCCGAACCGTATGTCCTCGGGATCTCCGCCGGTGCATCGACCGGTGCGGTCGGAGCGATTTTACTCGGCTGGTTCTCGTTTCTCGGCGGGGGCGGTACGTACGTAGCGGCGTTTTTAGGCGCACTGCTCGCCATGACCTGTGTCCTGGTCTTGATGGGGCGGCGGGACAATCCGGTCTTTCTCGTCCTGCTCGGTATGGGTGTCAACGCCTTTTTCGGCGCCTTGACTACCATGCTCATCTACTCCTCAAACAACGAAGCGCAAGTCCGCAGTGCGATGTTTTGGCTCGTCGGATCGCTGGCGGGATTGCAATGGTCGTCCGCCTGGCTGCTCGGTCTGACCGCCCTTCTTTGGGTGGCGATCATCACCTTGTTTCACAACGACTTCGACCTGTTGCTGCTCGGTCGTGACGCCGCCGCCCGCCTGGGGTTGAGCGTACGTCGCCTCCAGTGGCTCTTTATCGTCTTGTCCTCGCTCGCCATTGCGGTGGCTGTTGCCCACACGGGTGTCATCGGCTTCATCGGTCTGATTATCCCGCATATGGCCCGCCGGATCATCGGCCCGCAACATCTGTCGTTGGGCCTGCTCTGCGCGTTGTCGGGCGGTACCATTCTCGTCGTCGCCGATACCGCCGCACGGACACTGTTTCGGCCGGAAGAACTGCCGATCGGCGTCTTGACTGCGCTCATCGGCGCACCGCTCTTTGTCGCACTGATTCGCCGCGCGTACGGAGGTGAACGATAATGTGGGACATCACGCATTTACACTATCAAATCGGGCAAGCCAAACTGCTCACCGATATCAATCTCACCGTACCGACCGGCGCCCGCTTCGGTATCATCGGGCCGAACGGATCGGGAAAAACGACCCTGCTGCGCCATATGTACGGCGAACTTCCCGCCGGCGACGCCGTCCGTTTTGACGGGCGACCGATCGGCGACTATCCCGCCCGCGAATTGGCCCGCAAACTCGCCGTACTCACGCAGTTTGCCACCGACACGGAAGGGCAACTCTCCGTGGAACAGTCCGTTCTGATGGGACGCTATCCGCATACGGATCGCTTCCTCGGATATCGCCGCCAAGACTACGACATCGCACGGCATCATATGGAAATCACGGGCACATTACCGCTCGCCCCGCGCGAACTCGGTACCCTGTCCGGCGGCGAACGCCAACGCGTACAAATCGCCCGTGCGGGCACGCAAGAACCGAACTCGATCATTCTCGACGAACCGACCAACCACCTCGACGTGCGGTTCAAAGTCGAACTCATGCAACTGTTGCAGGACTTTCCGGGTACGATCGTCATGACCCTGCACGACCTCGAACTCGCCTATCGCTACTGCGACCATGTCGCGGTACTCGTCGGCGGTCGACTCGTCGCCTGCGGCGCCCCGCAGGAAATCATGACCGAGAACCTGCTGACCGATGTATTCGGTGTCCCCTTCCGCATCGTGGAATGGGACGGCGAACATTATCCCGTGCTCGCCTGAACATACACATACACATGCGCATACACATACGCATACGCATACGCAACGACATCTCCGCGGAGATGTCGTTTTTGTTTGCCTCCGCCGTATACCACGCATAATAAAACACACCTCACTGCCAACAAGGTGAGGTGTGTTTATTACGACTGACGATCGCACGTCAGTGTGAGATTATTTCAAGCCGTGAATTTCTTTCGCCAAACGGTCCAGTGCCGCTACCGTGCGTACGCCCGGTGTGATTTCCGAAAGTTTTACGCGGATGAAATGTCCTTCACGGACAGCCGTCATATTCTGCAACGCCGGATTTGCTTTCAACGCCGCTACTTTCGCGTCGAAATCCTCCGTATTGCGGATACTCGTGCCATAGTCCACGATGATGATATATTCCGGATCCTGTGCGATAACATCTTCCCAGCTTGCCTTGGCCCAAGTTTTATCCGAGCCGAGACCGCTCATGACGTTCTTCGCGCCGATCAGTTTGAGTACGCTCGTGGTGTAGCCTTCGAATACGGTAAAAGGCTGATCATCTTCCGAGTCAAACACAAAGACACGTTTTTCCGGCAAGTTTTTCAATTTTTCCTGTGCCGCTGCTAACTGTTTCTTCTGTTCCGCTACCCATTTTTCCGCTTTATCCGATGCGTTGAAGATCTTGCCGATCGTCAACATATCTTCAAACAGCGTATCCAAGGTCGCGTCGTCTTTCTGCATGGAATCCGGTACATAAATCGGTACACCGGCTTCGCGAATCTTGCTCGCTTCGATACCGCGTTTGGTGAACGGTACCGGCCAACCGGTCGTAAAGTCCGGTTTCGCTGCGATAAATATTTCGTAGGACGGCCATTTTTCCGCCAATACCGGTACTTTTTCATACGCGGCTTGCAACGGTTCGTAAATATCCTCTTCTTTGAACGCCGTACCCGCCATCTGTTTTTCCAGACCTAAGGTGAGCAACATTTCCGTTGTCGCTTGCGACATGGATACTGCGCGTTGCGGTGCCTTGGTTACCTGTTCCTGGTAAGTGTTCCCGTCCAGTTTTTCTTCCCATTTGATCGGATAGCCTGTCGCTTCCGCCGTCGTGGCCGGCTTATCAGCCCCACATCCCGCCAATGCCAGGACCGACATGGCGACAGCGGTTCCCAATAACCACTTCTTCATACAACTCCTCCTTTGTATTATCCTCGCTCCCCGGCGAGTTTCTGCCAATATTATACCACTATTAGCAACCGTTGTAAGAAGAATTGATGAAAGTAAATATCAATACGGCTTTTGCTTGAAATTTTAAAAATTCATCAAAGGCTCCCTTGTTTTCGTATCTTGATAAAAGGCCTAAGTAGGCACAAGGGGTTTGAAACATAGGTCTGCAGTAGAGGCAAGTCCGTGAATAAATAATATTGACTTATTATTTCTATTTCCGTAGGTAATAAAGTTCATTTAATTCCTCATTATCTGAATAAGTTTTTATACCTTATCTATATTTTCTACCAATGAACAACTTTGAACCTGCAAGGCTTAAAAACTTAGCTTCTCTATGTCCGACAAACATTCCGTTGGTCGTGTCTATTAATTTTATATCCTCGTATCCTTCCCCTTTCAATTCTTCGATAAATTTTTCTATATCTCCGTAATCGGAAAGTCGGTAAAATCTCCCACAGTTCCGTCAAGCATATATTCAGGCAGATCTTTATCGCCTTTTGTAATTTCCCTTGCCGTTTTAAAATATGTAGGTTCAATTATTATGTCAATGAACGCCAAATGACATTGCAAGATATGGCGGAGTTTCATCTGGAATTTGAAACCATTCATCCTTTCCAAGACGGAAACGGTCGCATCGGTCGTTTTTTACTGCTTAAACAATGCTTGGCATGCAACCGGGATCCGATTTGCATTCATAGTGAAAGCGCGCAAGCCTATCGCAACGCCTTGCAGTTATCTCGTGTGGAAAAAAACATTGAACCGTTAGCAGAAGTATTTCAATCGGCGCAAAAAAATTTCAACGTGGAATTTCCTTTGCTATATGACATCCGAAAAAATTATGAGCAGGAAGTGCGAGATATAATCGCATCTGTGAAAACAAGCAGACAAGAGCGAACTCCGGAAAGGGGAATATGAGCGACAAATATAAAATGGCACTCAATCTTCAGTCTCGTTTTTTATTTCCAACCCATGGTATTACTCTGTTTACTTTTTGAATATTCTTCGTAGTCTTTGCCGAATTCATTTCTCAACCATTTTGCTTCTAATATCTTTTGTTTGTTGCCATTCTAATCCTCCTTGCAAAAAAAGAAGTAGATTTTCGCTCTACTTCTCCTAGAAATTTATTTTTTCATTATTTACAAATTTTTTTATAATTTTCTAGCTAAAAATACTAGATGCTCTTTCTCGTTCAGATGGTATTCGCATTTAAATCCTATCTTATTCAATGTTTCTGTGAGATATTCGGGAGAATAAACTTCAAAATCTAGCATATCCGCCCATTTTTTTATATTTTTATGTTCTCTATATGCTCCTTCGTTGCATATTAGAAACTGACCGTCCTTAACTAAAACACGATGGATTTCCCTAAAAGGTACTTCTATATTCTTCCAAAAATAAATGGTTTCAAAGGCAGTTACTATATTTATGGATTCATCTTCAAAAGGTAACTTAGCCACGTCTGCTTCAATAATTTTACACCTGCCATCTCTTATAGCTTCGCTATTTACTGAACTTGCGATATCTACACTTGTTTTAGAATAGTCCATTCCATATACTTTTTTAGCCTTTGTTAAAAAGTATTGAACATTACGTCCACCGCCACATCCTAGATCTAAAACTACATCCGAGGTTTTAATATTCAGAAAGGATCTGCCCCATTTAGCCAATTTTTCGTGACCAATGTTCATTCCTTTCACCATGAAGCGACCGCCGAAATTATTTTTAGGTTTTTTTACATTTTCAAAAAATTTTTTAACATTTTTACCTCCTATTGATAACAATTATTATTGTCATTTGTCATAAATTTTACATTTATTCAATTTTATATCCTATCCGCCTTGATATTTGCCAGAATTCCGAAAATCGAAATTCTTGATTTCCGATTTTCGGAATTCTGGACTTCTGCTTTTCGGAAGTCTTGTTTTTTGTATCTAGGAGAGTCCTTATACATAACAGATGCTATTGCAAGTCTTTGCTTCTGTCCTCCTAATAAATAAATTCTTCTGCCATTTTTGTCTTTACTATTAAATTCTTGTAAACCTTTGATTTTTGTAAAAGCTCTTCATGGTTACCTTGGCTTTCTACTCTTCCGTTTTCAAGAACTACTATCTTATCCGCATTTTCTATGGACTTCATTCTGTGTGAAATGATGACAACTGTCTTATCTTTAATTAAATTATTTAAAGACTCTTGGATTTTTTTCTCATTATCCACATCAAGACTTGCTGTAATTTCGTCTAATATTAGTATCGGTGCATCTTTTAAGAAGGCTCTGGCTATAGATAACCTCTGTCTTTCTCCGCCTGATAACTCAGCGCCGTTCTCACCAATAACCGTATCGAAACCCTTGTCCATTTTTTCTATAAAATCTGTGCAGTTTGCAAGTTTTGCTGCTCTTTTAACTTCTTCGTCACTTGCATTTTGCTTTCCAATCCTAATATTTTCCATGACGCTTTGATTAAAAAGAACCACATCTTGGAAAACTATTGAGACCTTATCAAAAAGAGATTCTGTTGATATTTCTTTTATATCTTTGCCATCAATTAAGATTTGTCCATCGTCATAATCATAAAGTCTTGATATGAGTTTCAAGATAGTTGTTTTACCGCATCCACTTGCTCCCACTAAAGCAGTTACCTCTCCTTGCTTAGCTTTAAAATTTATTCCATTTAAAACTTTTGCGTCTTTATTGTAAGAAAATTCAACATCTTTTAGATCAATATCAAATTTTTTCAAATTATAGTCTTCGCCCTCTTGTAATTCTTGATTTTGAATTTCTTTAAGTCTTTCAATCTTTGGCGTTAAATAAAATATCTCCATCATGCCCTCTTTAGATGCATCTAGAGAGTCTTTTATCTTCATAGCCGCTAGTAAATATCCTACAAGGTAGAGAGGGCTTATCTCTTTATTAATAATTAGATTTACCCCAACAAGTATTACGACAGCAAGGGAAATAAAGCTAAATATTGAAGATATAGACATAGTTAAAATAGTTCCCATTTCCGTCTTCACATGCACCTTTTCACTTTTATCCATTTTTTCATATAGCTTTTCTTTCATTTCCTCTGATAAGCCATAGGCTTTAATCTCCATTTGCATCTCGATATTTTCTTGAAAGCTTTCAGAGTTTTCTCTTAAGGCGTCATAATATTCTTTTTGTCCCTTAACTGAATGTTTTTTAGATAGTGGTATAAATATAAAACTTAATATCGTTGGAATAATTACAGCTAAACCCATCTTGACATTGCCCACTAGCATCATGATGGATATAAGCGGGAAGAATAGTGCCATGCCGCCCACTTTTGGTATTGAGTGGCTCATTGCATGCTCTATACCTTCAATATCAGCCATAATTGTTTGTGAGAGATCGGAAATATCATGCTTAGAAAAGTATGATAGAGGTAGTTTTGATAAATTCTCTGCTGTTCTTACCCTTAAATCTGCACTTTCTTGATATGTTGTGCTATATAATTTATCGTATTCGATAGAAAGCAAAATATACATTGCTATCAAAGTCAAAACCGAGAATGCTAGATAAAATCCCTTGCTTTTGTCAATATTCTCCAAAACTTCTTGCGCAAAAATCATTAGTAATATGGCAGGAAGCATGTTTATGAAATAGACGAAAAATGAAGCCAGTGTTGCTTTACTTAAATTTCTTGCTCCTTTATCTGTAAGAGCAAATCTTTTTTTATAAAACTCCTTCATTTGAAACCCTCCATTCATTCGTACTGTTAAAGAGCTCTTGCAGTCTCTTATACCTTGTATCTCTTGACATTAATTCTTTGTCAGAACCTCTTTCTATAATTTTTCCATTATCCATTACAAGAATTTCATCTACATCTTTAATCGTAGAAAGTCTATGAGCAATCATGATAACTGTTTTATCCTTCATAAGGTTCTTGAAAGCTTTTTGTAGTTCAAACTCGTTATCCGGGTCAATAGATGCTGATGCTTCATCCATAATAATAATTTTGGAATCCTTTAAAATTGCTCTGGCAATTGCAATTCTTTGTTTTTCTCCACCGGATAAATAAACTCCTTTTGAGCCTATGATTGTCTTTTCTCTTTCAGGGAATTTGTCTAATATCAAATCGCATCCTGCTAATCTTAAGGCTCTCATGACATCATCTTTGACCGCGTCTTTATTGGCTAAAGCTACATTTTCATAAATGCTCTTCTTAAACAGTTTCGAATCTTGGAAAACAAATGAGATAGCTTTAATTAAGGCTTCGTCAGAATATTCAGATATTGGCATACCGCCTATCTTTATGCTTCCTTCATTAACATTGTAAAAACCTGATATAAGTTTTGCTACTGTTGATTTGCCCGAACCGGATGAACCAACTAGTGCATAGGACTTTCCTTCTTGCAAACTAAAAGATAAGTTTTCTATTACTGCTTTATCATTATAAGCAAAGCTAACATTATCAAACTCTATATTATAGTTTTTAAAATTATTAAGATTGCCGTGCTCCAATTTGTCTTTTTGCATCTCCTTGTATAGAGCTTCTAAAGTATCTACTGCATAATTGCCTTGAGAGATATATAAGGAGTACCACATCATTCTCATAAATGAAACAAAGAGGACTCCCGATAAAAATAAAATCATGATAAGCTCAAGTAAAATCACCTTGGCACTACCTAAGCTAGCCATAAAATAAACTATAGGTATAATTAAAATTGCAATTAATCCAAAGAATAACCATTGATACAAAACATAAGGCTTTTTACAAGACAGTGAATAATCGTAAGCATACTTTGAATAATCTTTTATCGCCTTATAAAAGCTTTTAAATGACTCTACATTTGCTCTAAATATTTTTACAACTTGCATTCCTCTAACGTATTCAACGGTCTCGGCACTTAGTTTAGATAGAGCTTCCTGGTATATCTTCATAAATTTTTGCTCGCCCATCATTGCCCCTAAAATTAAGCAACCAATTATTGTAAGAGCAAGTAAAGCGATGCCAACCCTTATACTTACTATAAAGCCAAGTACAAGCACAAGCACGGGTGTAATTATTGCCTGAGAGCTATCAGGAATCATGTGAGCTACAACCTGATGAGTTTGTGCGGCATTGTCATCAATGATCTTTCTTATTTGACCGGATGGATTTAAATCAAAGAACCTAAAGCTTGCGTTCTCTAAACCATCAATTCCTCTTTTTCTTAAATTTGTTTCAAGCCTAAATCCCAATAAATGGGAAAAAGCTCCTGAAGCAAAATAAAATATTGCTCCTGCTGTTAATATAAGAGCAGATTTTATTGCTAAATTTTCTGCTCCAGATAAATCTGTATGGATAATTAAATTGTCTAAAAATCTGTAAATTAAATAGTATCCATATACTGTAATTACTGCAGATATAACAGAAAAAATTATAGCGAAAAATCCAAGATATTTTTTGTCTTGTACATAAGCAAATAGCTTTTTATAAATCTTCATAATATTATCTCCCTTTTCTTTGATATCCCGTTTAGATATAAATTTGCTTTGTTGACAATAACTATCATTACATTTTTATCATACATCGGTTATAATTACTAATACAATAGTTTTGAATTAATAAGGCTAATTGGAATATTGTCTAAAAGGGATAGGCGAATTATGAGTTACTATGATTTTGTAAAAGATTATATGAAGGTAGATGAATGTAAAAACAATAAGAAGTATTCAAGTGCAGGTCATACATTTTGTTGGAGCAAAAATAATTCAACTCATGCAGAAGGGCTTTATTGGTTTTATGAAGGAGATGGCTTCATTATTGATGTCCACGATTTTTATATCAGAGAAGAAGTTGTTCAAAATAGTACTTATAGTATGTCAGACTATGTTTCAATCTATTCAAGCTACATCGTCAGCGCAAATGGCGAGAAATTTAGTCCTTATCAAACTTTGACTGCAAACTCTTTATGCACTCTTGATTTTGATAATATAAGAGATGACTTCCTGTTTTTATTACACGAGAATTCATATTATCTTTCTGTTTCTATAGGCTTTAAAAGAGAACTTTTGGAAAAGCACCTATCATCCATTAATATTGATCCAGAATCTTTTTATTCGACCTTACTTCAAACGAATCAAATTATACTTACAAAGGCCTTAGAAAAAGTGGCAATGGAAATATTAAATTGTAAGATGGACGCTCCTGCCGCTGATTTTTTCTTTAAAGCCAAAGCAAATGAATGGATAAGTATAGTAATAGATACCTACTTAAATAGGAAGAAATATAAAATTGAGTCTGATGATAATAAAGCACTTGAAGATGTAGCAAGATTCTTAGATGATCATTTCGCCATGAATGTAAATCAAGAAACCCTTGAAAAAATCTCAAGAATGAGCGGAACAAAATTAAAAAATTTGTTCAAAGAAAAATATGGTCAAAGCATTACAGAATACACCCAAAGAAAAAGAATGAATGTAGCTGAAACTCTTCTCTTAAATACCGAACTACCTATAAAGGAAATTGCAGAATCTGTTGGATACACATCCCATAGCAAATTTTCCATTTATTACAAAAGATATAAGGGAAAACTTCCTAGTGAAGTCCGTAATCTAGCTTGCGAACATCTCAATTTAAAATGCGATTGCTGTAATTAAGATAAATTTTTTTATACGCCTTTATCTTTTATGAGTTTATATATATTTGTATAGGTGTGTATAAATTTGATAAAAAATTAACAAAAAAATAAAGACAGTCCGAGACTGCCGATATTTACCTCTCTGTTCCTTTGCTATGTTCTTTCTTATTTGACTTAGTTTTTTCATCTGTCTTAAAGATTTTTATTTGCCCTAATATGGACTTTTTATCCTTGTCTTGACTTTCTTTACTTATTCTTTTACTTTTAAGAGCTTAGAATATAAAAAGAGATATTATATTAAAACAATATTTCTCCGGTGCTGGGACTGGGACGGGACTAAAAATTTGAAAACGTCCTATAATTAGGTGGATTTAGTGATATTAGAAAAAATAGAATATGGTATTTTGAATGGTTTGAGATATATCGGACGTTTGGAAAAGAAAAGGGGGAATAATATATAGTGTTTTTCAAAGAATTTGAAATAAATTGGGCTCAAACATGAAAAAAGACTTCTCGAATTTTCGAGAGGCCTTTATTATGCTGGTGCGCCTAGCAGGAATCGAACCTGCGCACCCGGTTCCGGAGACCGGTGCTCTATCCCCTGAGCTATAGGCGCATATTGGGATAACCTCTTTTTTCAAAACAATCATGAAAAGTGAATGCAAGAAACCGTCAAGGTTACCCAATTATTATAACAGTGCCAATTATACACTGTCAAATACATGACTTAGTCGTGTTTAAGCTGTTTATTACCAATACCTGTTTTGCGAAGAATGGCGAAACAAAGGCTTAAAATAACAGCCACTACGGTAGCAAGGCCCATGCCTTGAAGGACAACCGGACCAAGTGTTACCTGAGCGCCGCTGAGACCTGTAATCATAACGATGGACGTTAAAATCAAATTATCAGGACGGGTATAATCAACCTTACGTTCAACGAGCATACGCAAGCCGGATGCCGCAATGATACCGAACAACAAGATACTTACACCACCCATAACCGGTACCGGAATCGCATGGATTAAAGCAGCAATTTTACCGATAAAGGAGAAGATAATCGCTAAAACGGCAGCTCCGCCAATAACATACACGCTGAATACACGCGTGATGGCCAAAACGCCGATATTTTCACCATATGTCGTATTTGGCGTAGCACCAAAGAAACCGGAGAGAATGTTAGCAATACCATCGCCCAACAACGAACGTTCAAGCCCCGGATCTTTCATGAGGTCACGACCTACGATGTTACTGGTTACTACCAAGTGGCCTACATGTTCCGCAAACACAACGAACAAGGCCGGCATAATCATCAAGATTGCATTAATATTGAAAACCGGTGTGGTCATATGAGGCAAGGAGAACCAAGCTGCTTCGGATACTTTTGAAAAATCTACCACGCCCATGAAGGCCGCTAACACATAACCGGATACAACACCGATTAATACAGGAATTACCGCAAAGAAACCGCGGAAAATAACAGTACCCAAGATAGTTACAATCAAGGAGAACATAGAAATCGTCACAACTTGTGTGTGCGTCATGCCCAAGGTCTGCCAGCTGTCGCCGACGATACCGGCCATACCCATAGCTACCGGACCGAGTTCCAAGCCGATAACGGCAATAATAGCCCCCATCGCAGCCGGTGGGAATAACAAATCAATCCAACCAATACCTACGGCACGAACGATGAATGACAACACGATAAATGCTAAACCGAAAGCAATAAACCCGCCTTGTGCCGCTTCATAAGACATGCCGGCTGCCATAACGGATAATACCGGCGCAATAAACGCAAAACTGGAACCTAAATAAGAAGGAATTTTTCCTTTACAAATAAATAAGTACAGAATGGTACCAATCCCGTTCATAAATAACGCCGTTGCCGGATCCGCTTTTAATAAGTACGGAACCAATACGGTAGCCCCGAACATAGCAAATAAATGTTGAAAACTCAACGGCAACATGGCCACATTTGACGGCCGTTCAGATACGTCAATAAAGTCTTTCATTCCTCTAAATCCTTTCTGAAATCCTTGTTTTAACACATAAAAGATCGTTTAATTTATTTAATGCCGTCAATTGACGGTTAAATACAGATATTCAACAACACACTAAACAGCTAACGTTCGTAAAAAACCTTCACGCTAACGCGTTAATCCTGTTCTATCTGACACCACCGGCAGTCGGTCTGAAACGACTACGCGTTTCTTCACGAAGTGACGGTGCCACACCTTGTGCTCCAATTCGACGATTAGCCAATTCATTGCTTCGTGAAATGCTGAGTAATATCGCAATAGCCAACATATTCATTACTAATGATGAACCGCCGTAAGAAACAAACGGCAACGGTACCCCGGTAACCGGCAGTACACCGCAAACCATCAACATATTGAAAAAGGCCTGTCCGCCAATAAGGCAAGTTATCCCGATGGCTACTAATTTACCGAATAAATCGCAAGCATCGGCAGCCACCCGTAAGCCGTAATAAACGAATAAGAATACGACTGCGGTTAACAACAACGCTCCAATTATGCCCGTTTCCTGTGCCCAAACCGCAAAGGCAAAGTCTGTATGTGCTTCCGGCAAGTAAAAGTATTTGGCGGTCCCTTCACCGAGGCCCTGCCCTAAAATGCCGCCGGACCCGATGGCCAACATACTTTGAACACTTTGATAACTAAGTGTCTGTGCATGTCCCCAAGGATCAAGCCATGCCAAAATACGTTCTAAACGATAGGGTGACATCATAACGAGAACCACAAAGCCGGCTATGACAATGCTGCCCAACACCATCAAACGCTTACGAGATTCCTTGCTCATTTTGCCCATTACCATCAAAAGCAACGGAAAGGCCAAAATCAACACGGCAGTCCCCGTATCCGGCTGAATTAAGGTCAATGTGGCAAACGCAATCGGAGCCCACAAGGCTTTTGAAATATTAAACTGCGTCTGAAATTTATACGGTTTGCCATAACAATCGTGTTTTTCAAACAATTCCACTGTCGGATAGCGCTTACGCCAATCATCAATGCATTTAGCGGCCCACAAAATAACAGCCAACTTAGCAAATTCAGACGGCTGAATCGAAGCGCCAAAAGGCAACGGAATCCAACGACGTGCACCGTTAATGACTTCACCGGCCACAAAAACTACCAGCAAAGCAATCAAAACGACCAACATGATGCTGTTTAAGGTATTTGAATTTTTAAATCTCCGATAATCCAAACGATACAGCATTCGCCCGAAAAACAGGCCTACACATAAATAGAATATGTGTTTTACGATATTACTGGAAAAAAACGAACCTTGCCGCACCAAATCAACGGATGTGGCACTATATATATTGAAACTGCCGATAATAATCCAAATGCCCACCATTACCATAATGGCTTGTGCATCATTACGGAACAACATTTTCAAACTGAATGCAGGCTTTTTTTTAACCTCTTGAGCCATGGCTACGCCTCCTCAGGTTTGATTGCTTCCAAACGGAAAATAGGCTGTCCTTTTTTACTGAATTTTTCTTCGTATTCGGTCATTACATTCGGCATATCCGTGCTGTGTAAATCGTAAGTTACATTTTTTAATGTCCAACCGCATTCTTTAAATTCTTCTAAAGAGAACAAGAAGAGTCCTTCATTGTCGGTTTTGAAATGAATTTCGCCCTGTGGTTTTAACAAACGAGCGTATCTGTCTAAAAACGTACGGTATGTCAAACGACGTTTGGCATGACGTGCTTTTGGCCATGGATCACAGAAGTTAATGTAAAAACGGTCAACTTCGCCCGGTGCTACAACATCTTCAATACCGGCAATATCAAATAAAGATACCTTGGCATTCGGTAAATTTCGTTCAAATACCTTCTGTGCCGCATAATATAAAACGCCCAACTGCACTTCAAAGCCTACGAAGTTAGCATCCGGATAAGTTTCTGCCATGCCGGCTATAAAGCGGCCCTTACCGGTACCTAGTTCAAAGTATAAAGGTTTGGTTGGATCTTCAAACAGCTCACGCCACTTGCCTTTATGTACCTCGTGGTTTTCCAAAATTACATGGGAATCATATTCATGAATAGCCTCGTCAATCCAAGGTTTTCTACGTAATCGCATACTATCTCCTTCACAACTATATGTTAAAATTCTCTATTTAATTAATTATATAGTATTGCCGTAAATTGCACAACGGAACAGAGGGAGAATATGAAATGAGTGACGCAAAAAGAGGGAGATAGAGCAAAAACAATGAATCAATGCAATGGTTATAGGACAAAACAATGGAGCAAAAACAATAAAATAAAACAAAGAGGCTGTATCCAAATGCAATTTTACTCACATTTTAGATACAGCCTCATTTGCTTAAGAAAAATAGTTACTACTGCATTTTTTAGTCAAGCCGCGTCCCCTGCATTCACTGACTGCCACGATTGACTAAAATTGCTTTGTGGAAACTCTTGCTTAGCTCCCCTGTGCCACCTCCTGCCTTAACACTAACTACAGAAATGTACTGCTATATACACCCTTACAATTGTGTATCGCTATTTACACCCTTACAATTAGGTACTGCCTTGATTCAACTATCGCGCACTCATTAAGGACTGAACCAATTCTTCCAACTTCTGAATTCGTTCATTTTGACTTTCGTTCTGAGCTTTCAAATCATCAATTTCACTGGTTTGTTTTTCAACATACTCAATTAAACGACCTTTGCTCATGCCGGCATACGGATTGGAATTACCGAACTTCAAGCTGACGCCCATGTTCATCATGTTTTCGCCATTACCCATAGATCCGCCGATACTGAATAAAGTGTTTTCATTCGGACGATAGAAGGCACCCAAGGCTACCGCGTTAGAGCCATGATAAGTACCCATACCGGCCGTGAAGTTCCACTTGTTATCCGGATCGTAATCGAGTGGATGCAAGGCTGCCAAAGCGGCGGCACCGGCATCGGATTTATTAACCTTCGAATCCAGTTTGGAAATTTGATGTGCATTGTTTTGAACGGCTGTTGCTACACCACCGATAGCTGTTGACAATTCTTCACGAACCATGTAAACCTGGCCGGTTGTAGCGGCACTGCTTCCATCGGCCGAAAGTTCTACAGCTTTGACATTCTTAATTTCCTTGTCATTAGCATTGATACCATCTTTGGAAATGTACGTCATGTTATCAACGGAAATACTGTTGCCAACTTTCAAGTCGTCACTTAAGGATAAGTTGTACTCATTCTTGCCTTCCACTTTCACAGCGTTGATATTATCATCGCCGTTAATCGTAGTTGCACCAACAGAACCTGCTATAGTGCTGGCAAAATCTTTCAACTGACCTTCTGTCGCTGCGCGGTCTTCAACAACATTATCAGCATACCACTTCGTATTGGTTAAACCGGTAATCGTACGGCTTGCAGTTTCACCTTCACCGGATTTCTTACCGTCAATAGTAATACCGCCAACTGTGATTTTTTCATCAAGACTAAATTTGACACCCTTAGTCGCATCATTAGCATCGACTTTTTCAACCTTAACACCGGTTTCGATATCGCCTACTACATTGGCTACGCCAGCTTTACCTTCGATGTTTTCAATCTTAGTGTTGATGTTAGTAATGTCTTTGTTGATATTGGTGATGTCGTTGTTAATCTTAGTGATGTCTTGCTTAACATTGGTTACATCGCCTTCAACCTTACTTACACGAGTTGTCAAGTTGGAAATATTGGTTGTATTATCGTTTACTTCCTTAACAAACGCCGGATCTAAACCAACTGTGATATCATTACCGCTCTGGGAAATCTGAATTTTAGAGCCGTTAACGAAGTTAATCACAGAGTCTTTCTTAACGGAGCGTTCGCCGGTAACATTTACGGTTAACTTCCAAGCACCTGCTTCACCAAGGAGCGTGTCGGTAATGCCTAATTTAGTCTTCCAGCTATTTACATTAGCATCGGACAAGTTAGTTGCATCAACTTTTGCGGAAGAATCGGCAACGGCCTTCAATTGTTTTTCAGTAGCGGCACGATTTTCAACAATGCCATTAGCTTCCGGATCCCAATTAGTATTAGCTAAGCCCGTGATAAATAAACCATCTTCTGTCTTTCCAGCCTTAGTTGTTGGAACGGCTTTCTGATTAGCGATGTAGATACCGCCGGTAACATTCACTTTCTGACCGTTAACGTCTTTCACAGCCATAGTGAGATTGTTTTCGCCAATATAATCGCCTAGCTCACCATTTTCACCGGCGGTTGCAGATTTACCGTCGAGAATAAGTTCGGTATGCGCTCCACCGACAGAAGTTACAACGTTAGAAATTGCTGCATTCAACTGATCTTCGGTTGCGGCTCGACCACTTACGATACCGGTAGTTGGATCCCATGTAATATTAGTGAGGCCTGTAATCGTATCGGTAGACGCAATTGTGTAATTTGTAGAACCATCAGTTTCCGTCTTAGGCGTAATCTCAACATTATCACCGGCAGTCAGAGTTACCTTATTGGCTTTCAACTGTGAAACGTTAACCGCATCTTTATCATCGACACCGTCAGCAACATTGATAATACGTTGGTTACCGCTATCCAAGCCGGCTGCACTTAAAGTTACCTGACTGCTATTAGCATCGGCCGCCTGTCTGAACGTAGGATTGTTTTCATCTTGCGGCGGTGTAAAGGTTAACTGACCTTCTTCCAAGTCGACGAATTTGGACAACTGAATATCGTGAATTAATTGACCATCAACTTCTTTTACACTCATAGTGAGGTTGTGATTTTTAACATATTCACCATGTTCACCGTTTTCACCCGGTTTAGCCGTTTCACCATAGACAGTAACTCTGTTATGATGTTCCGGCTTATTGGCAATTTGTCTAAGTTGAGCCATATTAACAGCATCAGTATCAAACTTACCTGGTGCCACGTTAACGATACGTTGGTTACCATTGTCGAGACCCGTAGGACTTAACGTCACTGAAGCTCTTACTAGATTTGTTACAGCATTTAAAGCTTCACCGTCTTTAGTATATGTCTGCGTATCCGCATCATATGTGGCCCCTCTTAAATCACTGTACCACTTACCATCTTGGCCTTTAACGAGCCACTTGTCGTTTTCATCTTTCATAGAGTCAGATGCAATTGTGATACTACCATCAGCCAAGTTAAGGTTCTTTGCTAATTTAACGGTTAAGCCACCATCAGCTGCTACCACACCGATATTTTTATCCGTGAGTAGTTTCGCATCGCTAATTCCACCTTTAACTTCTAAAGTTTCGTTAAGCTTCTTAGGAATGGTTACATTTTCTGTATCCCCGGCAAACTTCAAACCATCTTCCAACGTAGCTACTGTATGCTCTTTATCCTTTTCGTCAACATATACGATACGAGTCATACCGTCTTTGCCGTCCTTGCCAGGCGTATCGATTACGACTTCATTACTCAACTTGAGATCATAAACTTTCTGACCATTGACATCTTTAACAGCCATGGTGAGATTATTATCGCCAATGTAGTCGCCTAAGGCACCATCAGCACCGGCTTTGGCAGATTTACCGTCAAGAGTAAGTTCGGTGTGAGCTTTAGCAATTGATTCCACAATTTTTAGTTGGGCTACGTTGACTGCATCTGTATCTTCACTACCGGCCGCAACATTGATAATTTGTCTTGTAGATCCTGCACTGCCTACGGAAACAGTGCCATTTCCAGACTGCCATGCACCAATTATCTGTTTCTTTTCATTTACAGCAGAGAAGAAATCACTATGATCAGCAACCCAAGCATCTATTTTACTTCCTGCCTCAGCTCGTTCTGAGGATGTAGTTGCATCATAATAGGCATCTATCAACCCATTATATTCAGCTATTAAAGGCTCAAGCATAGTTGTAAGCTCATCATATCGTGCTTTTTGGCCAGTGGATATCAATACTGCTTCAAACGAACTATTATCGCCACCTAAGGCATAACCAATTTTACCTTTTTCACGGCCTGCTACTGAATACGCACCAATAGCAACTCCATTCTCTATACTGCCCTTTGAATTATAACCAAGTGCTACAGCTCCTTGTTCCTTTGCACTTGCATAAGTACCTATAGCCGTCCCTCTCTCTTGAGCGGATGTCATTCCGCCAAAAGTAGCCCCCTGTTTATTTGCTCTCGAATAAGAACCGACAGCTGTATTTAAATAGGTTTGTCCTATTTTCCTCCAATCTGAACCATCCGATGTATCTTTTAAGAAGTAAGCATTAAGTCCGCTGGCCTCAAAATATTTTTCCTGTTCTTCCGGCGAAAGTGCATTATACGCATCTCCATCTATGTACCCATTGTGGGCAAAACTTTGATAATCAATCGCTACAGAATTATGACCGGCGGCAACATTGCTTCTTCCGATAGCCAAAGATTTTTGGCCTCGCGCATTAGTATAGGCGCCTAATGCCGTAGAGCGTCTATCTTCAGCAATACTCTCAGCACCAAAAGCCGATGAGCCCTCACCTAATACCTTCGAACTTTCACCAACCGCCAAAGATTGAAAAGCTAGAGCCTGTGTACTATTCCCTATAGCGGTAGAGCCTTGTCCTTTAACTTTCCCATAGGTTCCCAATACAACCTGAGCAACACCGCCAAAACTTTTTGCATCCCCACCAATAAAAATACCGCTTCCTGCATCCTTCGGATCGGTATCATAGTCTTTAGCATTTCTACCAATGACAATACTCCCATGAGCGGACTCAGCATTCTCGCCAATCACCAATGCATATTGTGTATTAACATTGGATATTTTTGCACTATCACCAATAGCAATAGTCCCCGGGCCTATTGTCGAGGCATTCCGTCCAATGGCAATCGCATTTTTCCCCTTAGCGCCATCATTATTCCAGTTTGTACCATCCGGTGATTCACTATCATCAGCATTTACAGAAAAATAGTGAACCTTTTCCTCACTAATTTTATTATTTAGTTTATTATTAAGTGCTTTCAACTGTGCCACGTTAACTGCGTCAGAATCTTCACTACCGGCTGCTACATTAGTTATCTGTCTGGTCGCATCTTCTTTGCCTACAGATACTGCACCAAAGCCTGATTGCCAAGCATTACGCATCTGGTCTCTTTCTTTTACAGCAGCGAGGTATTCAGGATGTTTTGCGTTCCATGCATCTAATGCCTGCCGAGCCTCTGCTTCTGCCGCCGATCCTACATCAGTATTACTATAAGCAATTATTAATTTATCATATTCAGCTTTTAAGGACGCAATTGTCTCTAAAGCTTTATTGTACCTTACATTTTCTCCACTAGATTCCAAAGCCTTTTTTAAAGTACTGTTATCGCCACCTAAGGCATAGCCGATTACCCCTTTTTCACGCTCTGCTTTTGAAGCCGCCCCCAAGGCGACCCCTCTTTCCGTGTAGGCCTTAGTACTTACCCCAAGGGCAATACTCTGCTCACCCTCTACGATCGTGTAAGATCCTACAGCTGTTCCCCAATAATCACCTGCTTTTGCCTTCATACCGATAGCAATACTTCCTACGTGTTGTGCTTCAGCTCTATCATCGGTAGCAAAGCTGGAAGTTCCTGAGGCTTTAGCCATAGAACCTATGGCAGTGGACTGATTACCGGTAGCTTCAGTTATATTACCAATCGCTAACGTGGCCGCACCTAACGCTTTAGTCAAATGACCGATAGCTATAGAACGCGGTGTAGGTGTCCACATATTTTTAGTACTGGAAAAACCATAACCTTTATTATTTTTTAAATCATTTCGTTCTTCCTCAGGTAAAGCCATAAATTCGCTCATCGTATACTCTTTAAAAGTCGTACGATAATATAAAGTATTATCTTGTGATCCTATTGATAGATCTTGCCGTGTATAATCCTTCTTTTCTTCAACTGGCAACGCCTTGTAAGTTGCCTCATCAATACCCGGTTCAACCCCTGCTATTGCATAATTCCCCCAAGCTTGGGAATAATTCCCGATACTCCATGCATCACTTCCCATTGCTTGGCCTTCCATTCCAAATGCTTTTGCATTCTGACCGATAGCAATCGAATTTTCACCCGTAGCACCATCATTATTCCAATTCGTATCTTCAGGGGCTTTACGATCCTCAGAGTTTACAGAGAAATAGTGTATCTTATTATCATCCAACTTATTAGTAAACTTAGTATTAAGATCTTTCAATTGAGCCACGTTAACAGCATCAGTATCTTCACTACCTGCTGCCACACCGGTAATTTAACGAGTCGCAAAATCTGTACCTACCGAGGCAGCACCAAAATACGATTTATAGGCAGCCGTAATTTTTAATAAGGCCTGCTGGCTAGCGGTCAATTTTGTCTTAGCTTCTTCGGCTGCAGCTCTTAATGCTTCATTATCTCTATCAGCTTTCCATGCCGCATCTTTTTCTTTATAATCTTTTTCATTTGCTGTAATAGCCTCTACAGCTGCATAATATTCGTCTAGCCAAGATACGTAAGTAATTCAATATCACTAGTAAATGCAGTATGATCTGCTATATAGCCGTAGGTGTCATAACCTCTATCGGCTACACTACTAGACCCGATTGCCACAGATGAGCTTTTAGTAGCAACAGCATTATGGCCGATTGCAATTGAATCTGCCCCGGTTGCGTTATTATAACTTCCTAAGGCCATTGAATAATCACCGGCAGCATTTGCATGATGACCCATTGCAATGCTGCGTCTTCCTGAAGCCTCCGCGATAACCCCCATACCAATAGAGCCACTGCTTTGAGCTTTTGCTCTATCACCGATAGCAATGGATGATTCATTCAAAGTTTCCGTATTACTTATCGCGGTATTACCAATAGCAATACCGGCTTTGCCATAAGCCTCAGCGCCAGGACCTACGGCAAGAGAGCCTTCGCCCAATGCCTTTGCATTAGTCCCTTAGGCCGCACTATGACCAATACCGGTAGCGGTAGCATTCCAGCCTACCGCTGTATTCGATGAATTGGCATTAGCATTAGCATTTGTACCAATGGCTACAGACGTATCCATTTTTGTAGCCGAATTATCCCCTATAGTAACGCCTGGGCCTTCTCCCAATTGTAATTTTGCAATCACCGCATCATACACGGCCTGCTGATCAGTAGTTAAATCAGCCGCTAATACATCCGCCCCCGGATATAGCACTGAACTCGTAAGCAATGACACAACTAACAGTGTTCTGGATTTCTTACTCATATAACATACCCCTTTCAAGTACCTATACCTAATTATCCCCATAATGTAAGAAAATAATCCTTCACCTATCGTCTTCTATATTCAGTTTTAATCCCCTAAAAAGATGACTAAATATCATATTATATATTCACATTAATCATTTATAATATAATAATGACATATTTATCAAATTTAATCAAATCTTTTGGTTAATTGTAAACTGAAATTGAACATATAAAAAATCCATAGTGAATACCGATTTGTGTTATGATTAATGTCGCTA
>PPYE01384476.1_pt1 | contig 50584 bp, 46 predicted proteins | sample 1559881 | NCBI WGS metagenome assembly PPYE01 (sample SAMN08240022, study PRJNA423297) | Human gut metagenome, whole genome shotgun sequencing project.
ATCCTCGCCCGTCCTCGCCTGTCCTCGCCTGTCCACCACCCGTCCTCGCCCCCGCCGTTTCCTTCACTCGCCTTCGCTCTCTGTCCCGTCCAGCCCCTCTCCTCTGCCTCTGCCTTTAATTTTTCCGTCCCTCCGTCCCCTGTTTTACCCCTGTTTTACCCCTGTTTTACCCCTGTTTTACCCCTGTTTATTCCTGTCCTTAGTCTCTCCGTCCTTTTATGCCCCTGCTTTTCTGGCTTTGTCCTTCCGGCCTGTACTTCTTGTTTCCGGCACAACTTGTTCACGTGCGTTCCTTCATTTCGTTCTTTTTTGCGATCCTCTCCGACCCTCCTTTTCTGCTGTTCTTTTCCTGCGGCTCTTCTTGCATCCTTTCTGAGCCTCCTACTCGGGTGTCTTCTTCCCGCGCCCCGTCCTGCATCCTCTCCGAGCCTCCTTCCTGAACCTCTTTTTCGGGCATCCCTTTCCGTGTCCTCCTCTCCGCGTTCCACCCCTCCGAATCCTCTTCCTGCTGTGTCCGTCTCGGATCCTAATTAATGCCTTTAATGGTTCTGTCTGTAAAGAAATAACTTTATTTTTGTCGGGTCTTAAAATAATTTTTATCTTTGTTGTTTCAAGTGATTGATTAAAAAATTATATGTATATGCATATTTATTTTAAATATATTTTCGAATGAAAGCCAAAACTTATGTAAAGGGCGTTGCCGCATTGTGCGCCTTCGCGGCGGTCGCCTGCACGGGCGTCCAGCAATCCCGGGGCGATGTGGCCGTCTATCTGGACGAGTCGCAGCCGCTTGAAAAGCGTGTCGAGGACGCTCTTTCGCGGATGACGCTCGAAGAGAAGGTCGGGTTGCTGCATGCGCAGTCTAAATTCTCGTCGGCGGGCGTCCCGCGGCTGGGCATCCCCGAAGTGTGGTGCACCGACGGCCCGCACGGCATCCGCCCCGAGGTCTTGTGGGACGAGTGGGATCAGGCCGGCTGGACGAACGACTCGTGCACGGCATTCCCCGCGCTGACGTGCCTCGCCGCGACGTGGAACCCCGAAATGTCGGCCCTCTACGGCAAATCCATCGGCGAGGAGGCGCGTTACCGGGATAAGGACGTGCTGCTGGGGCCCGGGGTCAATATCTACCGTACGCCCCTGAACGGGCGCAACTTCGAGTATATGGGCGAAGACCCCTTCCTGTCGGCCCGCATGGTCGTGCCTTACGTGCAGGGGGTACAGCAGAACGGGGTTGCCGCCTGCGTGAAGCACTTTGCCGTGAACAACCAGGAGCTGCGGCGCCATGAGGTCGACGTGGTGGTCGACGACCGTGCCCTGCACGAGATCTACCTCCCGGCCTTCAAGGCTGCGGTACAAGAGGGCGGTGCCTGGGCCATCATGGGCGCCTACAATAAATACAAGGGCGAGCATTGCTGCCACAACCAATACCTGCTGAACGACATCCTCAAGCGCGACTGGGCGTTCGACGGCGTGGTCATCTCCGACTGGGGCGGCGTGCACGATACGCGCGAGGCCATCTTCAAGGGACTCGACATGGAGTTCGGCACATGGACGGACGGCCTGAACTGGGGCGCGACCAATGCCTACGGCAATTACTACCTGGCGAATCCCTACCTCGAACTGCTCCGCAGGGGCGAGGTGGGTACCGGGGAGCTCGACGACAAGGCCCGCCGCGTGCTGCGCCTGATCTTCCGCACGGCGATGAACAGCCGCAAACCCTTCGGGTCGCTCTGCTCGCCGGAGCATAATGCCGCCGCACGCCGCATCGCGGGCGAGGGTATGGTGCTGCTCAAGAACGACGGCGGGGTGCTTCCCGTCGACCTTTCGAAAACGAAGAAACTGCTTGTCGTGGGCGAGAACGCCGTGAAGATGATGACCGTCGGCGGCGGTTCCTCGTCGCTCAAGGTGAAACACGAGTGTACCCCCCTGGAGGGCATCCGTGCGGCCGTCGGCGACAAGGCCGAGGTGCTCTACGAGCGCGGTTACGTCGGCGACGTGACGGGCGACTACAACGGGGTTGTGACCGGACAGGATCTCTCGGAAGGACGCTCCGGGGCTCAGCTCCTCGCCGATGCCATCGCCGCAGCCCGCAAGGTGGATGCCGTGGTGTTTATCGGCGGCCTGAACAAGGGCGACCATCAGGATTCCGAAGGCGCCGACCGTTTGCAACTCGGGCTGCCTTACGGACAGGATGCCGTGATCGGGGCTTTGGCCGAAGCCAACCCCAACCTGGCCGTGGCGATCGTCTCGGGCAATGCCGTGGCGATGCCGTGGATCGACCGCGTGCCCGCCGTACTGGAGGCCTGGTATTCGGGCTCCGAGGCCGGCAATGCACTGGCCGACGTACTGTTCGGTGCCGTCAACCCTTCGGGTAAACTGCCCTTCACCTTCCCGGTACGTCTGGAGGATTGCAGCGCCCACTCCGCCGGGGAGTATCCCGGCGACGGGCAGGTCGTCTACCGCGACGGGATCTTCGTCGGTTACCGCTGGATCGAGAAGGAGCGGATCGAACCCCTGTTCGCCTTCGGCCACGGCCTGAGTTATACGACGTTCGACATTGCCAACGTGCAGGCGGATCGCACGTCGCTTGCAACGACGGGCAGGCTCCGGGTCTCTGCCGACGTGACCAATACGGGCGGCCGTGCCGGCGCCGAGGTTGTGCAGCTTTATATCGGCGACAAACTCTCGTCGCTGCCGCGCCCCGTGAAGGAGCTCAAGGGCTTCGAAAAGGTACACCTCGCGCCCGGCCAGAGCCGAACCGTCACGTTCGAAATCGACCCCGGGATGCTCGCCTGTTACGACGATGCGAAAGGGGCCTGGGTCGCTGAACCCGGTGAATTCACCGCTTATGTCGGCGCCGCGTCGGACGACATCCGCGGAACCGTCGATTTCGTGCTGAAATAATCCCCGCTGCGTGGGCATCGCGGAACCGGCGCTGCGGAATGAATGCGTGCAGCGGAAAGGCGGCGGCCGCTTTCCCGCGGGCAAGACCTCCCTGGGGCGCGTTCCCCTCTGCCCGGAATGGCAACAACCCCCGCAAACTCGATGGTTTGCGGGGGTTGTCGTTGCCGGCATCAGCAGCCCCGGGGTATTCCGCCGCAATGCGACTGAGGGCCTGCCCGTTAACGGAATCTATCCCTTGATTCCGATCCAGTAGAGCACATGCCGCCGCAGGGGATGTCCTTCCGGCAGGGTAGGGTGGTTGAACTGGCCCACGCACTCCATGCCGATTTTTTGCATGACCCGCTGCGAGCGCCGGTTGGTGACGGCGGTGAAGGCTATCGCCTCCTCGATGCCGAGTTTTGCCGCGAGCGCAAGGCACGCCTGTGCGGCTTCCGGGGCGTAGCCGTTGCCCCAGGCGTCGGCACGCAGCCGCCAGATAACCTCGATCTGGCCGCACAGTCCGTCGAACGTCACGCGGTGCAGCCCCGTGTAGCCGAGCAGCAACCCGTCCGAAATCCTTTCCACGGCGTAAAGCCCGAACCCTTCCGTTTGGAACTCTTCGCGGATATGCCCGAAGAATGCTGCCGACTCTTCCCGGGTCAGCGGGGCGGGGAAATACTCCATTACGCGCGGGTCTGCGTTCATGGCCGCAAATGCGTCGAAATCATCCTCCCTCCATGCGCGCAGTACGAGGCGGGAAGTCTGTGCGGGAAAAATCATGGTTTTAATCTTTTATCGTGTGAATGTTGCGTCTCGAATGGATGCGGGGTCTGCCGCAAGCCGTGAACCTGAGCTTTGGTTCCGCCCGGGATTTTGCCGTGTTGTCCGGTCGCCGTCATCTGCTGGCCGCCATTCGTCGCTGTCCTTAAGCGATTGGTTTTCGGTTGCCGTTATCTGCTTGCCGTTATTCGGTCGCCGTTACCCGGTCGTCTTAACCCGGTCGACGTCATCAGCCGGCTGTTACAGATCGCCGTCCTCCGTTGGCCGTCATGCCGCCGTGGTTTCCGGTCTCTGCCGTCCGGCTGGCCGTCATCGGGCTGCTGTCACCCGGCTTCCGTTACCCGACCGTCGTCTGCCCGATGCCGTTCCTTGAAACTATCGCCCCCCCCCGGTTTTTCCTGGCTCCGGCCTTACTCGGCCACCTCTTTTTTCGAGCGCTTGCGGGTGTTGATCGTCAGATAGCGTTGCAGGGTCTGCTGCAGGCGCACGGGGTCGATGTTGCGGCGGAGCTCCCCGCCCTGCGCAATCGAGATGCCGCCCGTCTCCTCCGAGACGACGATGATGATTGCGTCCGAGATTTCGCTCATGCCGATCGCGGCGCGATGGCGTGTGCCGTAGGATTTCGGGACGTCGCTCTGCGTCACCGGCAGGATGCACTTTGCAGCCACGATGCGGTCGCCTTCGATCAGTACGGCGCCGTCGTGCAGGGGGGCGTTCTTGAAAAATATGTTTTTTAACAACGACGTCGAAACCTTGGCGTCGAGGGCGATGCCGCCCTCGGCGATCAGCCGCAGGTCGCTCTGCTGGCCGATGACGATCAGCGCACCGGTTTTCGTTTCCGACATTTCGCGGCAGGCCGTGACGATCGGCACGACGTTGGTCTGCACCGTGTCGTCACCCGTCGAGAAGATGCGGGTGATGAAATTGAAGTGCTTCTGGCGCATCCCGATCACCTGCAGGAACCGCCGCAGTTCGGGTTGAAATACGATGATCAGCGCAATGGCCCCGACCGAGATCAGCTGTCCGAGTATCGTCGACAGCAGTTCCATGTTGAGCGTCCGCACCACCACCCACAGCAGGTAGATGGCGATGATCCCCGAGAGGATATAGGGCGCGTTGGTGCCTTTGGTCATGCGGTAGATCCAGTACATGATCACGGCGACCAGGATGATGTCTATGAAATCGACGAATGTGAACGGAACGAAACCCATTGCTTGTGTGTTGCTGTTAGTTTTCCTGCAAATGTATAAAAAATTACGGACATTCCGCTTCTGCGCCGCGATTATGTCTCCCGGTTGCCCGCCGCCAGCAGTACCCGCTGTCTGTTGCCCGCAGTATCCTCCGCTGCCTGCTGTCCTCTGTCCTTCGCGGCCTGCCGCCCTCCGCTTGCGATACCCGCCGTCTGTTGCCTGCGGTAGTCGTCGTCTGTTGCCCTTTCTCCTCCGCGGCCTGATGCCCTCCGCTTGGGGTACCCGCTGTCAGCCTGTTGCCTGCGATTGCCGTCCGCCTGTTACCCGCGGTGCCTGCTGTCCTCTGTCCTCCGCGGCCTGCCGCGCTCCGCTTGGGGTACCCGTCGTCCGCCCGTTGCCGGCTGTGCCTGTTTCTGCCCGCTGCCCGGCGCGGTACGCTGTCTTCCGGGGCTCCGTGGACGCGCCGCCGTCCGAAAAAAAAGCCGCCCCGGATCGGGACGGCTCGGCCAGGGTGCAATATGCACGCTCCCTTATTTCTTGGCGGCTTTCTTGTCCGCTGCGTAGAGCTCGTTGACCTTCGCAAGCACGGCGGGCGTGATGTTGAGCGTCGAATCGGCGTCGATCAGTGCCGTGGCGTTGATGATGAGCTTGTATTTCTTGTCGCCGTTGATCTCCTGCACGGCGCGGTGCAACAGATCCTGCGCACGGTTGGTGAACACGTAGTTCTCTTCGTCGAGCGCCTGGGCTTCTTTCTGTGCGGAACTCTGGTACGAAGCCACGCGCTTTTCGATGCTCTGCTGCTGGGCCTGTGCATCGTTGGTGGTAATCAGCCCTTTCTGGTATTTTTCCTGCAGCTGGGCGGCTTCGGCCTGCAGGTTATGCTCTTTCTGGGCCCAGCTTTTCTGTGCTTTCTGGGTCTTTTCCTGCAGGGCTGCGCCCTCGTTCAGGAAAAGGTCGCATTGTGCCAGCACGGCTTCAACCTGCACATAAGCGATATCGCTTGATCCGACTTCGCGGGCAACCTCCTCGGCGGTGGCCGTCTCGGTGGTCTTCGTACCGCAGGCTGTCATGGCGCAAGCCGCAACGAGCGCCGTAAAAAGCATTTTTTTCATGTCGTTTTTTATCTGTTTTAGTTAAATATTCGGCTTTTGAACCACAAAGGTAAAAAAAAATCTTTATTTTTGCCCCACGCCTTGTAAATTTTGAATTTCATGTACGAATACATCAGCGGAACGGTCGCCGAGGCGACCCCGGCCTATGCGGTCATCGACGCCGGAGGTGTCGGTTACTACCTCCATATCTCGCTCGAAACATTTTCGGCCGTCGAGCATGCGCAAAACGCCCGTTTATACGTGCACTACATCGTGCGTGAAGATGCCCAGATCCTGTACGGTTTCGCAACGAAAGTCGAACGCGAACTTTTCCGCCATCTGATCAGCGTTTCGGGCGTGGGAGGCAATACGGCGCGCATGATCCTTTCGACCTATTCGCCGCGTGAACTGCAGGGGATCATCACCTCGGGCAATGCCGTGCTGCTCAAAAACGTCAAGGGACTGGGGCTGAAAACCGCCCAGAAAATCATCGTCGAGCTGAGCGGCAAACTCACCGGACTGGCCGAGGGCGATACCCCGGCGATGCCGTCTGCGGGCGGGGAATCGCTCGACGAGGCGCTTTCGGCGCTGGTCATGCTGGGATTCGCCAAGGCCCCCGCCGAGAAGGCCCTGCGCGGCATCTTGCGCGATAATCCGGCTGTTTCGGTCGAGGATCTGGTGCGGATGGCCTTAAAAATCCTATGAAAAAGCTTTTTTAATCAATAAAAGTGTGAAAATTCCCCCCCCCGGATTTAGACGGCTTCGGTCGTCTTTTTTTTGTCCCCGGCACGCTAACCGGGGCTTTTTTTGCGTTTCATGCTTTGAAATCGGATTGTTTTTGTAAATTTGCACGATAATACGACGATGAAAAGACTATTTGTCATATGCATATCCGCTGCGCTCGTGTCGCTGGCCGGCTGTTCCGACGACGAGGACGTCCAGCCCGCGCAGAAGGAGAGGATAGTCTCTTTCCTGACCGGGACGCACGCACCCCGGCTCGTCGCCGAGGAGAACCTGGAGGAGGGCAGCAACCAGCCCTACTACACGGTTTCGGGCGATGCCGTATACCGCTACATTACCGACATCTACAATCCCGACCGGGTCAACTGGCCGGAGGTAACCCCGGCCTCTACCGTGAAGATCACGTTCCGCGCCTACGTCTTCACCTATGCGAATATCGTGACGACGGGCTCGGAAAACAACTGGACAGTACCTTATTATACGAACGATGCCGCCCTGAAAAGTTTTCTGGAAGGGCGGGGGCTCAATACCGAGTGGTGGAAGTTCGAGCCGCTGACGGTGGATATGCGGCACCCTGACATAATAAAAGGGCTGGCCGATGCGTTACTTGGTTGCCGCGAGGGCGATGCCGTCGAGGTGTATATGACATACAATATGGCCTATGGCGACGATTATTTCGGCCTTATCCCGAATGAGAGTCCCATAGCCTGGTTTTTTACGGTGGACGCAGTGGATCCGGTCGACGCGGACGCCCCTGTGGAACCGGCGAATTAAAAGTTGAGTAAAATACAAACCGAATATATGAAATTTATCGCTCGTTTTCTGTACGTGCCGCTCGCCGGCCTTCTGGTGCTGACGTCCTGCGCGAAAGACGAAACGGAATCTTACGACAAATTCGAGAACCAGGCGCTCGAGGCATGGATGACCCAGCACCGCAGCGACCTGGTGGAGAACCTCCAGTCCGAAGGGCTGTACTATGTCGACCTGCTCGATGCGGGCGACCTTGCGTCCGATCCGATCAACACCGAGGACATCTGGGTGTCTTTCGATTTTTCGGGGCGCGACCTGAGCGGCAACATCATCCTCACGCGCAATGCCGACGATGCCGTGCTGGCCGGGTCTTTCTCCAAGTATACCCACTATGTGCCTTTCTACCGCTACTGCGGCTCGGAAAACTCAGGACTGATGGAAGGGACGTGGCTGGCCATGCGCCGTACGCTGACGCTCGGCGATACCTATTTCCGGAATAACAAAGACCGGCTGGGCATCACCTCCCCCGAGGTGACGCTGCGCTACGGCTCGAAAATCCGGCTCTACATGCCTTCGTCGGTGGTCGGCAACGGCGTCGAGGGTACGGGCGGATATGAGGGGCAGGAAGGTTATTCGCTCAGTTCCAAACGCCCGTTCATCGTGACCATGGAGATCCGCGACACGGTCAGCAACCCGCTCGAACGCGAGGGTACCGATGTGGATGATTTCTGCGAACTGAACGGCGGCCTGCAGATTTACAGCAAGGGCGACGACGACACGCCCGCCACGGAGGTGCCGGAAGACCCCGAGGATCCCGAACACCCCTACAGCGAGACGTCCAAGCGCTGGGTCAGCGCCTGCGACTCGATCCCCCAGGTCTACGTCAACGTGCGCTACAACCCGGCCGAGCCCCGGGATCAGCTCTCCTTCCCTGCGCCCTACCACGTAGGCTACGAGCCCTATGTCAGCGAGGCTTCGGTCAGGGACATCGACATGCAGATCGCCGAGGCGCTCAAAAAGCGTTTCCACGGCGAGGGCGACGATTACCAGAAGTACGAGGGTGTCAAGGCGCTCGAAGCCGACTCGGTGACGCTCGACGGTACGGCCAAAATCTGGTATATCGGCCGTTTCCTCGACGGGTTCATCTTCGACACGAACATCGACGAGGTGAAGAAGATCATCTACGGCGAGGTCGCGCAAAAGGGCACGGCGCTCGACTACACCCCGTCGAGCGGCGGGATGATCCAGGCGTTCTACTATACCATTCCCAACCTCAAGTTCGGTCAGTGGGCGGAGCTCATCACCACGTCGACCAACGCCTACGGTTCGTCGGGCAAGAGCGGCTCGTCGAGTTCGTCCACTTCGGGGTCGAGCGGTTATTCGTCGAGCTACCTCGATTATCTCAACTACCTCAATTACGCCAATAGCTACTACGGTAGCGGCGGCTACTACGGGGGGTACTACGGCGGCTATTACGGCAACTACTACGGCGGTTACTACGACAGCATGTACGGCTACGGCTACGACAGTTCCAGCACGGGTACCACCGTGACGACCATCACCACCGAGATCCCGTCGTTCACGCCCCTTATTTTCCAGCTTTACATCGAACCGGAAGATTGATCCGGCTTCGCTGCCCGGTGTGGAAAAACCGTCCTTTCGCAATAGAAGGGGCGGTTTTATTTTTGTTCCGTTCATGTTACGTTTTTATTTCACTTTTTAAGGCAGAAATTTTGCAGTTCCGCAAAATTGTATTAACTTAGTGATGCAGAACTTCAACTTAAAATTCAACGGATATGATTATCACATTTAACGAGTTGCGCCGCATCAAGGACAGGCTGCCCAGCGGCAGCTCGCAACGCATTGCAGATGAACTGGGACTCGACGTAGAAACCGTCCGCAATTATTTCGGGGGCAAGCACGAGGCTAAGGAGTGCGTGGGGGTTCATTTCGAACCGGGCCCGGACGGTGGAGTCGTTACACTGGACGACACGACGATCCTCGATGTTGCAATGCGTATCCTTGGCGACCAGAACAAATAGTTGTTAAGATTCAGACCGGCTTTCGGGCCGGGGCGTAGGGCCTGCGTTTTCGCAGGCCTGTTTTTTTCGCTCTATCCTTTCTCCGCTTTCTCCGCTTTTTCCGCTTTCTCCGCTTTCTCCGCCCCGTCTGCCAGTCCATCGGGTTGCCGATTCGCACCAGTTCGCACCAGTTCGTACCGTTCGTACCGTCCGTACTGTCCGTACTGTCCGCACTGCTCCGTATCATCTGTATCATCCTTGCCGTCCGTACCGTCTTTTTCGTCCGCATTGTCCGGCTTCCGCAATGTCTTTCCGCAGTATTTACCGTTGTCGCCGCTCCCCGAGGCATCCATATTTCTGTTTTCTTTACTGTTTGCTCCTGCGTACCTGTCTGCGTGGCATTACCCCGATTGCCGCCGGTAAAACACCCGGCGGCCTGCCCTGTTTCCCCCGGCAACTTCTCCTTGCGCGGTTCTTGCCTTCGCCGGCACTCCCTGTTTTTGCCGATATTTTCCCTTATTCCTTTCCGGCGGCTCTTGTTTTTCCTATCGCCCTTGTTTTTCGGTGACCCTTCCTTTCCCCGGTTGCTTTTCCCCATCCCTGCCGGACGCCCCTGCAGGTTGCCCGTGTAGTTGCCGGGTGCCCTTGTCCGCCCTCCTGTTTTTTTGCCGTCCTCCCGCTTGGCACATTCCATTTCGCCCCGGCCTTTCTGCCAAAATAACACCTGGGCCGGAGCTGCCGGGACGGTCGTACGGAGGAATTCTGCCATTATGCTGACAATTTGGCAGGGATTGCCGTTTGGTACAACCTTTGTTCGATCTACGGGCGTGACCGGCAGCCGGAACCGCAGGGCGAAGGGGCGGGGCACAAGACAACGTAAAAAATAACATTAAACTTATATACGATTATGGCAAAGATTATTGGTATTGACTTAGGTACTACGAACTCCTGCGTAGCAGTGATGGAGGGCAACGAGCCCGTGGTTATTCCCAACTCCGAGGGACACCGCACGACCCCGTCTGTGGTGGCTTTCACGGCGGACGGCGAGCGCAAGGTGGGTGACCCGGCTAAGCGTCAGGCCATCACCAACCCCAAACGTACGGTCTTTTCGATCAAGCGTTTCATGGGCGAGCGCTACGATCAGGTTACGGCCGATATAGAGCGTGCCCCCTATCCGATCGTCAAGGGTGACAACAACACCCCGCGCGTCGATATCGACGGCCGCCAGTATACGCCGCAGGAGATTTCGGCCATCATCCTGCAGAAGATGAAGAAGACGGCCGAAGACTACCTCGGACAGGAGGTCACGGAGGCTGTCATCACGGTTCCCGCCTATTTCTCCGACTCGCAGCGCCAGGCTACGAAGGAGGCTGGCGAGATCGCCGGGCTGAAGGTGCGCCGTATCATCAACGAGCCTACCGCAGCCGCACTGGCCTACGGTATGGACAAGAAGAGCAGCGATATGAAGATCGCCGTGTATGACCTCGGCGGCGGTACGTTCGATATTTCGATCCTCGAGCTGGGCGACGGCGTCTTCGAAGTGAAGTCGACCAACGGCGATACCCACCTGGGCGGCGACGACTTCGACCACGTGCTGATCGACTACATGGCCGAGGCGTTCAAGGCCGAGCACCAGATCGACCTGCGCCAGGATCCGATGGCCTTGCAGCGTCTGAAGGAAGCTGCCGAGAAGGCGAAGATCGAACTTTCGTCCTCGACCTCCACGGAGATCAACCTGCCGTACATCATGCCCGTCAACGGCATTCCGCAGCACCTCGTTATGTCGCTCACGCGTGCCAAGTTCGAGCAGCTGTGCGACCACCTGATCCGCAAGACCATCGAGCCTTGCAAACTCGCTTTGCGCGACGCGGGCCTCGACGCTTCGCAGATCAACGAGGTGATCCTCGTCGGCGGTTCGACCCGTATCCCCGCGATCCAGAAGATCGTCGAGGAGTTCTTCGGCCGCACGCCCAACAAGAGCGTGAACCCCGACGAAGTGGTGGCCGTAGGCGCCGCTATCCAGGGCGGTGTGCTCACGGGCGAGGTGAAGGACGTGCTGCTGCTCGACGTTACGCCGCTGTCGCTGGGTATCGAGACCCTGGGCGGTGTGATGACCAAGCTCATCGACGCCAACACCACGATCCCGACCCGCAAGTCGGAGACTTTCTCCACGGCTGCCGATAACCAGCCTTCGGTCGAGATCAACGTCTGCCAGGGCGAACGTCCGCTGGCCCGCGACAACAAGTCGATCGGCCGCTTCCACCTGGACGGCATTCCTGCCGCTCCGCGCGGTGTGCCGCAGATCGAGGTGACGTTCGATATCGACGCCAACGGTATTCTGAACGTCTCGGCCAAGGACAAGGGCACGGGCAAGGAACAGAAGATCCGTATCGAGGCTTCTTCGGGCCTTACCGAGCAGGAAATCCAGCGTATGCGCGACGAGGCCAAGGCCAACGAGGCCAAGGACAAGGAGGAGAAGGAGCGTATCGACAAGATCAACGCCGCCGACTCGAACATCTTTGCCACGGAGAAGCAGCTCAAAGAGTATGGCGACAAGCTCCCCGCCGACAAGAAGTCCGCGATCGAGGGTGCGCTGGCCAAGCTGAAGGAGGCGCACAAGAACGCCGACGTGGCGGCTATCGACACGGCCATCGCCGAGCTGAACGCCGCATGGCAGGCTGCATCGCAGGACATCTACGCACAGCAGCAGGCGCAGGGCGCACAGCCCGGGGCCGATGCCGGCCAGTCGCAGTCGCAGGCCAATGCCGGCGGCGCGTCGAATGGCGGCGACAGCTCTCAGCCTGAGGACGTCGAGTTCGAGGAGGTGAAGTAATACTCGAAGTGTTCGGGACACTTCAGCCGCAAGGCTTTCATATAAATTCCCAGGGGTGCGATCCGGATTTTCGGGTCGCACCTTTTTTTGTCCGGCGGCATTCTGATTTCCGGTTTTTATCGCTATCTTTGGGATACCTGCCAACTCCCTGCGTATATGGGCCGCCCAGCCACGTTTGCTGTTTGCACCGCGCTGCTCTTCCTTGCTGGTGTGGCTATCTTTCGGATTCTTGATTCCGCTTACGCGGTTAGTTGCCGGAAATAGCCCTTTGAGGCGATCCCGCGCCTATCCCCGTTCCGCCCGCCACATGCCGTAGAGGATCAGTGCCGCGCCTGCCAGTGCCGCGGGGGTGATACGCTCGCCGATGCAGGCCGCCGCCGTGATGATCGTCACCAACGGGTTGAAATAGATGTAGTTGGTCGTGCGCACGGCTCCCAGCCTGTGCATCGCGGCGTTCCAGAGTATGTAGCAGAGCATCGACGCCACGAGCCCGAGGAACAGCAGGTTCCCCCATACGGCGGGGCGTGCCAACACCTCTGAAGTGATCGAAAAAGGCTGGAAAACGAATACCGGCAGGATGGTCAGCAGCCCGTAGAAGAATACCTTGCGGGTGATGAATACGGCAGGGTAGCGGCCGCCGATGCGTTTGATGACCAGCGAATAGACCATCCACAGCAGCGCCGCCGACAATGCCAGCATGTCGCCCCTGGGCGAGAGCCGGAGCACGAAACGGCCGTTGAGGACGACGAGTACCATGCCTGCGAACGCCAGCGCCGAACCCGCGGCCTGCCGCCGCGTCATCCGTTCGCTGCGGTAGAGCAGGCTCAGCAGTACGGCCGTCCATACGGGCGCCGTGCACACGATCAGCGAGACATTCGAGGCCGGGGCGTATTCCAGCGCCATGTTTTCGGTCAGGAAATAGAGCGAGCCGCCCGTGATTCCGGCCACCGAGAGCGTCAGCTCGTCACGCCATCCCGATGCCCACAACCGCCTGCCGGACAGGGGCAAGATGCAGAGGTAGGCCATGGCGAACCGCAGCAGGAATATCTCCGCCGGGGTCAGCGAATTGGCGATGAGCACCTTCGTCGAAACGAACGTCGCGCCCCATACCGCCACGCTGAAGAGCGCCGCAAGGTGGTACTTGTACTCCGTATATTTTATCATACGGCTTCAAAATTACAGTTTTTTTATCTTCCCGACGCAAATCTTAATTCGTTATTTCCGATTTTCAATTCTTTTTTCCTATCTTTGCGTGCTATTATGCGTAATGACAATAATTACAACAAATAATAACAAAATTTTTCAACTCAAATGCAAAGTAAAGGTGCTATTAAATTACTCGCAGTCCTTTTGGCGCTTGCGTGTGTTTACCAGCTCTCCTTCACGTTCAAGACGCGGAGCGTAGAGAAGAAGGCGTCGGAGTACGCCGCGCAGTTCCCCCTCGACCAGCAGGGCGAGGCCGAACAGCATTACCTCGATTCGGTTCAGAATCTGGGTGTTTATAACCTCGGGTTCAAGAAATTCACCTACAAGGAGTGCAAGGAGAAGGAACTGAACCTGGGTCTCGACCTCAAGGGCGGTATGAACGTCATGCTGGAGGTGCAGGTCGAGGATGTCGTCAAGGCGCTCGCCGGCGACAGCCAGAACGATCCCGCCTTCGTCGGCGCCATCGCCGAGGCCAACGCGGCCCTGAAGGACGGCACCTCGAAAGACTATATTTCCGACTTCGTGAAGGCCTACCAGCGCCTTTCGAACGGCGGTTCGCTGGCTGCGATCTTCGTCAGCCCCGACCGTAAGGACATCACGCTCGAAAGCTCCGATGCCGACGTCGAGAAAATCCTCAAGAAGGAAACCGATGCCGCCATCGCCGCTTCGTTCAACGTCCTGCGCAGCCGTATCGACCATTTCGGCGTTACGCAGCCCAACATCATGCGCCTGCCCAACTCGCACCGCATCCTGGTCGAGCTGCCGGGCGTGAAGGAGCCGCAGCGTGTGCGCGACCTGTTGCAGGGTACCGCGTCGCTCGAATTCTGGCTGACCTACGATGCCCGCGAGGTGCTTCCCGCACTGGCAGCAGCCGATAAGCTCGTCAAGGCCGAGCTGGCCGAGCTCCCCGCCGCCACGCAGCCCGAGACCGCTTCGGCCGAAGCCGAGGCCGTCGGTGAGCAGACCGCTTCCGGCGACGCCGCAGGCCTGATCGCCGAGATCGGCGCCGATTCCGTTGCCGCTGCCGGGCAGGTGGACGCAGGCCGCTACGACCGTACGCAGAACCCGCTGCTGGCCGTGCTCGACCCGAATTATGCGGGTGGTGCCGCCATCGGTGCCGCCTATAAGGCCGACATGGCTGCCGTCAACGAATACTTGGCGAACCCCGCGGTGCGCGAGCTCTTCCCGGCCGACATCGACTTCAAGTGGGGTGTCAAGGGCGACGATAAGATCGACGGCCGCTACTACCTCTATGCCATCAAGATTTCCACGCCCGACGGCAAGGCTCCGCTGGACGGGTCGGTCGTGACGAGCGCCACCGAGCAGTACGCCCAGCGCGGCGCTACGGCCGAGGTGTCGATGACCATGAACGGCGAGGGTACGCAGGAGTGGGCGCGCCTGACGGGCGAGAACATCGGCAAATGCATCGCCATCGTCCTCGACGGGTACGTATATTCCGCACCCCGCGTGAACACCAAGATCGACAAGGGTTCCTCGCAGATCACGGGCGACTTCACGATTCAGGAGGCGAAAGACCTTGCCAACGTACTCAACTCGGGTAAGGTTCCCGCTCCGGCCAAGATCATCCAGGATACCGTCGTGGGCCCCTCGCTGGGTCAGGAGTCGATCAACGCGGGTATGCTCTCGTTCGTGATCGCCTTCATCCTCGTGCTGCTCTACATGGGCCTGTTCTACAAGACCGCAGGCTGGATGTCCGACGTCGCCCTGCTGACCAACGTCTTCCTGCTGATGGGCGTCCTGGTGTCGTTCGGCGCCGTGCTGACGCTGCCGGGTATCGCGGGTATCGTCCTGACGATGGGTATGGCCGTCGACGCCAACGTCATCATCTACGAACGTATCAAGGAGGAGCTGCGCGGCGGCAAGGGGCTCTCGCTGGCCATCAAGGACGGTTTCTCGAAAGCCTACTCGGCCATCATCGACGGTAACCTGACGACCATCATCACCGGTATCGTGCTCTTCATCTTCGGTAACGGCCCCGTACAGGGCTTCGCCACGACCCTTATCATCGGTATCATCACTTCGTTCTTCAGCGCCGTGTTCATCACGCGCCTGCTGATCGAGTGGATCGTCGCCAAGTGGGGACATATCTCCTTCTCGCGCAAGTGGTCGGAGAACTTCCTGAACAATACCCATTTCGATTTCATCCGCGTGCGCAAGGTGGGTTATACGATCGCCGTGGTGCTGATCGCCCTTTCGTGCATCTCGTTCGTGGCCCGCGGCCTGAACCTCGGTGCCGAGTTCACCGGCGGCCGTGCCTATGTGATCCGCTTCGACAAGGCCGTTTCGGCCGAGGAGGTGCGCCAGAACCTTGGCGAGGCGTTCTCGCAGCACGCCGGTGCCGACGCTTCGGCGATCAGCTTCGAGGTGAAGCAGTACGGCAACGAGAACCAGATGCGCATCGTGACGCAGTACCGCTACGACGACACGTCGGACGAGGCTACCGCCGAAGTGGAGCAGATCATCTTCGACGCCCTGAAGCCGCTCTATTCGTACGACATCTCCTTCGAGCAGTTCCGTAATACCCAGACCGACGTCAACGGTATCCTCACTGCCGACAAGATCGGCCCTTCGATCGCCAAGGACATGACCTGGAACGCCATCTACTCGGTGTTGTTCTCGCTCATCGCCATCGGCCTCTACATCACGTTCCGCTTCAAGCGCTGGCAGTGGGCATCGGGCGCCACGCTCGCACTGGCCGTCAACGCGCTGTTCATCATCGGCCTCTTCTCGATGCTCTACGGTTTCGTGCCCTTCAACCTGGAGGTGAACCAGGCGTTCATCGCCGCGATCCTTACGATCATCGGCTATGCCATCAACGATACGGTGGTCGTCTTCGACCGTATCCGCGAGTACCTGGGCCTCTATCCCAAGCGCAACCTCAAGGATAACGTGAACAACGCCATCAACTCGACGCTGTCGCGTACGATCAACACCTCGGGTACGACGCTCGTGACGCTGCTCGCCATCTTCTTCTTCGGCGGCGAGACCATCCGCGGCTTCATTTTCGCCCTGACGGTCGGCGTCATCGTAGGTACGGTAGCTACGATTTTCATCGCTACGCCGGTCGCTTACGACCTGATGGCCAAGCGTGCCAAGATCGACAAGGAGTAACACACCTATATTTAATATGCAAATAAAGTGGATTGCACGGTTGGTGCAGTCCATTTTATTTTTAACTTTGCGTCATGGAACTCCAACGTGCAATAGATAGTTTGCTGAAGTGGATGCACCGCTATGTCTCGCCGGTCTTTCTGGCGCTGCTCATGGCATCGTTCATCCTGTGGTATATCGCCAAACTGAGTTATATCTACACCACCGAACAGAAGGTGCGTGTGGATGTCGACGGGCAGGTTTTCGATGTGACGTGTACCGTCGAAGGGGTCGGTACCAACCTGTTCGGTTACCAGGTCTACATGAACAAGACGCTGCGCATCCCGCTCTCGGCGCTTAAGTACAAGCGCTCGCGCGAGGAGGGGCACGAGGGGCGGATCATCATCGACCCGCAGTCGTTGCAGAATGCGATTTCCGTGAAATTCAGCGATATTAAGATAACCTCTATCGACGCGGTTCCCGAGATAGATTTTCCCGACGGACAGGAATGATGAAAGTAGGAATTACGGGCGGCATCGGCAGCGGCAAGAGCACTGTCTGCCGCCTTTTTGCACAGAAGGGCATTGCGGTTTACGATTCGGACGCTGCGGCTAAACGGCTGATGCAGGAGGATGGGGCGCTGCGGCGGCAGTTGGCCGGCCGCTTCGGCGAGGGGACTTTCCGCAACGGGGTGCTCGACCGGGCTTACCTCGCGGGCATCGTCTTTGCCGACCCGCAGGCGCTGGCCGACCTCAATGCATTGGTGCATCCGGTCGTTATGCGTGATTTCGATGCCTGGGCGGCGCGGCAGGAGGGTAGCTATGTGATCCTCGAAAGCGCCATCCTGTTCGAAGCCGGGCTCGAAGGTTGTGTCGACAAGACGGTCGCCGTCCTCGCGCCGCGCGAACTGCGCATCGAGCGCACCTGCCGCCGCGACGGGTGCGGGGCCGATCAGGTCGTGCGCCGCATCGCCGCGCAGCTCGACGACGATGCGCTGAGCGCCCGTGCGGACTATGTGGTCGTCAATATCTTCGAGGAAGACCTCGAACCAGCAGTAGTCAAACTCGACCGGATTTTCAGCCATGGCAGCAAATAACCCCTTGTTCGATTTCTCACAGCCCCGGGTGATGGCGATCCTGAACGTCACTCCCGACTCGTTTTTCGCCGGCAGCCGTATGCCCGATGCGCCGCATGTCGAGCGCCGCGTGCGCGAGGCCGTAGCCGAAGGGGCGTCGATCATCGACGTCGGCGGCTACTCGTCGCGTCCCGGGGCGGACGAAGTATCCCCCGGGGAGGAGTGGCGGCGTGTGGAGCTGGGCGTGGAGGCCGTGCGGCGGCTGGCCCCCGGCATGGCCGTTTCGGTCGATACGTTCCGCAGCGAGGTCGCTGCCCGGGCGATCGAAAGGTTCGGCCCCCTGATCATCAACGACATTTCTGCCGGGGAACTCGATCCCGCCATGCCTGCCGTCGCTGCGAAATACGGGGTGCCCTACATCGCCATGCACATGAAGGGCGACCCTAAGACCATGCAGTCGCTCACGGACTACAAACGCGACATCACGGCCGAGGTCGTCGCCTATTTCGAGGCCAGGGTTGCCGCGCTGCTCGCCGCCGGGATCGCACGCGAGCATCTCGTCCTCGACCCCGGTTTCGGCTTCGCCAAGACCACGGAACAGAATTACGAACTGCTCGCCGGGCTTCACCGCCTCTGTGCGCTGGGCTATCCCGTACTGGCGGGGCTCTCGCGCAAGTCGATGATCTACCGTGTGCTCGGCGCCACCCCTGCCCAATCCCTCGCGGGCACCGTAGCCCTGGGGTGGGAGTGCCTGCGGCAGGGCGCCGCGATCCTGCGCGTGCACGACGTGCGGGAAGCCGTCGATACGGTGAGGATCTTCAACGCATACGTACAAAACAGCGGAGAGATATGCCAAATGAAAAAATAACGGGGAATCCGGCGGAGAAACCTGCGGAAAAGGTGTCGGAAAACGGGGCGGGGAAACCTGCCGGGCGTCGTGACGGACGACGGGGAAGGCCGCAGGACGGACAGCAAAACAGACCGCAGGGCGAACGCGAAGGCGGACAGTCGGCCCGCTCGCCGAGGGGACGCCGCAACGTCCAGCCGGACAACCCGCAGGGCGGGTCGCAGTCAGGCCGCCCTGCCGGGAGTTCCGGCCGCTCCGGCAGCTCCCGCCCGGTGGCCGGGACGGCGGTCGGGAAGCCCGCTTTCAACTGGACATGGCGCGACTATGCGTTGCAGTTATCGGTGGTCATTATCGGTATCGTCGTTACGTTCGCCGGTTCCGGCCTGATTTCCCGCTGGGCGAGCCAGCGACAGGTCAGAACGGTCATGCAGTTGGTGGTTTCCGAGCTGGAACAGAACCGCGAAATGCTGCGTGATGTTTACAGCAACCTCGACTACGACCGCCGGGGAATGCTGATGTTCATGGAATACGACGAACTGGAAGACATTCCGGCCGATTCGCTGGCCCATTACAGCCTGCTCTTGAGTTACCTGCCGTCCTACAGGCCGCAGCAGGAGGCGCTCGAAGTGCTCAAGTCCTCGGATATCGTTTCGGCGGTGGGGGACAAGCAGTTCTTGGCGGATATTTTCGGATGCTATAACCGGCTCAACGATTTCCGGGAGAATGTCGCTATGTATTCCGGGCGGAAACAGGATGCGCAAAACCACCTGTTTGTCAATACTCCCGGCTTTTCGCTCGCTCCCATGGGAACATACGGGTCGTGGAAGGTAATTTTTGAAGACCCGTTGTGTGCGGCTTTCATCGGCACTTCCGCTTATTTTTTCGGCGGGGGCGATTATTTCGGTCATATGATACGGGCGGTCGACGATGTGATCGCCTCCATAAATAAAAAATACCGTTTCGAACGGCAGGGCGTCCAGAAATAAGAGGCAATGACAAAGAAATCCAAGTCTTTTCCGGCACGGACATGGCGCGAATACACGCTGCAACTCTCGGTGGTCATCATCGGTATTGTCGTTACGTTCGCCGGCTCGGGGCTGATCGAACGCTGGCGCGTGGCGCGCGAGGTGCGTGCGACGATGCTGCTGGTACATGCCGAACTGGAAACCAACCGCGCGGATTTCATGCAGGTCTGGGACTATCAGCAATGGGAAATGCGCGCCTGCAAGTTCTTGACGGACAACCGCCGCGATCTGAAACGGATACCGTCCGATACGCTGGCCTCTTTCGATCCGGTTTACGGGCGGATCCATTTCTTCCATCCGCGCAGGGATGCTTTCGAGGTGCTGAAGAATTCCGGCCTGATGTCTTCGGTGCCCGACAAGGACTTCCTGCTGGCCGTTACGCAGGGATACGCCGTGCTGGCCGATTTGGAGGAGAATATCTCGATGTACTACCAGTTAAAACTCACTGCCCAGAACGACATGTCCAAGGACTTCAGCGAGAAACAGCGGGAGCGTTTCTATACCGGGGACATGTACGAGCGGTGGGAGTGTATTTTCTCGGTGCCGTGTTTTGCCGAATTCATGCTGACAGCGCCCTATTATTTTCCGGAGGGATATATCGAAAGATTGTTGGCGGACGTCGATCGGTCGATACGGGCGATCGAAGCGAAATACAAACTGGATAAAAAACCGACCGATGATTAAAGTTACCGATATACACAAGCGCTTCGGCGACCTCGAAGTGCTGAAAGGCGTTTCGCTCGACGTCGCCCGGGGCGAGGTCGTTTCGATCGTCGGTGCCAGCGGCGCCGGCAAGACCACGCTGTTGCAGATCGTGGGTACGCTTTCGCGGCCCGACGGCGGACGGGTCGAAATCGACGGGCAGGATGTTTTTTCGCTGGGCGATAAGACGTTGTCCCGATTCCGCAACGGACGCATCGGTTTCGTGTTCCAGTTCCACCACCTGCTGCCCGAGTTCACGGCCTTCGAGAACGTCTGCATCCCGGGGCTGATCGGCAAACACCCCCGTGCGGAGGTCGAACGCCGCGCCGCGGAGCTGCTGGAAATGATGGGTCTCGCCGGGCGCCGCGACCATAAGCCCGGCCAGCTTTCCGGCGGCGAGCAGCAGCGCGTGGCTATCGCACGGGCCCTGATCAATTCCCCCGCCGTGCTGCTGGCCGACGAACCCTCGGGCAACCTCGATACGCACAACCGCGACGAGATACACCGTCTTTTTTTCGAGCTGCGCGACCGGCTGGGGCAGACCATCGTGATCGTGACCCACGACGAACACCTCGCCGCCATGGCCGACCGCCGCATCACGATGTCCGACGGCCGGATTCTGTAAGGCTGCGCCCGGTGGGCGGTTCGCGGCGCCGTACGGGTTCCCCGGGTGCCCTGCCGTCTGACATCGCTTCCGGTATCCGGCGGCTTTCCCGGCGTGGCGGGGCTGCTTCGGGCTGTTTTCGTAGCCGTTCGGGGTTGCGGATCATTGCATAAATACAGTTGTATTATGGATACAGAACTCAGGGAGCTGCTCGAACGGCTCCACGACAAATACAACCGTCCCGAGTTTATCGAGTGCGACCCGATTTCGGTGCCGCACCGCTATGCGGGGCGTGCCGACCGGGAGATCGCGGGATTTTTCGCCGCCACGATCGCCTGGGGCAACCGCAAGGCGATCGTGGCGAACGGCCACCGGATGATGCGCTGCATGGACGACGCTCCGGCGGATTTCGTGCGTAACGCCTCGGAGAAGGAGCTGGCATCGCTTTCGTCCTATGCCCACCGCACGTTCAACGGCGGCGACCTGCGTGACTTCGTGCTGGCACTGCGCCGTATGGAGGAGCTTCACGGCGGCATCGGGAATTTCTTCGAGACCCGTTACAAGGCGACGCGGAGCATCCCGGCGGTCTTTGCCGAATTCCGGCGCGAGTTTTTCAGCTGCGGCCATGCTCCGCGTTGCGAAAAACATCTTTCGTCCATCGAGAAGGGCGCCGCCTGCAAACGGCTCTGCATGTACCTGCGCTGGATGGTGCGCAGCGACGGGCGTGGCGTGGATTTCGGCGAGTGGACGCGCATCCCGATGTCGGCGCTCTATATCCCGCTCGACGTCCATACAGGCAATATGTCCCGTGCGCTGGGGCTGCTCACACGCCGCCAGAACGACTGGCGTGCCGTCGAGCAGACCACCGCTTCGCTCCGCATGTTCGATCCCGCCGACCCTGTGCGTTACGATTTCTCGCTCTTCGGGGCGGGTATCGACGGTTACCTCAAAGCATAGAGACGATGTTCCGCTTCAAACAATTCGCCATACGCCAGGATCGCTGCCCGATGAAGGTCGGGACGGACGGCGTGCTGCTGGGCGCCTGGGTCTCGGTGCGTCCGTCGGACAGGCGCATTCTCGATATCGGTACCGGTACGGGGCTTATCGCACTGATGATGGCACAACGTGTCCCCGGGGCCCGGATCACGGGTGTCGACGTGGAAGACATTTCGCAGGCGCGCGAGAATGCCGATGCTTCGCCGTGGGGCGGCAGGGTAGCGTTCGTGCAGTGCCCCGTACAGGAGTTCGCCCCGCAGGGAAAGTTCGACCTGGTCGTCTCCAACCCACCGTTCTTTGTCGATTCGCTCACCTGTCCCGACGCGGGGCGTACCACGGCCCGCCATGCCGTACGGCTGCCTTTCGGCGATCTGCGCGACGCCGTCGTGCGTCTGCTCTCCGATGAGGGGCACTTCGCCGTGGTCTTGCCTGCGGACGAGGCCGCCCGTTTCATCGGCATCTGCCGGGACGTGTTGCTTCCGGTGCGTCGTACCGACGTGCGCACGACGCCCCGCCACGCAGCCAAACGGGTGCTGCTCGAATTCGTCCGTACGCCTTCCGGCGACGTTTTTCCGCCCGCCGCCGCTTCGCCTCCCTCCGGTTTTTCCGCCGCGGGTTCCGGCCTTCGTTCCGATGACCCGGCGGCCCTGTCGGATGCCGTCCCCCTCTTTTCTGTGCCTTCCGCCCTGGCCCCCGATCGCACCGAGCTGGTTATCGGCACGGGTGTGCACGAGCAGTATACCCCCGAATACCGTGCCCTGACGCGCGATTTTTACCTGAAATTTTGATAGCACGGCAAAATAAGTTACATTTGCGTTAGCGATTAAAAAATTCGAACCCATGAAACTCAGACTTCTGGCGCTCGCCCTCGTCGTATGCGGCGGCGCCGCGGCGCAAAACCCATACATAGCCCTGCAAGGGGCCGACGAAACATCCGGCGGCATCGTCGTGTCGCAGCCCCGCACGGTACTGGCTGTCGACGTCACGGCCGAGCGCGACGTGACCCTCAGCGGCCCCTATGCGCGCTATGCGCAGAAATTCCTCGGCGTCCGCGCCCCGCTGACCGACAAGATGTCATGGGCCGTTACGGGGGCTTCGGTCGCCCTGCTCGACCCCAAGGCGTGCCTCGACGCGCCCGCCCCGGCCCAGCCTTCGTGCACGGTGATGTCCCATGCCACGTCCGAGGACGAATTTTCGCGCCTCCAGGCCGACAAGAACGACATGGCGGTGCTGGCGTTGGAGGACGCCGCCCGCGAAGCCGCCAACACGATCTTTTCGCTTCGCAGGCACCGTATCGAGCTCATCACGGGCGAAGCCGGCGAAAATGTCTTCGGCGAAGGGCTGAAAGCCGCCCTGGCCGAGATCGAACGCCTCGAACAGAGCTATCTGGAGCTCTTCCTGGGCAAGCGTGTCGTCACCACCGAGACCCGCCGCTATGTGGTCTATCCGCAATCCGACAAGAAGCAGTATATCGTCTGCCGTTTCAGTGCCGCCGCCGGGCTGCTCCCCGAGAGCGACCTTTCGGGCGACATGGTGCTGCTGCAGATCGAACCCTCGGGCAATACGGCTACCGCCGTCGAGGCTTCGGCCAAGGAGTCCAATACCGTGGCCTGCCGTGTGGCCGACCCGTCGGTCTGCACGGTCATCGCAGGCGGCCGCGAGTATGCCCGCGCGGTGCTTCCCCTGTTCGAGTTCGGCCGCACGATCAACGTCGCGCTTCCCCGCCGCAAATAGCTTTTACCGATGGATTATACGTCGCGTATGGTGGCGCTGCTCAGGGAGTTGCGCCGCGAGCGTAACGGTGCCGTAGCCGATTCGATGCGCTATTACGGCACGCCTTACGGACTGAATTACGGGGTAAGCCTGCCCACCTTGCGCCGGATAGCGCGTGCGGAGGCGCCCGACCACGGTTTCGCCCGTTACCTCTACCGGCAGGATGTCCGCGAACTGCGCCTTGCCGCATTGCATATTGCATGTCCGGCGTGCCTTACGCCGGATGAGTTCCCCGCATGGGCCGCAGGCATTGTCAATTCCGAAATTGCCGAGGAAGCCGCTTTTGCCCTGCTGAGCCGAGCCGAGGCGTTCCCCGCGCTGTTCTCGGCGTGGATCGCCTCGCCCGATGCGTTGTTGCAGTATGCCGCCCTGCTCGCCGCCGCGCGCAGTCCCCGCCTTACGGCCTCATGGGTTGCACCGGCCGTCGAAGCCGTGCACCGCAATGCAACGGCCGAGGCGACGGTCGAAACGCCGGCCGAAGCGATGACCGAGGCGACCGCCGCCGCAATTTCCGCCGCTGCGGATACCTCTGTTGCACCGGGTGCCTTTGTCTCTGATGCTTCTGTTACGGAGGCCTCTTCTCCGGAAGCTGCCACGCCTGTTTCCGGCGATTCTTCCGTTGGCGACACCCCTTCCGCTGCAATTGCCTCAGCCGCCCCAGGCGCTTCTCCGGCCTCAGACCCGCATGTCGCCTCCCCGTGTGCTGCCGGGCAGCAGGTTTCCTCCCGGCCTCTGGCGCAGCATCCCGTCCCCGCCGCCCGCCTTACGGCTCAGGGTGCGGTGGCGCTGCTCGCGGCCGTCGCGGCGCAAAACGAGGAGAACCGGCAGGCGGTACTCCGCGCAGCCGGTTCTCTGGGTAAGCTCCCTGCCGAAGACTACGTCCACGAGGAGCTCGCCTGGCGTCTGGAGGCATAGGCCTCCCTTTCATGCATTGTTTGTTTCGCGCGGGAGTTCATCGCTGTGCCACCTGTTCGCGCTTTTCCAGCTCCCGCAGCACGTTTACCAGATGGTCGTAACCCACGCGGCCGCTCTCGCGCCACAGTACTTCGCCGCGGCGGAAGAACATGAGCGTCGGCACCGACATGATGTTGTAGCGGTGCACTGCGTCCAGCATTCCGCGGTCGTCGATATCTACCTTGTATACATCCACGCGGCCGTTCATCTCCCGTTGGAACTTGTCGATGGCGGGGTGCATCATCTGGCATGGCCCGCACCATGTGGCGAAAAAGTCCACGAACGTCAGCGCGTCCCGCCAGATGATCTTATCAAAATCCGTAGTTGTCATTCTATCTTCTTTTTCAGTTCATCTCTGCCCATGTGACCCCGGCGTAGGCCTTGTCCGCCAACTCCTTTTCCGCATAGCTGATCGTGCGGCGCAGCCCTTCCGCGAGCGGTGTACGGGGCACCCAGCCCAGCTCCCTGCGTGCTGCCGAGATGTCGGGCGTGCGCCGCCTTGCGTCGTCGGCCCGTGCCGCCGTGTGCACGATCCGCGAGCGGCTTCCCGTCAGGGCCACGATCTTCTCCGCCAGCGCCCGGATGGCGATTTCATGGTTGCTGCCCAGGTTCACCGTGCGCACCGCCCCGGCCGACGGCGGTGCTTCCATCAGCCTGACGAGCCCCTCCACGAGGTCTTCGACCCAGCAGAACGTGCGTAGCTGCTCCCCGCTGCCGTTGACGACGATGTCGCGGTTCTGCAAGGCCGCCACGACCATCTTTATCACCACGCGCTGATCCATCGGGTCGGCGCCGCTGCCGTAGGTGTTGAATATGCGGGCAATGCGCGTGTCGACGTCGTATTCGCTGTGGTATGCCCTGTGCAGTGCCTCGGCGGCGCGCTTGCCTTCGCAGAGGATGTAGTGCGTCGAGCAGCAGTTGCCCGGTTCGCTCGCCGGGTCGCGCTGCCCGATGCCGTAGATGTTTCCCGCCGAGGCGAAGACCACCCGCGCATGTTCGGTGCGTGCTGTGTCGAGCGCGTTTATGGCGCCCAGCACGCTCACGCGGAGCGTCTCCACCGGGAGCGCCTTGTTGTAGCGCACGCGCGACGGCGACGCGAGGTTGTATATCTCGTCGCAGCGGATACTGAACCCGTTGATGATATTGTGGTGTACATACCGGAACAGGGGGTGCTGCAATACGCCCCGCAGCAGGGGCGAGTTGACCGCATCGCGGATATCGACGCAGAAAACCTCGTGCCCTTCCTCCAGAAGGCGCAGGCAGAGGTGCGTGCCGATAAAACCCACCCCGCCGAGAACGACTATTCGTTTTTGCATCTCTTACTCCTTTTTACGGGTGTAAGAGCAAAATCTATTCCACAAAAAGCGCCCGTGGCAGTTGGTCTACGCTGTTTATCGTCACGACCTCGATCCCCTTGGGGCGTTTGGCGCCCTTGCCCAGATACCCCGATACGACGATGCGTTTGAATCCCAGGCGCGCGGCCTCGCTGATGCGCTGCTCGGTGCGGGGCGCCGGGCGCACTTCGCCCGAAAGCCCGATCTCGCCCGCGCAGCAGACCCCCTCGGCGACGGGGCGGTCGTAGTACGACGAGATCACCGCCGCGACCACTGCCAGGTCTAATCCCGGGTCGGCGACCTTGAACCCGCCGGCGAAATTCAGGAAGACGTCCTTCTGGAACATCTTCATTCCCACGCGTTTTTCCAGCACGGCCAGCAGCATGTTCATGCGCTTGGTGTCGTAGCCCGTCGTCGAACGCTGGGGCGTACCGTATGCCGCGCCGCTCACCAGTGCCTGCACCTCGATCAGGTAGGGGCGCACGCCGTCGGCCGAAGCGCCCACGGCGATGCCGCTCAGCGGCTCCTCGTAGTGCGTCAGCAGGATCTCGGACGGGTTGTCCACGCTCCGCAGGCCGCTGTCCAGCATCTCGAACACCCCGATTTCGAACGTCGCGCCGAAACGGTTCTTTATGCCGCGCAGGATGCGGTAGATATTGTTGCTGTCGCCTTCGAATTGCAGGACGACGTCGACGATGTGTTCCAGGATCTTGGGCCCGGCGATGCTTCCGTCCTTGGTGATGTGGCCGATGATGAAGATCGAAGTCCCGGTCGACTTGGCATACTTGAGCAGCGTCGCGGCGCATTCGCGTATCTGCGACACGCTTCCCGCCGACGAGTCCAGCAGGTCGGTATAAATGGTCTGTATCGAGTCGATCACCACCAGGTCGGGCCTGTGTTCGCCGATCTGCCTGACGATATTTTCGAGCAGCGTCTCGGGATAGATCAGGCATTCGTCGTTGCCGATTCCGATCCTCCCCGCGCGCATCTTGATCTGCTCGGCCGACTCCTCGCCCGAGACATAGAGCGTTTTCAGCCCGTTCGCCGCCAGTGCGATCTGCAGCGAGAGGGTCGACTTGCCGATGCCCGGCTCCCCGCCCACGAGGATCAGCGACCCCGGCACCATCCCGCCGCCCAGCACACGGTTCACCTCGCCGTTGCCCACGTCTATGCGGCGGTGTTCGCTTTCGCGGATGTCGCCTACGCGCTGGGGTTTCGCCGCGGGCAGCGGCCCTGCGGCATTGGCCGCCACGGAACCGCTTTCGCGGGCTATGATCTCCTCCGTAAAGGTGTTCCACTCGCCGCACGAGGGGCAGCGCCCCAGCCATTTGGGGGCTTCGAACCCGCAATTCTTGCAGAAAAAGGCCTTTTTGACTTTTGCCATCGGTGTATTGTCGGTTTGTAAAGGGTCTTCGCAGCCCTTAGAAGGGGTGCGTCGTGTATTCCAGCCTCTCGACCTTCGTGATGCCGGCCGTGGGGTAGAGCGCCTGGTATTTGGCCGTGAGGTCTACGGTCAGCAGCGTGAGGCTCTTGCCCTCCTCCGAATAGTAGGAAACCGCATAGGTGTAGTCGGCGTCCTCGTAGAAGAACCGCAGCTGGTCGGGTTTGTCGGGTTCCTTGTTGAACGACCCGGTGACCGGCGCGGCGTCCGGTGCGGGTGTGATATAGAGCCATCCGCTGTTGTGGTAGAGGAATTCGAGCACGTAACCGCCCCCGGCCTGTACCGGGGCTTCGGCCAGCACGTCCGCGCGTATGGCCTCGATTACCGGGTCGGGTTCAGGCTCAGGCTCAGGTTCGGGTTCCGGCTCGGGCTCGTCTTCGGCCGTTGCCGTTGCTGCTGCGCCGAGCGTGACGGTGGCTTCGACCCGGCTCACCGGATAGCTTGTCGTGTAGTACGGTTCCGATTTCTCCCCGCAGGCCGCGAGTGCCGCCGCGAGGATCAGTATGGCTATGTATCTTATGGCTTTCATCCTTCCGGTATTTGTCAAAGTCCCAGTTCCTGGTCTATCAGCACGACCAGCACGCGCCCTGCTGGCCAGCACCGCAGCATCTCCATACGCGTGTTGCACACGCGGTCGGGCGAGTTACAGTCCGAGCATACGCCCGTCCGGGCGCACGGCGTGCGGAACCCCGGGTGCCGTGCGACGTTTTGCGGTGCGGCGATCGTGCGGATGCGCTCCTCGGCCTCGGCACGGTCGGCGACGATCTTGTTGCGTCCGGCCGCGATGACCACCTTGCGGGGCCCGAACGCGACCGGGGCGATGCGGTTGCCCACCTTGTCGAGCCAGTGGAGCGAGCCTTCCATGCTGATGGCGTTGACCCCCGTGATGAAGAGGTCGGACATCAGCGCCTGCCGGCGTATCTCCAACCGTTCGGGATAGCTCATCGCGGGGTCGAACCCGTCGAGCAGCTTCCAGCGTCCGTCGCCGCGCAGCCACCCGACGATGCCCGTGGCGTGCATCGTTTCCGAGTCGCCGAACGATACTATTTCCGGCCGTTCCCGCTCCGCGATGGCTTTCAGCACCGCGAACGCCTCGGTGGTGTCCTTCACCGTTTCAACCTCAAAATGGTGTCGCCGTAATGCTTCGGCGCAGTTTGCCAGTTTCATCTGTTTCGAATTGTCCGCCCCCGAGGAATCCCTCCGGGCTATAATTAAGGTACGAAATTATAAGGTAAATCGCCGCCCCGAGTGCCAGGATTACCACGATCCATCCGATGACTCGCTTTCTGCGCCGTTCCCGGCGGGTCTCTTCCCGGATCTCGGCTTTGACGCGTTCGACCGTTTCGGGCGGGAGTTCTTCCCGGTGTGTCGGATGACCGGCCCTATCCCTGCCCAGCAGGTCGAGCATCTTCTCTTTCTTGCTGCGGGGCTGCCGTTCGCGGCGGTTGGCCGCGAGCCGTTGGATCATGTCCTGTACATGCCCCAGCAACATATGCCTACTTGATAAAGAACCTGTATATGTCGTTCCCGTTGGCGTACAGCAGCAGGAACAGGATGATGACCAGCCCGACGTACTGCGCGCCTTCCAGCACCTTGTCGCTCACTTTGCGTCCCGTGACCATCTCCCAGAACGTGAAGATCGCATGCCCGCCGTCGAGTCCCGGTATGGGCAGGATGTTCATCACCGCGAGGATGATCGACAGGAATGCCGTCTTCAACCAGAAATCCTCCCAGTTCCAGGCCCCGGGGAAAATACTGCCGATGGCGATGAACCCGCCCAGCTCCTCGTACATCTTGGTCTTGGGCTGCACGATCATCTTCAACTGTTCCCAGTAGGACGAAATGACTTTCCCGGCCTTTTCGATGCCTGCCGGGATCGACTGCCAGAAGGTGTACTCCTGTGTGCGCAGCGTATAGGGGTTGCGTGCTATCACGCCCAGCTTGCCCTGGTCGGACACCGGGACGGCGATCTGCAGCAGCCTGTCGCCTTCGCGTTTCACCGTCAGGGTCACTTCCCCGCCCGCCCGGGTCTTGAGGTATTGCTGGTAGCCGGAGTATTCCAGCCCCCGTGCATCGTCGATGGCCACGATCTCGTCGCCGCGCCTGAGCGCCGCCGCCGATTCGTACACCGCGCTGTCGATCAGGAACGGCACACGCAGCGTAAAGAGGTCTTCGTAACCTTTGGCCTGGCGCATCTCGATCAGCTCGTCCAGCGGCAACGTCAGCTCCACGTGCTTCCCGCCGCGCTCGACGACGACCTTCCGCTCGCCTTCGGTGATGAGCAGCGAATTGAGTATCTTGTTGATGTCGTCGACCGGTTCGCCGTCGATGGTCACGAACTTGTCGCCGTCCTCGAAGCCGAGCTTGTGCCCCGCCTCGTTGAAGTTGTAACCCCATTTGGCGTCCTCGTTCGAGAAGTAGTTGTCGCCCCACGTGTAGCAGACGCCGCAGTAGATGACGATCGCCAGCAGGACGTTCATCACCACGCCCGCGATCATCACCAGAAAACGCTGCCATGCGGGTTTGGTGCGGAATTCGTCGGGCTTGGGGGGCTGTTTCATCTGCTCCTTGTCCATCGACTCGTCGATCATGCCGGCGATCTTGCAGTATCCGCCCAGCGGCAGCCAGCCCAGCCCGTACTCGGTGTCGCCGCGCTTGAACTTGAAGATCGAAAACCACAGGTCGAAGAAGATATAGAACTTGTCGACGCGGATCCTGAAAACCCGCGCCATAAGGAAGTGTCCCAATTCGTGGATGCCCACCAGGATGGTGAAGCAGAGGAAAAACTGAATGATCTTGATGATTATATCCATGTCTGTCTTTTGGTTACAACGCTAAGTATTCCGCAGCCAGCCGCCGGGCCTCGTCGTTCGCCTCGGCGTAGTCCCCGAGGGTGGGGGCGGCGGCGAACGAGGCGCGCCCCAGGGCGTACTCGATGGCACGCACGATATCCAGCCATGCGCACTTGCGGCCGAGGAACGCCGCGACGGCCACCTCGTTGGCGCCGTTCATCGTGCAGGCCGCCGTGCCGCGGCGGCGCAGGCACTCGCAGGCGATCTCCAGCGCCGGGTATTTCGCCCGGTCGACCCCGGCGAATGTCAGCTGCGGGTGCGCCATGAAGTCGAACCGCTCGCCGGGGCGGGTCGCCCGCCGGGGGTACATCAGCGCGAAGCTGATCGGCATACGCATGTCGGGCGTGCCCAGCTGTGCCTTGATCGCCCCGTCCTCGAACTCCACCATCGAGTGTACGATCGACTGCGGGTGCAGCAGCACCGTTATTTTCTCCACCGGGGTGCCGAACAGCCAGTGTGCCTCGATCACCTCGAAACCTTTGTTCACCAGCGTCGACGAGTCTATCGTGATCTTTGCGCCCATCTCCCACTGGGGGTGGCGCAGCGCCTGTTCCACGGTCACATCGGCCAGTTTTTCGCACGGCAGGTCGCGGAATGCGCCGCCGCTGCACGTGATGATGAGCCTCCGTATGGGCGACTGCTCGCCCACCAGGCACTGGAAGATGGCCGAATGCTCCGAGTCGATCGGCAGGATCGGGGCACGCTTTTCGGCCGCCAGCCGCATCACGTATTCGCCGCCCACCACGAGCGACTCCTTGTTGGCCAGCGCCAGTTTCTTCCCGGCGCCGAGCGCGGCCACCGTCGGCGCCAGCCCGGCGTAGCCTACCAGCGCGTTGACCACCACGTCCGTATCGCCGCCCGCCGCGACCTGGGCCACGGCATCCTCTCCGGCGTAAACCTTCACGTCGGTGCCGGCCAGCGCATCGCGCAGCTGCCCGTAATAGCGTTCGTCGGCGATGACCGCCGTGTCCGCGTCGAATTCCCGAGCCTGTGCCGCGAGCCGCTGCCAGTTGCGGTTGGCCGTCAGCACGCGCACTTCGAATAAAGCGGGGTTCTCACGCACGATGTCGAGCGTCTGCACGCCGATCGAGCCCGTCGAACCCAGTATTGCAAGTCGTTGTTTCATGCCTGTGCGTCAGAATACGATGTACCCTTCTGGGTCTACGGGCTTGCCGTTGTTCCAGAGTTCGAATTCGAAAAGCCGCACCTCGCCCTCTTCCGCCTCGGCGTTGTAGCCGACCATCTCGCCCGCGCGGATGGTCTGCCCCGTGGTGACGAGCGACTGCGAAAGCCCCTTGTAGACCGAGAGGAGGTTGTTCGCATGCTGCAGCTCGACCATGTAACCCGTCTCGGGCGTCCAGAGGCTCAGCACCACCGTGCCGTTGTCGATGGCCGTGATGCGGTCGCTGGCCGCCGCCGCGATGCGTACCCCGAAATTGCCGTTGCGGATGTCGAAGCGGTCGGTGATGATCCCCTCCACGGGTTTGGCCAGCTCGATCGCCTCGCGTACCGAACGCCGCGACCCGCCGCTGCGGCCCGCGATGGCGTACGGGCCGTCGCCCTCCATCTGCGCCCGCAGGATCGAGTCCTCGGGCGAGGGCATCACCAGCACCTTGCTGGTGCGGGTGCTGTCCGACGTGGCGAGCGTGCGCGCCACGGGGGTTTTGCCCTCCATGATCAGCGCGATATGCTGGTTGTAGGTGAGCATGTCGTTCATCATGCGCTCCATCGAGTCGAGCCGGATGATATTCTGCACGAGGCTTTCGCGCGAACGGTCTGCCTCGGTGCGGTATCCCGGCAGCAGTTCCAGGATCGGGGAGTAGGCCACCAGCGACAGGATGAGGATGAACAGCAGCAGCACGAACGACAGGAAGGCCGCGAAGATGCTGGCCGGCGAGAGGTGCATGTGCCACTCCTCGCTGTTGTCCGTGGCATTGAGCATGTTGAAACGGCGTTTGCGGAAAAGCCCGCGCCACCATGCCCGTATGGATTTGAAAAATCTCATCGGTTTATGACATTATGAATGCAAAGATAACCAATTTCATAGAAAACCTTTGCGGAACGCGCCGAATTTTTTAACTTTGTGATCGTTTAGAATCAACGCAAAAAACAGCTGAAAAGTATGGTAAAACCTACATTACTCGTCCTCGCCGCAGGTATGGGCTCCCGTTACGGTTCGCTCAAGCAGATGGACGGGGTCGGCCCCAACAACGAGGCCATCATAGATTATTCGGTCTACGACGCCATCCGCGCCGGTTTCGGCAAGGTCGTTTTCGTCATCCGCCACTCTTTCGAAAAGGAGTTCCGCGAAGTCTTCTCCGCGGAGCGTTTCGGCGGCCGCATCGCCGTGGAGTTCGTGTTCCAGGAGTTGGACTACCTGCCCCAGGGAGCTGCTGTTCCCGAAGGGCGCGTCAAGCCGTGGGGCACCAACCACGCCGTGATGATGGCGGCCGACGCCATCCGCGAACCCTTCGCCGTGATCAATGCCGACGACTTCTACGGTGCCGAAGCCTACAAGACCATCGGGGACTACCTTTCGCAGTTGGGCGAGAGCCGGAACCGCTACTGCATGGTCGCCTACGACCTCGACAAGACCCTTTCGGACAACGGTACCGTTTCGCGCGGCGTCTGCGGTGTGGATGCTGCGGGCAACCTCACCTCGATGGTCGAGCGCACGCAGATCGAGCGTATGCCCGACGGCAGGATCGTCTTCCACGACGGCGGCGCCGACGAAGAACTGGCCGGGGACACGCCGGTGTCGATGAACCTCTTTGGCTTCACCCCCGATTTCTTTACCTATTCCAAGGAGTATTTCAAGACGTGGCTCGCCGGGAACAAGGAGAACCTCAAAGCCGAGTTCTACATCCCGACGATGGTCAACAAACTCATCGGCGAAGGCACGGCCTCGTTGCGTGTGCTCCGCTCGGCGGCGCAGTGGCACGGCGTCACCTACAAGGAGGACAAACCCGCGCTGGTGGCCTCGATCGAGAAGATGATCGCCGAGGGCAAATATCCCCGCAACCTCTGGGCATAATCGCCGGCTGCGGCATCGCATATGCAAAAGGGCGGATATTTTCATCCGCCCTTTTGCTTAATGTTTCATCCGCCTTTTGCTTATTGCTTGTGGAGTGTCGTTTGCCGCGCCGGCTTCGGAAAGCCTGATTTGCCTTCGGTCTGGCCGGCTCCCGGCCGCATCCGTTTTTCAGGTTTCTGTCTTGTCCGCGTTTCCGGCTCCCGGCGTTGGCTGCATCTCCGGTTTCCGGCCTTGCTTGCTCCTCCGGCTCTCGGCCTTGCTTGTTTCTGCGGTCTGGGCGTTGGTTACTTCTCCGGTTTTTATCTTGTGCGTCTCTTCCGGTTTTCAGCCTTGCCTGCTCTTCCGGTTTTCAGCCTTGCCTGCTCCTCCGGTTTTCAGCCTTGCCTGCTCCTCCGGTTTTCAGCCTTGCCTGCTTATCCGGTTCCCTGCGTTGGCTACTTCTCCGGTTCCCGGCCTTGCCTGCTCCTTCGGTTTTCAGCCTTGCTTGCTTACCCGGCTCCCGGATTTGCCTGGCTTTCAGTCTTGCATGCCTCTTTTGCTCCTAATCCTGCCCCCCCCTCTGCGGCTCCAGCCCTGCCCGCTTCTGCGGCTCCCGGCCTTTGACTCTTCCGTCACACAACCGGCGGCGCGGCGGCTCAGTCCAGAAAACCTTCCTTCACCAACTGCTCCCGGATGCGCGTCCAGTCCGCTACGGGACGTTTCACGCCGTCCACGAACCGGATCGGGCAGCCGAGGCTGCTGTCGTCGATGTAGAGGTCGGCATGGACTTTCGGCGAGGATGTCCAGCGCTGCTGCGAAGGGTTCTCGTTCACGGCGTAGAGCGGGATTCCCCGCTCGCGGAACCACCGGATCGCGTCGTCGAGCAACTTGCCGTGGCGCATCGTGAAGAGGATCAGGCGGCAGCCGTTGTCCGTAAGTTCCTTCAGTACGGGTACGGCCCCGGCGTCGTCGCCTATTTCGGGATATGCGTGTGTCACGACCGTCCCGTCGAAATCGACGGCGATCAATGCATTGCGTATAGCCATTTATTTCTTGTTCCTTATTTTACGTCCGATTTTGCTGAAGAAGATTTTCAGGCGCTTGCGGTAGCTGGTCTCCTTGTAATCGTCGTATCCATACCCGTATCCGTACCCGTAGCCATATCCGTACCCATAGCCGTAACCGTATCCGTGGCGGCGGGTGCGCGTGCCGTTGAGTACGACGCACATGTTGCGGAATTTCTTCTCGCGGTAAAGCCGTTCGATGTCGGGCAGCTGCCGGCGGTCGAGCACGCCTTCGCGTACGATATAGATACAGAGGTCTGCCAGCCGGTCGGTGATGACCGCGTCGGCTACCGACATGGCCGGGGTGCTGTCGATGAATACATAGTCGTAGCTCTCCCGCAGCTCGGCGACCAGCTTGTCCAGGCGATCCGAAAGCAACATCTCCGTGGGGTTGGGCGGCTGGATGCCGGCGCAGATCACGTCGAGGTTTTTGTGTATCTCCATCGGCGTGATCAGTTCGCCGATGTTGGTGATCGTCCCGGCCAGGTAGCTCGTGATGCCCTTTTTGCTGTTGCTGCGGCCCAGCGTCGTGGAGAGCGCGTGGCGGCGCAGGTCGAGGTCGATCAGTACGATCCGCTTCCCGGCCATGGCGAGCGTCATCGCCAGGTTCATCGCCACGAACGTCTTACCCGCATGGGGGTCGGACGACGTGAAGAGCACGCACTTGATTTCCTTGCCCGACGATACGTTCATGAAGGTCATGTTCGAACGCAGGATGCGGAAAGCCTCGGATAACGCGTCGCGTCCGGTTTCCCGGACGACGATGCCGCCCTTGTTCTCTCCTTCGAGGAAGGGGATGTCCCCCAGGAACGGGGCGCTGATGTTCTCTTCGATGTCCTTGCGGCCGCGGATGGTCGTGTCGAGCATGCCGATCAGGTAGATGATGCCGAAGGGGATCGCCAGGCCGGCCAGCAGGCTGATGCCCAGGATGATCATCGAACGGGGCGACACGGGCCTGGGACTGCCGTATGCCTGGTCGATCGTACGCGAATTGCTTTCGGCGACGGCATAGTTGAGCTGCGTCTCCTCCTGCTTGTTGAGCAGGTAGAGGAACAGCTCCTCCTTGATCTTCTGCTGGCGCATGATGTCGAGCAGGACTTTCTCCTGCGACGGCATGGTGGATATGCGGTGGTTGGCCAGCGCCTCCTCCTTGCGCATGTTCGTAAGCTGTATTTCGAGCGTCGAGACGTGCGAATTGAGCGAAGCGATGATCGAGCGGCGCACGGCAGCCAGCACGTTGTCCATGTCCTGGATCACGGGGCTGCGCTCCGAACTGTTTTCGAGCAGTTTCTGGCGGCGCAGGATGGCGTCGTTATATTCGGTGATCTGGGCGACGATCCCGTTGTTGGTCAGCGAGGCGACCATCGGGATCAGTTCCCCCGCATGCGTCGGGTTGTTGAGGTAGTCGCGGATGTAGTTGGCGACGCTGATCTGGTTTTCGATCGAAAGCCCTTCGACCTTGAATTTGCTGCTCTCGGTGATGGATCGGGTAGCCTCCGAGGTGATGTCGATCATCTGGTTGCTCTTCTTGATCCCCTCGATTTCGCTGTCCACGACGCCCAGTTCCCGTCCGATGGCCAGCATACGCTCCTTGATGAAGGCGTTGGTCACGACCGATACCTGCCGCTTGTCGGCGATGGCGTCCTCTTCGTACACGGCGATCAGCGTGTTGATCACGTCCTCGGCACGCTTGGGTACGGAACTGTTCATCGAGATGGTGACGATCGACGCCTGCTTGTTGGCCACGTCGCTCTTCACGGTGGCGCGGTAGGCGTTCGTCGTGACCATCGGCGAACTCTTGGTGACGGTGATGGGCCTGTCCACATAGGTCGAGTCCATGAACGGCGTCTTGTGTACGACCATCTGCCCCAGCGGTGTGGGGATCGTATCGCCGTACTGGCCGCGGATGACCCTGCGCTTCTCCTGCTTGGTGAGATACTTGTCGTCGAAGTCCGCCAGTTTGATCCGGCCGTCCTCGAGCTCGGTCACCTCGAGCGAAAGGCGCTGGTTGTCGTCGTCGATGAAATCGACTTCGATGGGCGAGCGGCCGTAGAGGTCGAGCGTCCGCAGCCCGTCCCGTACGGAGTAGTTGACCGTCAGGTGGAGGCGCTTTACCACCTCGGACATCAGCCTGTGCGACTGGAGGATGTAAACCTCGTTGTCGACGTTGCGGCGGTTCTGGAAACCTACCAGGTCGCTGAAGGCGCCCAGTTCCATGTCGCCGCCCTTGCGGCTGTCCTTTACGAGGATGGTGGCCGTGCGGCTGTATATCTTCGGGGTGCTGGCCAGGTAGTAGTAGGCCATGCCGAGGCAGATGAGCACCGACAAGGCGAACCAGTACCAGTTGGCCAGAACCATCTGTAACAGGTCGTGCAGCGTGAGGCCGCTGCCGTTTTCGTTCTCGTCGTTCTGCAGGTGTTGCTGCTGGTTGTTGTATTCGGTCATGGCCCGGCTTATTTGGTTAAGGTTATGATAAGCGTCGCCACGGAGATGGCCGTACCTACGAGCGAGAGGTAGAAGTTGCGGTTCTGGCTGATTTCACCGGCCTGTGCCTTATATTTATTGGGCTTGACGTAGATCACGTCGTTCTGCTGGATGTAGAACGCCGGCGAGTTGAAGAGGTCTTTCGACGTGAGGTCGAGGTATTCGATCGTGCGCACGCCGTTCACTTCGCGGGCCACGGCCACGTCCGTACGGATACCGTAGATCGTCAGGTCGCCGGCCATGGCCAGGGCGTCGAAGATCGAGATTTTGTCGCGCGTGACGTCGTAATGCCCCGGGCGGGCGACTTCGCCGATGACCGAAATCTTCATGTCGGCGAACTGCACGTTGACCGACGGGTCGTTGATATACCCGCCCTCGACGATCTTGTCGGCGATGGCCTGTGCCAGTTCGCTGCGGGTCTTTCCCTTGCAGTCGATCTTCCCGATCACGGGCATGTCGAGCATGCCGTTCTCGTCCACCGTGCGGATTTGCAGCGACTGGTTGGTCGCCGAACTGTACGAGGCGACTCCCGTCACGGAACTCAGCGAGGTCGATGAGTTGAACGGCACTGCCAGTTCGGGGTCTTTGCTGTTGACCACGACCGTCAGCCGGTCGAGGGGTTTGATCCGGATCTGGCCGCTTTCGGCGATTTCTTCAGGCGTAAAGGGGTTCGCGTCCTGCAGGTACCAGGCACGTTTCTGCGAGGCACATGACGAGACCAGCAGGGCCAGGATGACCGGGACTAAGAGGCGGTAATGCTTCATTTTTACTAAGGCGTTTTATATCGTGCGCAAAGGTAGTAATTTTTGTGAAATAAACCTACATGTGCCCCTTGCTATTTTGTCCCTATTGCACCGGATTCGGTCGCCGCCCGGATTTTTTCCGGAAAAAAGCGTACATTTGACATCCCGGAATCCGGATTCCGCATTAAAATATGGAAATTATGTTGCATCCCGAGTGGAGTTACCAGGCTGTAATCTATGAAATGAACGTGCGCCAGCTGACGCGCGAAGGCACCCTCAGGGCCGCCGCCGCGAAGCTCGGCTTCCTGCGCGACATGGGCATCGACGCCGTGTGGCTGATGCCCGTCTATCCGATCGGCGCCGAGGGGCGCAAGGGCTCGCTGGGGTCTTATTATTCGATCCGCGACTATTGCGCCGTCGACCCCGGGCTGGGGACGATGGGGGATTTCGATGCGTTTGTCGCCGAGGCGCACCGCCTGGGCATGAAGGTGCTGCTGGACTGGGTCGCCAACCATACGGCGCGCGACGCCCGCTGGGTCGGCGAGAAGCCTGCCGACTGGTATGAGCGCGATGCCGCGGGGGCACCCGCCGTGCCCTGGGACTGGACGGACACCGCCAAACTCAACTATGCGAACCGCGACGTGTGGCGGGCCGAGGCCGACGCCATGGAGTTCTGGGTGCGCCGGCACGCCGTCGACGGTTTCCGCTGCGACATGGCGATGCTCGTGCCCGTGGAGTTCTGGAATGAGACTGCCCGCCGCCTGCGGAAGGTGAACCCCGACCTGTTCCTGCTGGCCGAGGCCGAGGAGCCTTACCTCTTCGAAGCGGGTGCCTTCGACGCCTGCTATGCCTGGGAGATGCACCACCTGATGAACGACGTGGCGCAGCAGAAGGTGCGCGTGACCGCCCTGCGCGACTACATTTATGCCGACCGTAACCGTTACCCGCAGTCCGCCATGCGCCTGGTGTTCACCTCCAACCACGACGAGAATTCGTGGAACGGCTCGGAGTTCACGCGCATGGGCGACGCCCGCGAGATTATGGCCGCCTTCACGTTCGTCGTGCCGCGCGGCCTGCCGCTGGTCTATACCGGGCAGGAGATCGGCTACGACCATTCGTTCGCCTTCTTCGACCGCGACCCGATCCCCTCCTATGCGGCCAATTCGTTCACGGATTTCTACCGCCGCCTGGCGGGGCTCCGGCATGCCAACCCTGCGCTCGCCGCCGGGGAGGCGGGCGGCGAGATGGTCGAGATACGCAACAACGCCGAGGATTGCCTGATGACCTTCGTGCGCGAAGTGAAGGGCAACCGCGTCGTCGCCGTGATGAACCTCTCGCCCTACGCCATCCATGCCGATTATTACACGGGCATCTATGCCGGCATGTACACCGATGCCATGACGGGCGTTGCCTGCGAACTGCGCGGGCATGTCGAGGAGGACATGGCGCCGTGGAGCTACCGCATCCTGACACGCTGACCCCTGCGGCCGCGGAGTGCGGCGGCCGTGTCCCCGCCCGATGCCCGGCAGCGGCCTGCAAACCCGGCCCGGGGCGCCCGCTCGGGGCCGGCGTACCGTTTTTATCCGCCGCGGAATACGAATCCCCGCGCGGTCGCGTTCCTTTTATGGAATTTTTCCTATTTTTGCCCATGATTATGAAACGCTTCCTTCTCCTCTGCCTGCTGTTCGTCCCGTGCCTCGCGGCACAGGCCGAAACCTACCGCGTCGAAGACATCCCCAATGTCCAGCGCGCCGACCGCACGCGTTACGTCTCGAACCCCGACGGGATACTCTCGGACGAGGCCGTGGCGCATATCGACCGTTTGTGCGCGGCGCTGCGCGAGCGGGCCGTCGCCCAGGTCGCCGTGGTCGCCGTGGACGACATCGCGGGCGGCGACGTCTTCGAATTCGCCATCGACCTCTTCTCCGCGTGGGGCGTGGGGCAGGCCCGCAACGACAACGGGCTGGGCATCCTGCTGGTCAAAGACCGCCGCGAGATCCGTTTCGTCACGGGCGGCGGGCTGGAGGGCGTGCTGCCCGATGCGATCTGCAAGCGCATCCAGCTCAAATACATGCTCCCGGCATTCCGCCAGGGCGATTACAGCCTCGGCATGGTGCAGGGGGTCGAAGCCGTGTCGCAGCTGCTCGAGGGGAGCGAACTGGATCTGGGCGGTGCCGATACGGGCGGCGACGAGCTGCCCGCATGGGCGGTTTTCCTGATCGTCACCGGGTTCGTCGTAGTGCCGATGGGCGTGATCCTGCTGGGTTACTACGCCCGCAAGCGTTGCCCGAAATGCCATAAACTGACACTCCGGCAGCAGTCGAGCGACATCCTGAAGGTGACGCCCAACTACCGGCTGGTCGAATATACCTACGTCTGCTCGAATTGCGGCGCCGTGGTCAAACGGCAGGCCAAAAACCTGCGCGACGACAATTTCGGCGGCGGCGCGGGCGGCGGCACGATCATCGGGGGGCGTGGTTTCGGCGGCTTCGGCGGAGGGTCGCGAGGCGGTGGTTTCGGCGGCGGTTCGTTCGGTGGCGGCGGTGCCGGCTCGCGCTGGTAAAGGCCGCAGGGCGTGCCGGGCGGCTTTGCCGGTTGCGGGCGGCTGTTTGCCGGACAAAGGCTGGCTTTGCGGGCGGCCGGAATGGTTTTCCCGGCCCCGACGGGATAAGATTGGAATGAATTTAAAACACTTTATATTATGAAGAAATGGATTTGGATTGGAGTCGTCGCCGTCGTGGTGATCTTCTTCTACGCAACGTACAACGGATTTGTCAATAAGGAGGAGGGGCTGAAGACCGCATGGTCGAATGTCGAAACGCAGTACCAGCGCCGTGCCGACCTGATTCCCAACCTGGTGAACACGGTCAAGGGCTATGCCGCACACGAGTCGCAGACTTTCGAGGCCGTAACCGAGGCCCGTGCGAAAGCCACCTCGATCAACCTTTCGGCCGACGATCTCACGCCCGGGAAACTCGCCGAGTTCCAGCAGGCGCAGGCGCAGGTTCGCTCGGCGCTGGGGCGCCTGATCGCCGTGTCGGAGAGTTATCCCGACCTGAAGGCCAACCAGAATTTCCTCGAACTGCAAGCGCAGCTCGAAGGCACCGAGAACCGTATTTCAGTGGCCCGCAAGGAGTTCAACGAAGTGGCCAAGACCTACAACGTCGCCGTGCGCCGCTTCCCGGCCAACCTGGTGGCCAAGTTGTTCGGGTTCGGGCAGAAGCCCTACTTCGAGGCTGCCGAAGGCACCGAAACCGCACCCCAGGTGCAGTTTTAGCCCGGCTCCGGGGTAGAAAGCAAAGGGACGGGACGCGCCAGCGTATCCCGTCCCTTTTGTGTTGTCGGTGCCTGACTACTTGCGGCTTCCGAGAATCCGGAGCAGGTAGAGGAACAGGTTGATGAAGTCCAGGTAGAGGGTCAGCGATCCCAGCAGTGCGATTTTCTGCGTCGATTCGTCCACGACCTCGGCGTTCATCACCATCTTCTTGATCTTCTGCGTGTCGTAGGCCGTGAGGGCGACGAACACCAGCACGCCGATGTAAGTTATCACCCACATCATCGTTTCGCTGCGCAGGAAAAGGTTCACCACCGTTGCGATGATGATGCCGATAAGCGCCATGTAACCCATGTTCCCGATGCCCGAGAGGTCGCGCTTGGTGAAATACCCGAACAGCGCCATGGCGCCGAACGTGCCGGCCGTCACGAAGAAGGTCGATGCGATGGACGATGCGGTGTAGAGCAGAAAGATCGAAGCCAGCGTCGCGCCGTTGAGGATCGAGTAGGCGATGAACATCAGCGTTGCCGTGAGGAACGACATGCGGAAGATGAACGACGAGAGGATGATGACCAGCGCCAGTTCGGCGATGATCAGGCCGAAGAATGCGACTTTGCTGCCGAAGATGGCATTGAGCAGCGTCGGCGAGTCGGAGACCGTCAGGGCCGTTGCGCCCGTGATGAAGAGGGCCATCGTCATCCATAGGTAGACGTTGCGGAACAGGGTGGTGTTCTCGGACTTGTCAGCCCTGCGCACGCCGGCTGTCTTGCTGTAATTGGTGCTTGTTTCCATAAAGTTTTCCTGTGTATACCTGAAATTACGTTTCGTCGCGGTTTTTCCGCTGTCGGCGCAAAGGTAACGATTAAATCGGAGTTTTCGGGCAAAGCCGCGTAAATTTCACGGCCGGCCGCCGGGGATGCGGTGCGGCTACATTCCTTTTTTTATACCGGCCCGGATCAGGAGGATATTTACGGGCAGCGCCACGAGGAACCCGCATGCCATGGCGACCTGCATCGAGAACCAGAATACGAACGAGGTGCGGGGCATTGCCTCACCGCCGTTGAGCGCGAAGATCGCCACGGCCATCCAGCCGTACATGCCGGCCTGCCATGCCGTGAGCGAGAGTATGTCGGCTTTGGCGGCACGGCGTATCGCTTCGCCGCGCGGGAGCGTGCGTTCCATGCCCCGGATCGCGGCGTACTGGAACCCGATGCCGAATGCCAGGGCCAGGAGGTAATCCACGACCCATGTCCCTGCCAGTATGCTTCCGCCTATGGCTACCGGGACGAAGAAGAGGAACCATTCGCCGACGATGTCGGCCAGCGTGCACCCCGCCCCGCAGTGGAGCGTCGACAAGACGACCGACTGCCACCGCGGCCGCCCCTTCATCCCGGGCATATCACTCATCCCGTCCATCCCGTCCATGCCTTCCATACCCCGGGGCCCGGCCGTCCCGGACATCTTCGTCCCGTCTGCCATTCCCGGCATGTCCGCCCCGTTTGCCGTATCCGCTTTGTCCGCTGCCCCCTTCATTCCGGGCATATCACTCATCCCGTCCATCCCGTCCATGCCTTCCATACCCCTGGGCCCGGCCGTCCCGGACATCTTCGTCCCGTTTGTCATCCCGGGCATGTCCGTCCCGTCTGCCATTCCCGGCATGCTCGCTCCGCTTGCCATGTCCGGTATGCCCGCCTCATCTGCCATGCCCGCTTTGAGCGCCGTCCCTTTCATTCCGGGCATATCTTCCGCCCCGTCCGCTCCTGTCGTGGTTCCGTTCTCCATCTGCATCCCGTGCATCCCCGGTTCCGGCATGTTCATGGCCCGTTCTGGCTCCGAAACCTTCCATAAATCCGTTCCCGCTACGGACATGTCTTTGCGTCCGCCCGTTCCGGGCTTCCCGTTCGCCGCTTCCGGCCCCAAGCCTCCGCCCCGTCCGTCCGTTCCGGGCTTTTCGTTTCCTACTTTCTGCCCGGCGCTGCCGACCTCCCGCTCGTCCCCGTTTTCCCCGATGCCGCCGCCTTTTGCCGGCTCACTGATTTTCGCGGAGTCTTTCTGCTTTCCGGTGCCGTTGTTTTGCACGGGCATGTGCCGCGTGGCGCGTCCGAAGGCGTAATAGGCCCATAGCCCGAAAAAACTCGCCCAGAGGGCGGTGAGTACCCATACGCTTTCCATAATGCGCATCGGTTGCCGGCGCGTACGCAGGTCGGCCGCGACGATGAGCGCCGAGCCGATGCCGCCCGCTACGAACAGGACTGCCAGATAATAGAATTGCTGCATGACGAGGTGTTTTTTCCCATCATGCAGCAATTTATATACCGCACCGCGCTCTGGCCTGCCATCGAAAGCCGGGCGGGGAATTCAGCCGGGTCGGCTTGGGCTGGAACCGAAATATTGGTTTCGTAGACCCCGAACTGGGTGCGCTCGAATAACTCAGGGCATCAAATCCAACGTGACGATCACCGGATTGGCATAGCCGGTTTCCTCCCGTTGGCCGAACAATGCCGCTTGCATGCCGGGGGATAACCTGGCTTCGTCGAGCACACCTGTAATCCGGTTCCCGGCCACGTCTACCGGGCCGTTCATTACCGTGGCGAACAGTCCGTTCCTGTCTGGCTCGTTTCCCCCGAACGTGATACCGACCAGTCCCGTTACGGTACGGTGCGTATCCTTGTCGTAAACCACCAGGTAGGGCATGCGTTTGGCGGTGATGCCGATTCCTGCATAACGGTCTGTCTCCCAGAATTGACCGTTGAAATAGGTGTATTCGTCCCTGTATTGTTTTATAAACCTTTCGAAATTCCCCCCCCCTTTTTCAGCGAATCGCATTTGGAATTATCCCCGCCGACGGCATAAATGGCAGAACCGTCGCCGCCCGACTCTATCTCATAAATTGAGTAGGGCAGGCGTACCGATCTTATAAATGTTCCGTCGGGATTGTAATAGAGAAGTTTATGGCCGAACATGTCGAACACCGTCACGGAAGAATCCGATACGATGAAATCCGTCGGTTCGATAAACTCTCCGGGGCCGCGGCCTCTGCGTCCTATACGATTGCGGAATTTACCCTCTTCGTCGAATACGAACAGGGCTTTTTGCAGGTGCCGGTCCAGTATGTAGTACTTTTTATTCCGGCATGATAATTTATATACTTCGCCGACAAGGCATTCTTCCGATGTCTCGAGGCGGGTGAATTTATGGTTGCGGACAATGCTGTCCAAATCCGGCGTGTCGTTGCTTGTGGCTATTTTAATTGTAGTAGCCCGGCTCTCGTCGATACGATCCGCTGATTGTGTCGAATCACAACTAATAAGACAGATAATTATAATGCTGGCCGAAATAATAACCGATATCCGATTCATAATCTTTTTTATTTTTAAATCTCCTCACTTAAATAAAAAATTCGAAATGAGGAGATTTGAATAAGAGATAAATTGATTCGTGAGAGTTTTTGAACCCACGTTTGCGGCCCTTCGGTTATTGCCCGGCGTCATTCCATCGTCACGCACATGTTTTCGAAATCGATCCGTATCCGACGCACATCGACGATGTTGTTCATCTGCCCGTCGTAACCGGCCACCTCCGCCGTATGCATGTCCTCCGTGTCGAAAACGACCCGCACCTCCGGCAGGATCACCTCCCGCGATCCTATCCTCGCGCAAATGCCGCCGAGTGTATGGTAACTGTATTCCGCTGCCCCGGCCGCGGTTATTTCCGACCCCTTGCGGACAGAACCCAGTTCCGGGAGCGACGATGCGTGTTCCGCATAGAACCTGCCCGATAAGCGGGGTTTGGCGTTCATCCCCGTGTCCCAGTGCATCATCGCCGGGATACCGTTCAGTTCCAGCCACAAGTAGGGGATGTTGTCTTTCAGCATGAAGTTGGCAATCCCGGTTTGCGGTTGCTTCCCGGTGTCGAACGTGATGGTTCCGTGCTCTACATCCACGGTCAGGGCCGATAGCTTCCTGAGCGTCGAAATCCCCAGCATCGCCCGGATCCGTGTGATGCCCGAATCGGCGGCCGCTTCCCGATCCCGTGCCGCCAGGCCGTCGGGGAAGACACAGCAAATCTCGTTTTTGAGGGTGATGGATCCGATTTGCAGGGAGTCGAGAATTCCCAGTTTCATGTAAGATGCCGGGGACATCCGCAGTGAATCCTGAAATATCCGGACACCCAGTTCGTCGGCCAGGCTCTGGTCTATCGAAGTATATTCGGCCCCGATATCCAACAGGGTTTTCACGCTTTTGCCGCAATAGTCTGCGTTCAGGTAAAATAGGCCGTCCTCCAACTCCATGCCGACCGTGCCGGGGGAACCCTCCCGCGAGCGGTCGATCACCTCCATCCGGGGCAGCCTGGCAATTTTCCGGCATTGCTCCAGCCCCGAGGCGATCCCCTTCCGGGTCTGGTCGTCGAGGTAGGGGGCGTCGTAGGCCAGCATATAGGTGAATACGGAGTCCATTTTCGCATAGGCGCGCAAGGAGGCGAGGTTTTTGGCCATCAGCATCCTGTACATGACGGCTTGTCCCCCGAGCTGTCCGCCGTATTTGGCCAGCAGCTCTTCGATAGCGGCCACCCCCTCGGCCGGCCTGTTGAAATATGCTCCCAGGAATGCGCCGGAAATCAGGCGGATAACCTCGGACAGGTCGTCGTCGTGGGTGTCGTAAAGGGATTTGGCATCGAACCATTTTTCCTGGTTGATGTATTGGAAAATTTGCTGGTCATACTCCTCCTGGGCATAAGTATGGACGGAAGCGCCCAGAATAGGGAAAATGAGCAGCCCGAAAATTTTTCGTATCATGGTCGACCTTGTTTTAGTTGCAATTTACTGTCTAGTACCGATTTTCGTTATGAAAACCCGCAATCGCCCGTCAAAAACCCGAATCCGGTTTGAGCCTAAATTTAATTATGACGGGATTATCGTATTCATCGAGTTGCGAAGTTATGGCTTCAAACCGCTTTTTTACTTTGGCATCCTTAACTTTATCCAAATCGAAAATCATCGGGATGAATAAATAATGGGAGTTATAACAAGCTATCAGATTGTTGTCTTGAATCACATAGTCATTAATCAGCAGACCACCCAGAGCCGAAGCCTGCATCGTATTTTTATAGGCGATACATTGCATAGTCGATTTGTTGCATATCGCATATTTCGGCCGGCCTTGATCCGTATATTCCAGAATGATGCTATTGGGGGTCTGGTTGATGGCGGATATACCCCTTATGACATTCGGTTCTTCGGAATATCTGTTATATGTTACAGGAATATCTTCATAGCGTTGTGAAATTTTGAACCGGTATTTTGGTTCGATACCACTGGCCGTAATATCATATATCAGGTTGCAATATGAGTATATAAACAGGCAGGAATCATTGAGTTTTGCGAATTGACGGTCTTTCTTTATCGGCAAAATATCCGGGTTCTGGGCTGTATATTCCAGATACTCCGTCAACTTATGTGCTTGGGTGTTATACTGGTATAATTGGTAATTTCTTTTGTTATAACCTATGAAATTCGAGGATAGCAATAAATTGTCGGCTAAAGATTCTATTTCTAAAATGGTGCTCTGTAACGGAATACTTTCCGTATTCATCAGATTTGCGTCATAACGCATGATCTTACTTCCTGTATTGTCGAAAATCCAGATATCCAGGCCGATGACGGCAAATGATGTCAGCGACAGATATTCGCCAGGGCCGCGTCCCAATTTCTCGAGTTTAGTCACGAATTTTCCTTGTGCATTAAAAATATATATGCATATTTGGCTCGAGTTAAGAATATAATATTGATTGTTGGCGAATACGATTTTTTGAATTTGCCCTAGCATACATTGGTCATCGGTTTCCAACGCAATGATTTCGAAATCGGGTTCTATATCGGTGGAAATATCGTAGAAGTCCTGCTCTTTCGACAGGTCGACATAGATTTCTGGTAAATTTTCATTTCCATTGTCTGGTGTTTTACATGCAGCCAAATTCACTGCAACGAATGTAAAAACGAGCATAAACTTTTTCGCTGTTTTCATATTCAACTTTTATTAGAGGTTTTCAATTCATGGGGGAAAACCCCATGAATTGAAAACCGAAGATTTTAGAAATGAAAGGTACAAGAGATACTCACGCTTACTTTAATACACTCCCAGCTCGATTGCTTTACGAACGCTTTTAGTTGTATATCCCACTTTTCCGTTTCAACTAGGACGGCTTGAAGTCCCTCATGAGGTTTCTTGGGCTCTTGAGGATCAAGAGGGTCGATATATTCCCCATGCGAAAGGGATTCGTCTTCTGCAAGTGCCTCAATATTGGCAGAAAGAAGTTCATTTTGGATGACTTTATTACAATAGATGGCACTAACCGTCATAAAAGCTGTTATTGCAGCAAATAATATAACCATTATAATTTTCTTCATGGTTGGATAGTTTTTTGAAAAAACATAATTTTTATTTGCCGTATATGTCATTTCAACGGCAGCAAATAATATTTGCCATATTCAATCCGTTAACTCATAATCCGAACCTCCTTTCTTTAGGAGGGATGGCGGGTGGGGTACGTTCCTCGATGCTGTTCGAAACAAAAGGGAACGACTCCACCTTTTTATCCCATTGTAATCCGCTGCTCTCTTCCTGGAACAATAGAAAAAAATATTCCAAATTAGGCACGGACTAATGTCCGAACCTTCCTGATACATAAATGCTTATTTTTTTATTTTCAGACGCGGGATGAGCGGGGACGCAATGTGTTTTGGGTTTGCAGTTGTAAAATAATTTAAATCGAATATACGGATAATAATTTATTTTACAATTATTCGGTCGATTAAATACTATTTTATTTTTCAACTGCTTCCTGCAATTGCCGTCTGCCTTTCCCTGCCGGCCTTTGGCAACCGGACAAACGCCCCCTCCCGACCAGTCGGCCGGGAGGGGGGCGTTTCAGGATGCTGCTTTTCGGGTTGCTGTGTTCCCGGTCACGCGATCCGGGTTGTGTTCTGCGGTGCTGCCCCGGGAGCTTTACAGGCGGTTCTTCTCGTCGGCCGAACCTGCTTCGACCGCCTTGCGTTTGAAGGCTTTGCCCGACTTGAAGTTGTAGGTCACCCCGATCGTGAAGCTGCGGTCGTTCCACTGCTGTTTGACGTCGACCATGCGCACGAACCCGTCGCCGCGGGCACCGATGTGCTGCGGGCGCTCGATCAGGTTGCGCACCGAGAACGAGGCGGTGAACTTGTCGCCGAAACGCTTCTTGATCCCTGCGTTCAGGAAATGGAGCGGTTTTACCCAGCAGTTGCCGAAGTCCATGCGGCTCTGGAACCGGTACGACAGGTCGATGTAGAATTTCGCGGGCAGCGAGAAGGTCGTCGAGCTGTTTACGAAATAGAAGTTGTAATGTTTTTCGGCGCTGTGCTCGTCGATGCGCTGCCCCTGCCGGATGTAGGTGAGGTTGAGGTTCAGCGTCCACCATTTGGTGAACTGGAACGGTGCGTTGGCCGTGAGGTAATAGTTTTTCGTCGTGTCGAAGTTTGTCCACGCCAGGCACAGGCGCGCCGGGTCGTCTGCGTCGGGGCGTATCGTCTGCTGTATCTCGTCGCGCTGGATCGTCATGCCGCCCGTGAGGGTGTACTTGTGCTTGAGCACCAGCGTCAGGCTGATGTCCTGCTTGTAAGCCGGGTCGAGTTCGGGGTTTCCCGTCTGGTAGGTGTAGTCCGAGATCTGGAACCGCTGCGGGTTGAGGCTCCAGAAGCGCGGGCGCTCGATCGTGCGGGCATACTGGGCGATGAGCGAGTAGGCCCCGTCTTTGGTCAGGGCATAGGAGACGTTCGCGTTGGGGAAGAGGCTGAAGTAGTTCTGCGAGATGTCGCCGCCCTTGCCCCGGGTGTGGGTGTATTCGCCCCTCAGCCCTGCCACGAGGCTCCAGCGCCCGAGGTTGGCCGAGGCGATGCCGTAGGCCGCCGCGATGTTCTCCGTATAGTTGATCGTGAAGCTCTGGTTGTCGTTGCGCACCCACGCGCCGTCCTTCACGTATTCGTAGAGAGCGTCGTTGTGCATGTCGTTGTAGGTGAACTTGGCGCCCGCGCGCAGCGACCAGCGGGGCGAAAATTTCTTGTCGAGGGCCAGCGTGGCGGTCGTGATGTCGTAGAGGCTCGACGAGTTGTCGCGGTAGGTCGAGTCGACGACTGACGCGGGGGAGGTTATGCGGCTGAAATTGTCGTTGTCGGCGTTTGTTGCGCGGCGCGTATAATCGGCCAGCAGCTTGAGTGTCGAGCCGAGCGTGTCGAGTTTGTAGATGTAATTGAACGTCGCCGAGTAGTTGTCGCGGATGTTGTGTATGCCGTAGCGGCTTTCCGTGCGGGTTACGGCACCCGCGTCCGTGAAGTCGGTATAGGAGTCGTTCGGGCCCTTTTCGTTGTTGCGCCAGTATTCGAACTCGGCGCCGATGCTGTGCTTGGGGTTGATTTCGAATACCGAGCCGATGCTGCCGCCGAAGTTGCGGTCGCGTTCGGCGATTTCCGAATGGGACGTGAGGTTCGTATTGCCCGTGGTGTAATCGGTGTGTTCGTCCGAGATGGCCGTGTCCCTGCCCAGGTCGGCCCATGCCGAGGCGTAGAGGTCGAGGCGGCCCGTGTGGATGTTGATGTTGCCGCTCGGCGTATAGAAATGGTGGCGCGCGTTCTGTGTGGTGCGCATCGACAGCGACCCGTCCAACCCGTTCTCGCGGCGTTTGCGGAGCGTGATCCTGATGATGCCGCCCGATGAATCGGCGTCGTAGTCGGCGCCCGTCGTCGGTACGACCTCGATCTTCTGGATCTCCTCGGCGCGCAGCGAGCGCAGGTAGGTGAGCAGCTGCTCGGGCTCCATGCGCAGTTCGCGGTCGTTGACATAGACCTTCGAGCCCGACTTGCCGTTTATCGAGATCTTCTCGTCGTCGATCCAAACGCCCGGTGCGCGTTCCAGCAGCTCGATGCCGTCCTTGCCGATCGCCGCCGGTGCGTTGGCCACGTCGACCACGAAGCGGTCTGCCTCGCGGCGGATGAGCTGCGCCTTGACCACCACGCCTTCGATCCGGGTCGTCGAGCTTTTCATCACGATCTCGCCCAGGTCGTTGTTCTCCTCGACCCGCACCTGCCGCACGACGGGGTCGAACCCGAGGTATTGTACCGACAGGGTATACTCGCCCGAAGGCACTTTCAGCACGAAGCGGCCTGTGTCGTCGGTGGCCATGCCCGCCACCTGGTCGCTGCCTTTCAGCAGCACGACCGTAGCGTACTCCACGGCCTGTCCCTGTTCGTCCACCACGCGGCCCTCGGCCGGATAGATGCGGGCTGCGAATGCGTTTGCGGCGGCCAGCGCCAGTATTACGATGAGGAAGATAAGTTTTTTCATACTATTCTGTCGTTGTTTGTAATCTGCACTGCATTTTAGTTGATGGGGCAAAGATATGTAAAAATATTTATACTTTGCAATGCATAGTACTAAATTTTACGAAAAAATTATCCTTTACCGGGGGAGGGGCGGCCGTTCATGCATGAAAAAACGCGGACTCCCCTCTGTCGGTAGATGGGTACGACCAAGCACCCGAAGCCAAACAGGTAGAGCCCGCGCGTGACGCGGGAGTACTACTGTTTTCTTGGCTTCGTTAAAATTGGTCGTTTTATCTACCCAAAAACAATAGCTTTCGCTAATATGTATGGCGCAAAGTTATAAAAAAGGCAGGAAATTCAAAACGGAATCTCCCGCTTTGCTGTCTATCACCCGCGGCGGCCGGCCGGCTGCCGCGCCCCGCCCCCTCCCGTCAGCATTCCGCCTTTG
>PPYE01046393.1_pt1 | contig 50501 bp, 46 predicted proteins | sample 1559881 | NCBI WGS metagenome assembly PPYE01 (sample SAMN08240022, study PRJNA423297) | Human gut metagenome, whole genome shotgun sequencing project.
AGGTGCCGCACATTTTTACAATTTTGTCAACTATTAATTTGAAAAAAGCTTAACTAAATGTTATTGACCCCGTCCCCAAAGGTCTTTTTCATCAGCCATACACAGCCAAAAGAAATGGCAATGATTGCCAATGTCAGCCCCGGAACTACAATCCAAGCTGATGCATCTGCCGCCTCCATATACTTTTTATAATTATCCAAAAATAGAATATGTATCAGATAAATGCCAAACGAACATCCCGAAAATGTATCCATGATTTTTTTTGCCTTTGGTCCGGGAGAAAATTCGCTTTTCTTTAACCGAATAATATACATAAAGAACATTGCGGCTGCCACTACAAGTATGGGATTTCCATACTCCATAAATCGTTCACAATGAACACCTTGTTTTATTGTCCCAATCCATGTTAATCCTATGTTTATCAGCATGCATACAACAAATGTTATCGCCGGTATTCGTTGATCTCGAATCACACGTTTTCTATATTTATAAATATAATATCCGATAAACACGTAATACATGTAAACTCGATCCCCGATCAATGGCAGATCATAATATGCTTCTTGATTCCCCAAAGAAGATAGATAATTAAAAATGACTGCTAAGGTAATCACACCAAGAAATGCCTGTTCCAATCTCAAATTCATGTGCTTACACATTACCTGAAAAAACGGAAGAACCATATAAATCGGAATCATTGCATATAAATACCAAAGATGTGCTTCCGCCGGTTCGAATAATATCTTGCGTATATCATATGGTGTCTTCATATAAAAATCATTCCAGATGATATAAATCAGACTCCACACAACGAGCACAATTATAAAGCGCCATAATCGTTTTAAATGTTTTCTCAGAGGTTCTTCTCTCTCTAAAAGGAGTGCACCTGTAATCATAAAAAAACACGGAACGCTTACTCTTGCCAGAACATCTAACATCATAGAAAATATATATTCTCCCTGACTAATCTCGCCATATGCACGACAGTAATAGTTTGTCACATGGATCACTATAACGGAGACAAACGAAATGATCCGGATCAGCTCCAGATTATAATTTTTTTCCATCAAGAAATTCCACCTTTTCCTTATATTACTTACATTTTTTCATGATATCACAGGTATATTTAAACAGCAATATTGTTTTCTATTGTTATTTTCACTAAATTTATATTATACTTTAATCGACTCAATCTATACTTACTTTTATTTTTCGGAGGATTTTAATTATGAAAAGATTAAAATTATTATGGATAATTTTAAAACGAACGAAAGCTACACAAATAATCCTTGGCTTCGTTCTCTTCCTTTTTGCCAATGCTGCGGTTATCCAGTTGGTTGAACCAAATATTAACCGCTACGGAGATGCCCTCTGGTATTGCTATGCTGTAATCTCCACTGCCGGGTTTGGCGATTTTGTTGCCGTTACATTTATCGGGAAAATATGTTCCGTATTACTTACAATTTATGCTATTTTTGTAATCGCCATTGTCACCGGAGTGGTTGTCAATTTCTATACACAGATGGTAGAGATGCAAAGAAAAGAAACGCTCATTATGTTTATGGATAAACTAGAAAGACTTCCCGAACTCTCAAAAGAAGAGCTGGAAAGTATTTCTAGAAAAGTACGGGAATTCCGTTAGCAGAAGACTCTTATTCGTCTTCTGCTTCTATTTTGTCTTCATTTCTAACTTGTGGGATCAAAGAAGCTGCAAGCTTTCCTCTTTCTCTGTTTTTCAAATATAAAATACCAATAACAGAGAAAACAACCGCCCCAATAAAGTTCACGATCAAGTCTTTCATTGTATCTATAAGACCAATATCAAGATAGCCTCCAAGATTCCACTGCTCCCCATTGATCACTACAGATTGAACATCTACGTGAATCGGAACATTTGCACCTATAGGATTTAATTTAACAGAATTAATTGCTGTAACAATCCAGTCTTTCTGCATATCTAAACCGAAAAACTGATCCATGCTAAATTCAAAGAACTCCCACAACACTCCGACTGTCATAGAAAAACAAAATGCAAAAAATGCAACGAAATATGGTGACATCTTAATTGAGAATTTCTCGCTTCGGTTGAAGAGATCGATTAACGCAAATCCTATCGCTGCCATTAAAAATCCATTCGTAGTATGTAAAATGCTATCCCAAATCGGAATTTTTACATAAAAAGCGTTAATTTCTCCCAAAATCTCTGCTGAAAATATAAAGATTAAAATAACTGTTTCCAATCCTACCGGTATTGTAACGCTCAATTTCTTATCCAGAAATTGCGGAACCATGAATAATATCAGCGTTAAGATTCCCAGAAACATGTTGTGATAATTCCCAAGGAAAAATTGTCGTATAACCGAAAATACTACTATCAGCGTAAGTACCATCTGTATTTTTGTTCTATTTTTTCTTGCTTTCATGTTTGTGCTCATCTCATTTTCCTCCTCTTTTAACATTCCTGATCGATATCAGCACGATCTATCATAACATTTAAAATTTCCGTGTCTGTGGCACGCATACCAACTCGCCCGATATATCCCATACTCTTAATCGTCTCCTCGATATCATCTTTGATAATACCTTCTCCCGGAAGAAAGCTTTTGTTCCGGATACTAAGCTGAAAAGCCATAAGTGCAGCATCAACGGAAGATGCTATCTTCGCGGCACAGGATGGCTTTGCCCCGTCACAAACGATTCCTCCAATATTTCCAAGTGTATTGATAATAGTCAATGAAATCTGTTGGTATGTACCGCCATACATATATGTGATACCAGCTCCCGCACCACATGCTGCACTGACTGCACCACAGTATGCTGAAAGACTTCCTATATAGTATTTCTGATGAATTGCAATCAGATTGCTGACAACTAAGGAACGACAAAGCTTCTCGTGAGATACTTCCCACTCATCCGCATATACGATAACCGGAAGAGACACCGTTATTCCCTGATTACCGCTTCCAGAATTAATGACAACCGGCATCGAACAGCCGCCCATACGTGCATCACTTCCGGCTGCTGCTCTGGCACTAGCTCTCGTAATAACACTTTTTCCCCATACATGCATCAACGTTTTTCCAATCTGTGCACCATAGTTATTGTCAAGACCTTCCTGTGCTATTGCAGAATTTAATTTAATCTGACGATCAATGATTGGCTGAACCTCTTCCATACGAACCTGATCTGCAAAATCTAAAATATCCTTAACTGTAAGCTTCGATTTATCTACACTCGTCTCACTTTCTGATAAATAAGGATTATCCAGAAGCACCTTTCCATCCTTTTCAATTCTGGTAATATTGGTATGCTGATGCTCAATTGTTACGGACGCATAATGCTCTCCCTTTATCACCTTAGCTGTAATATAAAGATTATCAACACCTTCAACCAATGAGCATGTACAGATGTTCTGGTTGATCAACTCACGAGTTCTGGAAATATCTTCCTCCGTAACCTCACTCAAAACCTCAAGTGTTTTATCTGCATTTCCACCTACAATACCGAGCACTGCCGCAACCTCAATTCCTTTCATCCCATCAGAATTCGGGACAGTAACACCTTTTACATTTTTAATAATATTTCCACTTAGTTTCATCTCCACAGAATCCGGAAATTCTCCAAGAACCTGATGTGCTTTTGCTGCTGTGTAAGCAATTGCTATCGGCTCCGTACATCCTAGTGCAGGCACAAGTTCCTGTTTAAGAATGTTTAAATAATTTTCATATAGTATCGAGTCCATTTTAATATTTTGTTCCTTTTCTACATTTTTACTTTTATATTTTTTCAATGTTTTTCTATATTTTACCACAACTTCTTCTTAAATGAGCTGACTTCCTTCTTCTTTAAGCCACTTTTTTGCAGATTTATAGTCCGGACATACCTTCTCTACTTCTGCCCAAAATGCTTTCGAATGATTCATTTGTTTTCTGTGGCACAATTCGTGAACTACGACATAATCTAAAACTTCCGGTGGAGCTAACATTAACAAACAGTTAAAATTCAAATTTCCCTTGCTGCTACAGCTCCCCCATCTCGTCTTCTGATTTCTAATGGTTATCCTTCCATAAGTAACTCCAATTATTTTTGCAAAATATTCTACTCTCACCGGAATTGTCACACAAGCTTTATCTGCCAGCTCTCTTATTTGTTCAAACGTTATTTTTTCTGATGCTTTCGGTTTAATATGTTTCTTCTTTTCCGCTATTTCTTCAAGTTTTTTATTAATCCAAGCCTCATTCTTTTTTAGAAATTCTTCAATGTATTTTTCTGAAACACTATATGGGGCTCTTACAGTGACATTTTGATTAAAGTCCACCTGAATTGCTATCGTTTTTCTATTTGATTTAATCACTGTAACTTCCATAATAACTCCTCTATCAAGTCGAGCAGCCGCGAAACTTGGCGCGTGATCCTGGTTAGCGTAAGCTGACACATTCTTTACAGAATCACTGAACATCCTCGCGGAGCGTTTATCTCAGTCGGAGATTGGACTCCCACTGAGACAAATTTGCTGTTACTCACCACCTAAAAGATCTATCTGTTCCCCAATTGTCAAAGGCGGCTGATGCTGTTTCATATCTCCCGTTTGACATTTCTCCTTAAAATTAAAAGACCCAACGTGGTCCGCATCGTTGAGAGGCGTGTTGGGTTCTGTTAATCTTATTATATCCATCTCACTGGAAAAAACAACCTCCCAGAAGTAAAATTTACATTTTATTTACAATTTATTATGCTTCCAAAATAACGATAATCAATAACATCAAACTCACTTAATCTGTATTAGCATCATGTTTATGGTGCCTGTCACCAATGATACTCATAGTTGTAATACTCATTTTTCTTAGTTTAAAATTTCTAAAAATCTAATCACTCGTTCTTCAAATTCTTTTCTATTATTACGTGATTTTTGCACAGTAATAGTGGCATTTCCCTCTATATTCATGTCAACGTTTATTACGTTGCCCTTATACAAAGAATAGTCATCAACATGGGTCACCGCCACTTTATGCTCCAAAAGCGATTCATCAATATTTGGATTACTTCTTACCACTTCTGCATTACTATCGATTTTAAATGTTTCGAATGGTTCTAACCCAATTATCATCATTGGAATAGTAAGTTGGTTCATCATTGGTGGCAAATATCTTAAAACCTTTTCAAAAGAACCACTGGACGAATCGATATTCGCAGCAATTTTCATATTATCTGTCGCACATACATATATACCTATTTGTCCCTGAACTGCCTTTTCCACATGATTCAATTCGCACGAAAGAACAGGTTTTAACAAATTCCATGCAATAGCTTCTCCATGGTTAAACGCAACCTCAACACAAAATGCATCATCACAAGCAAAATCAAGACGCCATTCTGTATTTCCTATAACGCCTGTCCTATCATTAAATATATCAACTTCTGCCTGCCATCCTGGAATGGCGAGCATTCTTTCCTTTAAAATTCCATTGATTGAAGGTGTCATACTTTTAAAAGAAGTTCCTCTCTCTGCATACTCTTCCTTCTTTCTTAGAAAATCTGCAATCAACTCTTCATCCGTCATATCTCTTAACGCACCTACAAACTGATTATATCTTTCCTTTAGCAATGGATCATTATTAATAATTGCATCGGCGTGTCTGTGTGAATACTCTATAAATTTCACGGTACCATATCTCCTTGTTTTTCTTCTTCTCAAATAGGTTCTTTTAATTTCCCGATTAAGTAATTCATATATATTTGCATTATATGTTATCTATTTCATAACATTTGACTTCTACTACTCATCTTCAAAAATCTGACTAATTTGCTTTTCCATCTGTTCAACCAAATTTACAACAAGTGCATTCCCCATCATGAATCTACGCTTATTCACTGGCATTTCAACAACTTCACCTTTTACGAGACAATATTTTGTATGATCAGTCGGGAAGCCTTGGATTCGTTCTGCCTCCATCGGAGTGAGTAGTCTAATTCTTCCCGTCTTTTTATCTTTCACAATATGTGTAGTTCTGCTAAAACTACCTTCGGATGTAAGCATTGTTCTTGCTGGTTTATCATAAGAATCGACCATCGAAATGGCTCCTTCAGAAAAAATATATTCGTGACCATTTGCTGCTTTTCTCGGTAATTTCTTTGCACCTTTTAAATATTGCCAAGTTTGACGATTCTCTTTCGGCAAGCGCTCATGACTTTCATCACTATGAGTAACATTAGGATTTGTATAATATAATCTTTCATCGGGAATAAAATACTTTTCTTCCACATCTCCTGTCTCTACAATGTCTCCCAGCGTAATCTGTATACCTTCATAATCCGGCGCTGTTTTTATTGTATAAATAGTACCATCTACCATAACACCTGAATTCTCAAACCCAAATTTAAAGTGTTCTGACAAATCACCCAATCCATTTGGCAACTCTTCAACCTGAATTTTTTTAGAATCAAATTCATCCACCGGAAAGCTTTTTGCAAAAAATCCCTCTTCATAAATCCACTTAGCCATGCTGTGTCTATTATCTTCAATATCATTTAGCTCAGCATACTTAACAAGTTCTTTTAATCGTTTCGCATATGTAGTATCATTTTTATATGCAAAAATGAATACTCTTCTACGACGTTGTTGAAATCCATAATCAGCAGCATTAATAACTCTCCACTCTACAGTGTATCCTTCATCCCTAAAACAAGCCAATATAATACCAAAATCTCGACCTCTTTGCTTTGCAGGTGATTTAATCAATCTATCAACATTCTCAAGCAATACAAACGGTGGTTTTTTTGCTTCTAAAGTCTCTCTTATAGACCACCAAAGTATACCTTTCTTTCCTTCTAGTCCCTTTGAAGTAGCTAATGAGGACGCCACAGAATAATCCTGGCAAGGGAATCCTCCCACTAGAAGATTAAAATCAGGCAAAGTATTTTTGTCTACTTCCTCAATATTCCAATTTGTTGTATCTTCTCCATTTTTATCCAAACATGTACCAAAATGATACACATAACAATCATGTGCATATTGCGTGGTTTTCTCAGCTGGTTCCCACTGACTAAACCATACTGTATCCCATTTTTCTGGTTTCTTTATATCATCTAATGTTTTAATAGCATTGAGTCCACATCTGAAGCCTCCAACGCCAGCAAATAATTCGCAAACGGTTTTTTTCACTTTGTACTACCCCTTCTTTTTATTCGAACGATCGTTCTGTACATATGATACCTTATTTTGCTCTATTTGTAAAGATCCTTTTTGTTTATATATTTATCTATTTTCATCCGCTAGTCATAAAAAATTAATCATCGATAAAATTCTTATCCAACTGAGACAAAATATAACTGTTATTTAACCAAAAGCATTGCTTCGGATACTGTCTTCCATCCGGAAGTTCATAAGTATCTTTTGAGTTTTGTCCATGCGGTCTTACATGGCATACAGGATTTTCTGTTGATTTTGGGAAATTGTTATAATTCTTACCATTTCGCTTTTCAACCTTAAGTCCTTCACAAAGAATTTTCTGTGTCCTTTCCCAAACTAATTTCACATTCCCTTCTAAATCATCATACGGTATATTCCAGAATTGACAACCTTTTAACCTCAATTCTCCCTGTTGATCAAATTTATAAACCACAAATAAAAATCTAGTTTCACGCAAATAATTTCCGAATGTAGAATCCTCCCACTCTTCCTTTACTAATTCTTTAAATTTGAAAGTTGGAAATGACATATTTTGTTTTATCTTATTATTTTCCGCAATGCGTATCGTCTTAACTACTACATTTGCCTTTTCAAATTCTTCTGCATGATTTCCTTTTATTCCCAATATCCGATATGCCAACATAGCCTCCAGATTTTTCGGTTTTTTCTGAAACTTTACATCAAACAAATCACATAATTCCGTAACCGATTTATTGTAATATGCATCTATTTTACTTACAACATAATCCTCAAAAGATTCTTCTGCGTTCCCCTTGATAATCGGTTCATATGTGTTCTTTCCAGGTATAATATAATTATTGAGAACATACGTCATGTACGAATTTTTAAACGCAAATGCTCGTGGCTTTGCTAATTCATCACTAAATGGCTGCTTTCTTCGGTCTTTTGATGTTGCTGCCTTTGGTGCTGCTCCCAGATACAACGTATCTCCTTCTGATAATTCATGTGCTTTTCCTTTTCTGATTTTCTCAACAATGACCTCAAAATCATGTGCTATGATTTTTATATCTTGCTCCGGTGGTGCAAATAGCTTTACATATCCAATGCGATAATCCAACCTGTTCTTTATCTCTTGTTGATATAAATAATACACTAACAAAATCAATCGGGCTTTTTGCCACATATGACTATCTTCAAACACTTCATTTACAACTGAAAAATAATCAATCATTGTTAATATCAATCGTTCTTTAGCTACCAATGTTCCATTTTTATTTTTCTTGTACGGGGTCACCTTTAACTCCACACCTGCTTTATCAAAATCTGGACGCGCATCATTGTTTGCTTGATAGTGAAAAAATCTTTCTTCTATCAGTTCTCCCAATCCGCCTTTTCGTTTCTTATTTTCATGTTTTGCTTCATAATTTGTCATCTCTCTGACAACCATTGCTTTTGCAATATCATCCTGCTCACAAACATCTGCAAATGATTTTCCGATTAACTTTTTCGCATATGTTTCTATTGAAATAGGATCTGTTTCATCGTATTCTTCTAAATAGTTTATCATTGCATTTCCTCTTCATCGTCTACTTCTTCCATTTTCTGGTCAAATATTATCTCCTCTATCACTCTGACACACTGCTCTGTATCTTTCAGAATATCTTTTCCCCAGAAATGTATCACTGTCCACCCCATAAAATTTAATTGCTGATTCTTTTCTTCATCTCTCTGAATATTCCGCTCTATTTTCTTAACCCAATAATCTGGATTTTTACCTTTTTCTAGACGTGGCTTCAGTATTTTCCAATCTTTCCCATGGAAAAACTCACTATCGCAAAAAATTGCAATACGATACTTAGTCAAAACAATATCCGGTCTTCCTGGTAATCCCTTATAATTTTTACGATAGCGTAATCCCTTATGCCATAGAGCTTTTCGAAGTTTAATTTCTATAGAGGTATTTTTACCGTGAATTTTTCTCATACTATTACTACTTTTCGCGGAAGTTTCTCCATGAAATCTTGGCTCCGTAGGTACTTCTCGCTTTTCCAATATTATCAACTCCTTATTGTCGTTTGTAGTTCTTGCATCTTGTTGTCGTATGCAGCTAAACGTTTCTTTGTTGAATCACTGTCTACCGATGCTAACCACTCTTCAACATTTGTTGAATTAATCGCATTATTTCTAAGAACACCTGCTATATCTGAAGCTGTAACAATTAAAATAGGGTGTCCATCATCCACAACCTCTGAGTAAGCCTGTTTATCTACATATCCAGTTGTTATCATAATACCAAACTGTCGATATCTGATTCTGGAAATTAAACGAGACATTTCCCGAACTCCAACACCCTTATTAAGTCCATAACATTTTGCTTCCAATGCACAATCAATAATCAATGGATAATTGACTTTACCACCAGAATGTATCGCATAACGTCCAATAGCGTCTCGACCACCATCTCTCCATGGTCTTGTCAATGTAAAATCTATAAAGTTAGAATCCATCTTGCTCACTATATTTGTTGCACATTCTTCAAAGCCCTGTGGAAATTCTTCATAATGCTTTCGGATAATATCCAGACAAACTCTGCCTTCTTCATCACTATTACCTAACTGTTCATATTTACTTGGAAGCTTGAATATACGCGGAGCTTTCAATGCTTCTATACCATTGCGTCCTTCTTTAACAAATTTTTTCCACACATCAGGAGCATACTGAATACTGTTTTCATGATTATATATTAACGCCTTTATCCATTCTTTGGAAATAGGTTCGCTTCCTGTATTGAGTATAGTAAAATATGCTTCGTAATTCTGAAATCTTTTTTCTTTTATTGTTCTCCAAAATGCAACTAAATCCTTATCTGGAGAAATCTTCGGATTTCCTGGCGCTGCTAATCCAAGGAATTGAACATCTCTTCCATTACCTGTTTTTTTAAATACAAAAAACGGCGGAATATCATCCAAGTGGACACCTTGATTTAATAGCTCAAATGTCTTTTCGAGAATTAAATTACCTTTTTTCTTTGTGTCAGTCAGTGCACGACCCGGCTCTCTATTGTCTCCATAATATCTAAAGATTCCGGTTTCTTCCTCAAGAAAATCTGGCCATTCTAATTCCTCCATCGAAGTATAAAGAATAACATATGCATATTTCCCAGAACCATCTTCTCGTAATTTCTTTCTAAATCCCCCAGAGTTTTCACATCCTGGTATTAATTTATGAAAAGGCTCCGCAGACATGTTAGGTGCTGTTCCGCCTTTATAAATACAATCAACAATCAAATTCGCTTTTTCTAAATCTTCAAACTTTACTTCCATACTTCTTATTCCTCATCAGGGATGATTTCAACAATATCATCCAAAGTGCATTTCATATGCATTACAGATTTTAGCTAGCACTTCAATGGTCACGTTTTCGTTATTTCGCAGCTTTGCCATTGTGCTATTTCCGATAGATGCCATCGCTTTCAAATCTTTTTTCTTAATATCTTTATCAATCATTAATTTGAATAGTTTTTTATACGATACGCTCATAATTTTTCCTTTACAAATTTTTTAGACCTCTAATATACTGATCCTGATTATACCATATGTATCCATATTTACGGGAATAAAGTTTGCGGATTGGGTAACTTTTATCATTTAATCTACGAAGGCATTTCAGCCTTTCATTCATGTTCCTTCCTGCCATAATATTTCCTCCCTATTATAAATCACTAACTGATCTAATATTATTCTGTCATACTTTCAATAGTTTTATTTACAATTTTTATGACAACCGACCACCAGGTTGTCCTTCATACAAAGTGCTAGTTCGTGAAGTCGCAATTTGCGACTTCACGAACTCAACCTCTTCCATTGTCAATTGAAACATAAAATCTTCTGGAAATCTATTTATACTTGCTTCTGTAGCATTGCTATAATATTCATATAGGTCTGATACAGTTCTTCATTATCATAAAATACCATTACATAATCCGCCCGTACATCAATCCTATCAATAATCTTGCTAAAATTTTCTGGCACAATATTTCTTTCCACTAAAAGTTCTGCAACGTCTTCTGTATAACAATCAAATGTTGAGTATATAATACTCTCCCAGCATTTATCTGAACAAATTGTGTCTAACCCCTTTATTCCCAATTCATCAAGAACCACTTCCACAACCTTTGCTGCATATCGTCCGTCTGTTCCAAGCACTTTTTGTTTTGCTTCATGGTCACAGGATTCGCATATTTCATCAAACTTATCATCACCCATATCCTCATCCACCAATTCGCAAATATCACAGACATTCATCAGATAGGCATGCTGAATAGTTGCCGATACTATCTCTTCCTTCTTTTTCCAGTCTATTGATTCTACATCCATATTTTCTCGAATAAACTGAGATATCTTTTTCATATCTGGTGGAAATTCTATGCAAATATCCTTTAGTAATTTAAGTTTCTTCTCCATTTAATCTCCCTTCTCATTTTTACACATAATGATTTTTATTGCTCGATTATTACGCATTTGTAATTATTTTGATTGTAATAATCCTTATTTGTTTTGTCAGTTGTCATATTTTGAATTTTATGATATTATCAAAAAAAACAATTGAAACGGAGAACTGCTCATGGCTTATAAAAATTTTAAAAAAACAGAAATCATTGATGAATTAGGAACCGAATTGCGAAAAGCACGTAATATAAAAGGATTAACATTAGCTCAGGTCGCTGATAATTTAGAACAAAATGAAACGCATGTATCTGGAATTATGCTTGGAAGAATTGAAACTGGTCAGCGTCGCATTGATGATACTTTGCTCCAGGCACTTTGCGAACTATATCATATTGACTTGAACGATCTTATAATAAACGCCTGCAAGACTCATATTACTGCATTACAACAAAAAGTATGTCCTGCAGATTCTACAGAAACTGACATGAATTGGTTTCTAGATGCATATCGCAATCTTCCGGAAAATAGACAGGCAGATATTCGCACTATGCTTCGCTTATATTCATACATGGATAAATTTTCAAACCTTGACTCTTGAGCCATACTGTAAGACTCTGCACTGGGGGGAGTCACTCGGTGGCTCTTTTTTGTTGTCTAGAATTCCTTTATCATTCATTATGTTAAAAAAGACAGGCCCGAACTCCTTGCAAATCAAGGCTTTTCGTCCTGTCCATAACAAACAATCTACAATTTTTTTCTTATAAAATCAAAAATACCAACTGTCTTCTCAACAGGCTGACTTGTAATTTCGCCTATAGTATAACCCGTAGCTTCAATCGTTCTCCGAATTGCAGCTTCATCTAAAGGCTCTTCGGATAAAATGATTGTTTCCCCTTTAGAATGGTTTGATTTTACTTTTTTCACCGAAAATGCGCCTCGGATTGCTTCGTTAATATGAGCTTCACACATAGTGCAAGCCATACCAGAAACCTTTACTGTTGTCTTAATCATGCTGAATCATCCTTTCATGTTGAAAGTAATACCCGCTGTTGTGTCTCTTTTCTATTTGCTGTAAGCAGATTTACGGCAGAATCTCAAGCCAGTATCCATCCGGATCTTCGATGAAATAAATTCCCATCGCTTCATTTTCGAAACAAATGCATCCCATCTCTTTGTGCTTTTTATAAGCAGCCTCATAATCATCTGCTCGAAATGCCAGATGGAATTCACATTCGCCCAGATCATATGGCTGTGGATGTTCTTTCAGCCAAGTAAGTTCCAGCTCAAAATCGCTGACATCATTGCTCAAATATACAATAATAAAATCATCTGTAGTCTTTCGTCTTACTTCATGTAAATCGAGGGCTTCGTTATAGAATTTAATAGATTTATCTAAATCTGATACGTTATAATTTTCATGGATCATTTTAAAATTCATAATACTTCTCCTTTTGTACATTCTGTGTTTTTAATACGTGACTTATATTGTAGGTGTTCAGTAATAAACCGCTTGATTACACTGGCATCACCCCAATAATGCATTGGAAAAATGGCATTGCAATCTACATTTTCAAGAAAATATAGAATCCCATCAGCATAGTGACCTTCTTGTCTTGGATCAAGCGGAACGAACGCAACATCAAAATGCATCCCCTTAATTTTTCTAATTTCTGCACGATATGCCGATGTAAGCCTCTGATTATCCGTCTCCGGCTCACCCTCCCAATACCAGTCATTTAAATCACCGGCGTGGTAAATCGTTCCTTCTCTTGTTTTGACAATAAATGCAACACCGCTATCATTTGAAAGCAATGTATCAACTTCGGTATCATTATCCAACGTATATGCTTTATCGTGATAAGCATATGTAATTTTCATATCCGACCGCTTATTCTTCTTGCGTATATCTTTCGATAAAACAGCCTGATAGGTCATCCCCATTTCATCAAGGATTTCAAAGATTTTCGGGTTAAAATGATCCTCGTGAAAGTGACTGCAAAAGACAATCACTTCTTTCTTTTTATCGAGAAACGGCAATTCACCCTTGTAATAGTCAAAGATATAGTAGCAATCTTTAGTCTCAACCAAGAATCCACTATGATTAATATAAGTTATTTTCATGATATCACCTGCTAAAAATGACATGTTTCAAATTCGCTATTATTGTACATTGTTACGTTAAATTTGTAAAGTATCACTTGCCAAATTATCTGATGTATCTTTTTAACATAAAATTTTTTATGTTTTCTCTAAAATACATTTTGTTTTTACATTTCTATGCTATACTAAAGCATTATAAAAATTCTATTTATAATACGAGACTAAACTAAGTGAAGAAAAAAACACTTGTGCCTCTTATCATTTTTTTACTGGGTATGTGCCTGGTTGGTTTAATTGTATACAAAACAGACACCCATGAAAAAGCAGAGAGACACACAACTGCACAATTTAATGCCGCAACCTATGGTGAACGTATAAAAAACGAAATTATAACCGGAATTGAGATTACCAATACACTGGAACAAATTTTGATCAGTGAAGATGGTGAAATCAACCACTTTGACACAATTGCAGAGAATATCATATCTGACTCTATTGCAAGCATACAGCTTGCTCCAGATGGCATTGTGACAGATATTTATCCTGCCAATGGAAATGAAGCAGGTAAAATTGATCTGCTCCATGATAAAGACCGCAAAGAAATTTCCTGTTACGCAAGAGACCATCATACAATCATTACTCAAGGTCCCTTCGAATTGAAACAGGGAGGCTTGGGAATTGCTGTCCGCAATCCAGTCTATCTGAAAGATGAAAATGGACAAGAATATTTCTGGGGCTTTACCATTGTTATCCTCCGTATTCCTGATATTTTTTCAGACTCAATTGATGCGATTTCAAATTTTGGATATGAATACAGACTTTCAAAAACAGACACACCTTGGAGCGATACTTATACAATTATTGAGCAATCGGATGGTGAAATGCTACATTAATAGCAATAATTATTGGATTTTTTACTTTTATCCTCTTACTTTTATCTGGACTTACACGGGTGTGGTTAGTATCGAAAGAGAATAAAAATAAATTTCAAAGACTGGCTCACACGGATTTTCTTACCAATATCCACAATCGTTATGGATTTGATGAATTGGCAGAAGAGATGATAAGCAAAAATCCGAAAGAACATTTTATAGCCGCACTCCTTGATATCGATGATTTTAAGTTTATCAATGATATCTATGGACATGTTTATGGGGATAGAGCATTAAAAAGCCTGGCAGATAGCATGAAAGCTTTTTTCCCACATGATGTATTACTTGGAAGAAATGGTGGTGATGAATTCTGCGTCCTTCTGCCAAATTATACCTTTAAAAAAGCAGAAGAACTATTTCAGAAATTCACCAAAATTCCAAAAACATTCTCATACAAAGGAAAAGAATATCCATTTTATATTTCTCTCGGATATGCGGAATATCCAACATTTGCATCCAACTACGCACAACTCATGCGCTGTGCAGATGCCGCTCTTTATGAGATAAAACTTCATGGAAAAAATGGATGTATGGCTTACAGAGAAGAACTTCAATCAGGAGTCCGAAAACAGCTTGGCTTTGCATTTAAAGACATCTCCGAACATCTTCCGGATGCATTTATCATATACAAAGCGGATAAAAAAGACGATGAACTATTTTATGCAAACCATGAATTCCTTCATATGACTGGTTATAAAAATATTGATGAATTCTTTAAACTCACAAAAAAGAGGTTTCGCAATCTGATCCGTGAAGATGAGCAACAACAGATAGAATCCAGCATCTGGAAACAAATTGACAGTTGCAATGAAAATGACTATATTCACTTCCATCTTCGAAAAGCTGATGGTTCTTATCTTTCTGTACTCGACCATGGAAGAATCGTGGAGAGTCCGCAATACAGACGAGTATTTTATGTTCTGTTTATGGACTGGGAGGATATGCACATTCATTACGAGGATAAATTTTCAGAATAGGAAAAGCCGGTGCGGGAGCATATCAAATCCCACACCGGTTTTATTAATCGGCTTCGAAAAGAGCCAGTAAACCCCGTCCCTAACTGGCTCTAAAAGCAATCAACTATCTGGCAATTTTAAAATTGAAATTCTTATATTGCAACTATATAATATAGCGTATAAAAAAATTAGGAGAATGAAACATGAGCTTTTTATTAGGAATTATTTATCTTTCATTTATTAGTCTTGGACTTCCGGATGCCCTTCTTGGTGCTGCATGGCCAAATATGTATCCTGAATTTCAGGTGCCGGTGTCCTACGCCGGAATCATTTCCATGATTATCGCATTGGGAACCATTATTTCCAGCTTACAAAGTGACCTCCTCACAAGAAAATTTGGAACTGGGAAAGTTACGGCTGTAAGCGTCGGAATCACAGCACTTGCTCTGTGGGGATTTTCTGTCAGTCACAGTTTTATTTTATTGTGCCTATGGGCAATTCCTTATGGTCTTGGTGCCGGCAGTGTAGACGCTTCTTTAAATAATTACGTTGCACTGCATTATGCCAGCAAACATATGAGCTGGCTGCATTGCATGTGGGGAATTGGTGCAACGCTCGGTCCATACATTATGGGCGCTGCACTTACTGGCGGAACCACATGGAATACGGGCTATCGAATTATTTCAGTCTTGCAGATCATACTGACAGCTGCTTTGATATTTAGTCTTCCAAAATGGAAAAAGCAAAATACTATATCGGGAAACGACACTGTCGGAAGAGCTCTATCACTGAAAGAAATTCTTGCAATTCCAGGTGCCAGGGCAATCATGCTCTGCTTCTTTTGCTATTGTGCAATTGAACAGACAACTATGCTTTGGGCAAGCAGCTATTTGAATCTGGCAAAAGGTATCGATGCTAAAACAGCAGCTTCCTTTGCTGGTATGTTTTGCATCGGTATTACTATTGGTCGTGGAATCAATGGATTTATTGCAATGAGATTGAAAGACAGACAAATGATTCGTATGGGACAGGCTATTATTTTGATTGGTATTATTATAATGTTTCTTCCTTTTGGACAAACGGTTTCGCTGATTGGATTTTCGTTAATTGGATTAGGCTGTGCACCGGTATATCCATGTGTTATTCATTCTACACCGGAGCATTTTGGACCAGACCGCTCACAGGCAATTATTGGAGTACAGATGGCAAGTGCCTATATTGGAACATGTCTCATGCCTCCATTATTTGGTTTAATCGCTAACCATATATCGATCCGATTGTTACCTTTATATTTATTGATTCTGCTTATATTAATGGTATATATGCATGAGTTGTTGGAACTAAAAACACGTTCCACAACCATATAATGTCTGGTGAAAAATAAAATTCCAGCCTGGCGGAAGTTTATCTTCCACCAGGCTGGAATTTTATTTAATTGCCATCCAAAATGCCTCTATATTCATCACGCTTCCTCTTCTCCGTAATGTTTACTCAATGAGAATCCTCTTCCGCGTACTTCTGTAACTCTGCTGACAATCATAAAAGCCTCTGGATCAATATGTCTGATTAACCTCTCAACCTGTGGAAGCTCACGATTAGATACAATACTCAACACAATCTGTGTTTGTTCCTGCCGATATCCGCCTTCACCATACAACATCGTCACACCTCTGTCTACCTGCGCAAGAATCGCCTGACGTATTTCTTCCACATGACTACTAATAATCTTCACTTCTGTCTTAGTATTTCCCATCATTAGTACTTTATCCAACACTGTCGTATAGATCATAACCAGCAACACACCATATAAAACACGCTCCGGAGGATTATATACAATCTGCAGAACCAGGATCAATATATCAAATACATTCAGACTAAGCGACACTGGGATTCGAAAATACTTATTCAATACCAACGGCGGAATATCCATACCTCCTGTAGAAGCTCCCGTTCGAATCACAATCCCCAGACCAATCCCGATTCCAAGTCCGGCAAATATGGTATTCAACATTGGATCAGTCGTAATCACCAGATCACCGAAAATATGATTGGCCGCTTCCAATGCGATTGGATAAGTAAAAGAACTGATAACTGTTGTCAGTGCAAATTTCTTGCCAAGAAACGTCCATCCAACTAGTAACATCACAATATTAAACACTAAGACAAACCCAGAAATTGATGCTCCTGTAAAATGCTTCACTACCAGACCGATACCGGTTGTTCCTCCTGTCATCAGATTCCCCGGCAAAAGAAAAAGTCTGATTACAAAGGCATAGAGAATATTTCCTAAAATAACCGTTGCAACTGTACCTGCTCTCTTTAAATGTGTTTGATCCATAATAACCTCCAATTACTTATATACTTTTAACTAACATTCCCCAATACAGAATATTATACTGAGAAACACTTCATTTTTTCAATAATAGTTTATATAAATAATCAGAGAAATCCCCGCAATCAATTATAGAGAAACGGCTGTTTTGTCAAATTATATATCAAATTGAATCCACCTTATCAGTCGGCCATGATTTTCTGAGTGCCGCATAAGAAATCAAAAAGTTTGCAAGCCATCCAGCCGGTACAGCAAGCCAGACAAATGCAATACCAAAACGAGGGGCACAGATTAAGGCAACTGACAATCTTATTGCAAGATTTACCATATTTGCAATAAGAAATGGTCGCATGATTCCAAGTCCACGAAGGACTCCATCTGTTGCCATCTTGATACCCATGAAAATGAAAAAGTAGCCTAGCCATCTCATATAATCCCCTGATACCTGATAAGCTAAAGCAGTTCCGTCTTTTCCTAAGAATAACGAAGAAATTTGCGTATGCAATGTCTCAATAACTATAAAAGCAAGAACTGCAAAACATAAATCTAACACCAGTACAGCATGATATCCTTTTTTGATACGTTCGATTTTCTTTGCACCAAGATTTTGGGAAACATACGGCGAAATTGCATTTCCAATAGATACAAATATCAGTGAAAATACATTCTCTACTCTCATCGTTGCCGAATAACCCGCTAGTGCCTGTGTACCAAATGGATTTACAACCGCCTGTACAATCATCATCCCAATTGACACTGTAGACTGCTGAAGAACCGAAGGTATAGCAATTCGAAGCATTGAACGTAACTCCTGCCCGTCAAACCAGCTAAAGTGACTTTTATATCGGCGCATCCGACTAAAGAAAATCAAAAGTGAAAATACTGCAGAAATTCCTTGTGCAATAAGAGTCGCAAGGGCTGCACCAAACACACCAAGACCAAGTCCAGCCACCATCCAAAGGTCCATAAATATATTTAAAACCGAAGAAAATATTAAAAGACCTAACGGAATCTTTGATTCGCCGATTGAAGTGAACATCGTTGAAAGGATATTGTACATAAATAGAAACGGAAATCCCACAAAATAAACTCGAAGGTACAGTACCGCTTCATCCAATATATCAGCAGGTGTCTGTAATAAACTCATCATTGGATGGGAAAAGCAAAATCCAAACAGACCCAAAAGTATACTTAGAATCAGAAAACTAATTAATGATGTCGACACAATCGTTTTCATTTTGCTATAATCCCTGGCACCAAAATAACGGCTTACAAGAACCCCTGCACCTACACCTGCACCCAATGCTACACAAATGAATACATTCGTAAGTGCGGCGCAGGCACCAACTGCAGCAAGTGCAGATGAGCCAACAAACTGACCAACAATAATAGAATCAGCCATATTATATACTTGTTGAAAAAAACTGCCTAGAATCATAGGCATTGCAAAAACAGTCAGTGCTTTAAGAGGCGCATCTGTAATTAAATATTCATCTTTTGACATTGTCTTATTCTCCTTCTATAGAGATTTATTTTATATCTTCAAAACACAAAATGCAAATGTTGTTATGATCAATCAACATTTTCTGATAAATTGAATATGCAATATACACAAAAAATAATCGTGTTTTTTTTATATAAAGTCAATAGACAATCATACATAAGAATATTATAATCCATATTGAATCAGTCGATTAATATTATTATGTATATGCTGGAGATTGGTCCAGTGTTTCTACCAACTACCGTAAAGAGTTGACTACATAAGTTCTATGTGGTGACTCTTTTTTGTTTGCCTAAAAAGAACTTTGTGATAGGAGGTTTGACAAATTATGAATAAAAAGAAAGAGATTAAAGCTTTAAAAGGTCAGATTGTATATTCTGAATCCTCGAAAAAACTAAAGATTTGTGAAAATGGATATCTTGTATATGAAGCAAATCAAATTAAAGGAGTATATCCAACACTTCCAGAAGAATATGAAGGAATATTGGTAGAAGATTATGGGAACAGAATCATTGTTCCTGGATTTGTAGATTTACATGTACATGCACCACAATATGCTTTCCGTGGATTAGGTATGGATATGGAGCTTTTAGACTGGCTGGAGACAAATACTTTTCCAGAGGAGTCAAAATATAAAGACATCATCTATGCCCGAAAAGCTTATCAGATGTTTGTAGATAATCTGAAGAAAAGCGCAACAACAAGAGCATGTATATTTGCAACGATTCATAAAGAATCAACTATTTTATTGATGGATATGCTTGAAAAATCCGGGCTTGCTACGATGGTTGGTAAAGTGAACATGGATCGCAATTCACCGGATTATCTGAGAGAAGAAACAGAAGAAAGTGTAAACGAAACAATCTCTTGGCTTGAAGAAGTACAAAAGAAACAGTACCAACATACAAAACCTATTTTGACTCCTCGATTTATACCAAGCTGTACAGATGAACTGATGTGTAAACTGAAAGATATTCAGGAAAAATATCAGATTCCGGTGCAGTCTCATCTTTCAGAAAATTATGGCGAAATTTCATGGGTACAGGAATTGTGTCCAAAATCAGAATTTTATGGAGACGCATATGATCAGTTTGGATTGTTTGGAAGAGACAGCAAGACAATTATGGCTCATTGCGTACACTCAGACGAAAAAGAAATTAAAAGAATGAAGGAGAATGGTGTGTTTATCGCACATTGTCCGGAATCTAATACAAATTTATCCTCAGGAGTTGCACCTGTCAGACAATATTTGGAAGAAGGAATGCATGTAGGATTAGGAAGTGATATTGCTGCCGGATCTACTGAAAATATGTTTGTTGCTATGCGGTATGCCATTCAGGCTTCAAAACTACGCTGGAGATTGAAAGATGAAAAACTGTCCCCATTAACTATGCCTGAAGTATTTTACATGGCTACAAAGGGCGGCGGAGAGTTTTTTGGTAAAGTAGGAAGTTTCGAAGCAGAGTACGAAATGGATGCCATAGTGCTCGATGATAAACGCTTAATCCATCCACAGGAAATGAATGTGGAACAGCGATTAGAACGAATGATTTATTTAGCAGATGAACGAGAAGTTTATGCTAAATATGTAGTAGGAGAAAAAGTATCTGATTAATCATCTTCATTTATTTCGTGGTTACTGAGCAATGACCTGAGTTTCGCCCCTCCAGATTTTATAGTTCTAAAAATAGTCAGGTGAAATAGTTCAATTAACCTTTTCACCTGACTATTTATATAGCAAAGAGTCTCTGTACAATTACTTAGTGTGACAGCACTCATTCTACCAATATCTTTTAAAAATCTAATTCCTAATACTCAAACTGACGATAATATCTACGAATAGAAAGTGGATGTCTTAAAAACAGCTCCATATATGCATCTACACGATTATTAACACCATGCATTACCAAATGAGAAATTGTTCCTCTAAATTCTGGACTAATTCCTTTTAATTCATGTTCTTTTGTATCAATAATAGTATAGTTTGCATTTACACGTGGAAGGAATCTTGCAACACGCTCAGCTAATGGTCGTTGTTCATCCTCTCCCATAAACAGAGTAACTGGTGTATCTTCAACGATAATCTCCTGCATTCCGTGGAAAAATTCTTGACAGCTAATAGATTTTGTACGGATCCACATCTGCTCCTCCCAATAGCACATAGCATAGGAATAGGTTGCCCCATACTGATTTCCTGATCCAATAAAGTAATGAGGAAGATCTTTATGTTCTTTCCAAAATGCCACCTTATTTTTTGCATACTCATATGCCCACTCATCGGAATCTTTCTCAACCTGAGCTAATACATCCGCAAGATTAGCTTCCATCTCTTTATTATAACGGTCATAATCATCAAATTCACCATTTTTATACATCAAGTAATTTGCAACCATATAAAATTTCAACTGCTCATTCATTGGATAAACAATCAGATAATCTTGCTTGTCAGGCTGTGTGAGAGTAGTACCTGGATTATCGATGAATGAAAATACTTTTGCACCTTTTTCATGTACTCTGTCCACTAATTCAACCATTTCTTTTGTATTTCCAGATACTGAAGATATAATTACTACAGATTTATTTGTAAATTTTTTGTTTCCTGTAGTCAAAAACTCAGCTGCATTTTCAACAAATACTGGAAGCTTTGAACGGCCACGCATATATACTTCCACCTGCATACTGGAAGCATAAGTACCTCCAATACCAATAAAATAGATTCCATCAAATCCTTCTTCCCAGATTTGATCAATAATTTTTTCAATCTGCGGACGAAGAGCAAGTGCTCCATTCACACTATCAATCTGTGCTTGCTCGTTAAAATTACGCAAACAAGCTCCTTCTGTTTCTTTCCACGCTTTTGCTTCATATTTCATAGTTGATATCTCCTTTCACTACTTTCTTTTTAATACAATTTCGTTGTCTGCAAATCTAAATTTAAGAAAAATTGTATAGCACGTTGAATCATTTTATCCCAATAAGGCCACTCATGATCCCCTGGTCCTTCCATATAAACATGACCATAACCATTACTTTCAGCGACTTTTCTAAATTTCTGATTATTTTCATATAAGAAGTCTTCTGTACCACAAAATTGAATTAACCTTGGACGATTTTCGTCTTTAGCAAGTTTCTCTACCAAAAACAGTGGATTTTCCCACTCTTCTGGTTTTCCTGCTTCTCCATGAAAACTCTGTATTTCTTGTGGCGACATATCTTCCCAATTTCCGGCAAGTACCATCTCCGTAAATCCTACATAATCGAGTACTCCTGATAAACTTGCCACAGCTTCATACTTCTCTGGTCTATTCAATGCAATCTTCACTGCACCATATCCACCCATACTCTCTCCAGCTATAAATGTATTTTCTCGTCTTTGATCCAAATGAAACCATTTCCCACAAATAGCTGGAAGTTCATCTGCAACATAATGGAAATAATCAATTCCAACTTTTCCTGTTGTGTAAAAACTACGTTGAACTTCAGGCATAATTATTATGAAATTATATTTTTTTGCATAATATTCAATTTTAGAAAATCGCGTCCATTCATCACTATTTCCTGACAGTCCATGAAGTAAATAAAGAACCTTCGGTGTTCCCTCATAAAGAGGTGTTACATCATTAGAAACATCCGGGAAAATAACATTAATCCGTGTTGTCATTCTTAAATTTTTGGAATAAAAATTTCCTGTAAATAATCCCATTATTTTAATTTTACCTTTTATCTGAAAATTGTACATTAAAGTTACATTTATCACCACGCACATAATTGCGATTGAATTCGATTGCCCTTCCATCCGTATCATACGTAAGACTTTGAAACAACATCACGGGTGTTCCTGCATCTATTCCCAACAGTTTTGCATCATTCAAACTAGGACGAACCAAATCCAATGTCTGCTCTGCTTCCGCTAAATGAATCCCATACATTTCATATACTTCATACACAGAAAACACCGATAAATCAATCCCCTCCATTTTGGGAATTAAATAATGCGGTATATATAATTCCTCTAAAGAAATCGAATCTCCGTCAGCATAACACATGCGCTTAATATAAAAAATAGGCTCTTCTGGTTTAATGCCGAACATGTTTCCATACAAATTTCCTGCCATTCTTAGATACTTAGACACAATTCTAAAAGATGGTTTCATATTCCTATCTACCATCGTCTGCGTAAAGCCTTCTAACTTCTCCATGTTTCGTTCGATTTTATGTCCTAAAACGTATACTTCTTTATCAGAAATATATTTCAACAATCCTTCTTTGACCAAGACTTCTATGGCTGTTCTCACGATTTGCTTCTGAACACCAAACATTTCAGCCAATTCTGTATCAGTAGGTATTTTTGTACCAGGATATAAATCACCATCTTCTATTTCTATTCTTAAAATCTCACTCACTTGCTGAGTAATCATTTTTTTACAGGCAGTTTTCATATTTCGGCTCCTTATTTTTTAGTTACCATGCTCCAAAATACTTTAATGTTTCTGTTGCATTTGCTGCACCTTTTTCCATTGCCCCTTCTATAGAAAGTCCATCTACAATTCCTGTTAAAAATCCAGCAATATAACTATCTCCAGCTCCCATACTATCTACAAGATGATCACAAGGAACGATTCCAAAACGATGATATCTTTCACCATCATAACACAAACTGCCTTCTTCTCCCATCATACAAATGACAAGCTTAGGTCCCTGTTTTTGAATTCTTTCCATTTGTTCTCTTACCTCTTTAGTATCTCCTGTATCCACAGAATAAAAGAGATAATCTGTATATGGTATCGCTTTTACACTTTCCTCTGAATCTGGGCTTGTCGCACAATCAAAGGCAGTAACAATTCCTTTTTCTTTCAACTCTTTAAACTGTCCTTCTACTTTGCCCCAAACATCACAAATTACAACATCAAAATTTTTGATATAATCAATATCTTCATCTGTTAATTTATATTTTTCCAATACGCCTTCGTCGTAATCTCCAAATACTCTTTCGCCATCTATCAATTCAACCTGGGTAACGGCTGTCTTTCCTTTTTCTACACGCAAATGCGAAGTGTCAACGCCTTTCGCTTTGATAGTTTCTATCATAATCTGTCCGTAGACGTCATCACCTACTGGTCCAATATATGCAGCCTCTCCTCCTAAACGGAGTGTATAAACTGCCATATTTACCGGGCCTCCCCCCGGAAATGCTTTTCCACCATCTATATTGTTATAATAATCAATACAGTTACTTCCAACTGCCGCTAATCTCATACGATATCACTCCTTTTTTACTTGGTGTCTCGCCTTGTTAGAACATTCGTATATTGTACCTGATCTGGTCTCGCCATAATCCTAAAAAACTCAATACCTACTCCTCTATCGTCGTTTACAACACCTGACTGATAGTACAAGTATTGTCCTTCTTCTACCTTCAACAATTTAGCTTCTTCTTCTGTGGCAAATGTAATTTCTACTTTCTCCGTCCCTTTAGTCAACAATATGCCTAAATCCCTTAGAACTTTATATAAAGATTCTTCTGCAAAATTGTGAGCTTCCAAACCTTCACACTGTTCGTAATTAATGTAACTATTCTCAATCATCAAAGGAACATTGTTTCTAATCCGCAAGCGATATAAATGAAATACTTTATCTCCCTCTTTTATCTGAAGTTTTCTCGCAACATATCCATCACACGTCTCAATTCTAGAGATTAATACTTCTGTCCAAAGAAAGTACCCTGTTTTTCTCATTGCTTCCGAAGTAGACTGAATTCCCTTTATATTCCTAACTAATCTCGGAGGTGCCACAAAGGTTCCAGATCCTTTTACACTATATAGTTTTCTTTCTTCAATTAGTTGTTGAATAGCTGTATGGAGAGTGGAACGATTCATTTGCCACATTGTACACAACTCCCGTTCGCTCGGAAGCTGTGTATGTGGTTTTAGTTGGTTTTCTTGTATATACCATTGAATCTGTTCCATCGCCATATCTTGCGGACGAATTTTTTTTATTTTCTCCATACAGTTCTCACCTTCTCAACATATTAAGCTAATGCTTATGCACTTTCTTTTTTATTTTTTCTATCCCAATAATAGAATACTGGAAGTCCTGTAGCTACTGCCACAAACGCACAAATTAAGCTCTGCATTGGCGCATATGTAAGCTGGCCCCAAATAAGTGTAGCTGTCATAATAATTGCAATAAGAGGCATAATTGGACCACCTGGGCATTTATAAGATGGATCGTATCCATGTTCTTTGCCTTTTTTTCGAAGCACAAAGATTGTAGCGAATGTAAGCACATTCTTTAATAATGCTACCATTGTAAAGTATCCTAGCAATGCTGACAAGTTTGAAGCAAAAATTAATACGATTGCAACCGCACACTGTACGATAATTGAAAAATAAGGAGTTTCGTATTTTGGATGAACTTTTGCAAAAGATTTAAAGAATAAATTATCTTTCGCCATAGCATACTCGATACGTGGCTGGAACATAATACAAGATGATAATGAACCAATTACAACAATAATTGCCATAATTGCAACAATTGTACCTGCATACTGTCCAATTCCTGGAAGCTTAGATGCCAACAATGCGATTGGAGCATCAGATGTAGCCATTTCATCAATAGAAAGAATTCCAGAAGCTACAAATGTTAATCCTGCATAAAGAGCTAGTACAATAACTGCTGTAAGAATAAGACCCAAAGGCATATTCTTTTTCGGATTTTTAATTTCGCCTGACATATAACAAGCAGCTCCCATACCATCATATGACCATGTTGTTGTAGCTACACCTGCGATTAGCGCAGCAATTCCACCTGTTGCATATCCTTTCAAAGGTGCAGAAGATAATAAAATATCCCCCTGAAGATTGAATAAACCAATACCAATAACCAATGCAAATGGTAAAATTTTAAGAGCTGTAATAAATGTCTGGAATTTTCCACCGCCTTCTACCGAACGTATATGTACTCCCATGAAAATTAATACAAATACTACAGCAACTAGCTTTAATACCAAACCATGAATCGGAACAAAAAATGCAAGATAATTCACAATTGCTAAAGCCATGATTGAAATTGACGGTGGGTCAGTTGCCCAAAAGCTGATCCATCCACACAAGAATGCGAGTGGTCGAGATCCTGCTTCACGGAAGTAAACATATTGTCCACCATCCTCTGGATAGGCAGATGCTAATTCCGAATATACAAAGTTTGATGGAATCTGAAGCAATCCTCCTATAATGTATGCTAATACCAGAAACAAGCTACTACCGGCAGCATTTGCTACCTCAGATAAAGATGAAAAAATACCAGAGCCTACTGTAGTACCAACGCCAAGTGCAATAACAGCGCCAAGTCCAAGTTTACGAGCAAGTTCGTTTTTGTTTTCAGACATAAAAACTCTCCTTTCCTTTTAAACAGAGTATAATTGAAAAATCTTGTGCACGACTTTTCTTTTTTTAATTTCCTATTATCTTCGATGCTTTTATATTGTAAACAGCTATCTATCTTCGCTATCACAATTTCTTAAATAATCTATTACTTTTTATTTATTCACTTTCACTTTTAAACGATTCCTGCCTCGGCCATTAGCTCACGCATGTTATCAATGGCACGTTTCGCATAAAAACGTGGTTCGTTAATATAATTTGTAACCAATTCAAGTGTTGCAGTTTTATCATAACCTATTCGTTTCATTTCATATAGCATTTCTTTAATTGGAATATTTCCCTCTCCTGGTATCAGATGGGTGTCTGATCCATTTTCTCCATCAATAATATGCATATGATCCATCTTATTTCCGAGTTTATCAAAATATGCCATAATACTTTCATGCTGTACAAATGGTGGAACAATATCACACATGCCGACTACATATGGATTATCCACTCTTCTAAATAGCTCCACCAAATCATTTGCTCTTGTAAAGAAATTAGATTCATACGGTGTTAAAGCTTCAACTACTAGCTTGATTTCTAGTTTTGCTGCATAATCTCCCAACTCTTGAATATTTTTTTCTAATCTGCTCCACAACTGATCATATGTAGCAAGATATCCGCCGTTTGCAGGACTTGTAAGTACAAATTCCGCACCCATCTCTTTTGCCATTTCAAGAGACAGTTTCAGATAATCAACAGCATCTCTTCTCTGAGCCTCTGAACCAATCATATAATTGTAAGGATAGGCATTATGCTCCGGTGTGTAACCAAGCACCGGCATTTCATACTTTTCAATTAATCGGCGAACTTCATTAATATCTCCCGCTTTCAGATCCGGTGCATATGCATGTGGACGCCCACCCCAAAGCTCGATATAATCGTAACCGTACTCTTTAGCATCCATAAAACAATGCTCCAACGGATTCCTCTGATATCCCGATGTAAACATTCCAACTTTTAACATTATTTCATTCCTCCTTGTTGTGTTTTGTTGGTAAAATTATATAATAATTAAGCACCATTTTCTATTCGCAAGAGGTCTAAAATTCAATTATAAAAAATGTATAAAATCCCATAACCATGTTGTTTGTTATTTCAATTCTATACCAATTATGTTATTCTGCATATTTTATCCTCTTTATTTCCCCTTTATTTTCTCTTATTTTTATGCATTATGCATATAGTGGTATGTTTTTAATTTATGTTTATACCAATTTCATCAGATACACTTATTTTGCTACTTATTTTTTAGTTATCCATCCAATTGCCAATGCTTTGTGCACCATGATAACTTATAAGTGTTCTAATAAATAGTGTGCAATATCTGTTAGAACACTTCGATGACTTTTATTCATTAAGGAACAAGCATTCAGCTTTGATTTTTTTGTTGCTGGATATCTGACCTTTCTAAGGTTCATCTGTTATTTGATGTCGCCTCACTTTTACTCTTAATATCTTTATTTTTCTATATATAAGTTATGTCTTTACAAATATCATTAATCATTAGGAGGTTTAAATAATATGTCTGAATACGCAGATCTTATTTTATTATCAAACTGTATTTTTACAGCCACAGAGGAAATACCTTTCTCTGGATATATTGCTATCAAAAACGACCGGATACTTTCTATCGGAAAAGGATTGGCTCCTACTGAACTAATAGGAACAAACACAAAATATCTTGATTATGGGAACAAAACAATTACGCCTGGATTCTCCGATGTACATTGCTTTTTCACAGGTTATTCTGTAGGATTTGTTGGAATAGACTTATCCGCAGCTACTTCTCAAGAAGATATATTGAATTCAATTAAAGAGTATGCGAAAGGAATTCCTGCAGACAAACCTATTTTGGGACATGGTTGGAACTCCGATACAATCCAACCTAATGGAACAGATTTGTTAGATGAGGCTTTTTCCACTCGCCCTGTTCTTCTGTTTGCAAAAGGCTGCGAAACTTGTTGGATGAATCAAGCTGCTATAAATCGTTATCAGTTTACCCCGGAAACCTGTTATCCGGAGAGTTATGTTCGCTTTTTACCAGACTTACTTGGAGATAAAGACTTTATAATTCCAGAATTTAAGCGCTATATTAAAATGATGAACAGTAAAGGAATCACTTCCATCAAAGAAATGGGATTCGATGATTTCTACGGATTTACTGACATTCTCGCAGAACTAGAATCCGAAAACGCTTTAACTATCCGCGTAAACTTTATGAGCCAACCTGTTGCTGAACCTTTTAATCTCTCATATGGCAAGGAAATGCGTGAAAAATTTAAAGGAGAGTTTGTTCGTTTTTCTGGATATAACCAAATGACCGACGGTTCTATAAGCGAACTTTGCGGTGATTTGAAAAAACCTTATTCCTGCGCAGATACGACTTGTGCACAAGACATTGATTGGGATCTTTTAGCAAACGATACCTTTAAAGCTGATAGCGAAGGATTTCGTTTCTCATTACATGCTCAAGGAGATGCTGCTATTTCAAAAGTATTAGATATTTATGACTCTTGCCAAAAAGATGAAAATGGAAAACTTATAAATCGTCACAGTATTACCGATCTTGAATTCAGTGATCCAACAGACTTGGAGCGTATGGGAAAATTAGGCGTAATTGCTGAAATATACCCTCAAATTCAATCTATCGCAAATCGAAAAGACAAACTTGCCATGATTGAAGAAAAGATTGGTATGGATCGCGGACAGTATTATTGGAACAGACGTAAAATGGCTGACAGCAATGTGTTATTAAGTTGCGGAACTGATCTTCCACTTCTTATTGATGATATCCCAGAATCTATTTATCATGCAGTCGGAGGATACTTCCCTGAAGGTGGAGAGCCATTTAACAAACAAAATATGCTGACTATTCCTGAGTTACTAACTGCATGGAGTGCTGGCGGTGCTTATAATCTATATCAAGAGAAAGAGCTCGGCACACTGGAAAAAGGAAAAAAAGCTGATATTGTCGTATTCGACGGAAATCTATTTGAAACAGCTATTGAAGAAATTCGTTCTCGCAAAGTAGAAGTAACTTTTCTCAACGGACGAATCGTATATAGCCATGAATAAATAAAAAAATATCTCTCTTATCTAAACAATTTATATTCTCTTTAAGAAAGGAATGGAAATATTTATGAAAGAGTCTTATTTTATGGGGATTGATACTGGAACAAACTCTAGTAAAGGTGTATTAATCAATTCTCACGGAGAAATTATAGCAGAACATACAACTGAACATGCAATGACAAATCCTGCCCCAGGTCACTATGAACATGATGCCGACAAAGATTGGTGGGGGGATTTATGTATTATAAGCAATGCATTGATTGAAAAATCTAAAGTTTCACCATCTGACATTAAAGCAATCGGAACAAGTGCACTTGGTGCCGATTGCCTGCCTGTCGACGATCAGTGTCGACCTCTACGCAAAGCTATCCTATATGGTATTGATGCACGTGCAACCGATGAGATAGAACAACTCACAGAAATGTATGGGGAAGAACAGATCCGACAGTGGTACGGACGTCCATTATGCTCCAGTGATGTAATGCCTAAGATTCTTTGGATAAAAAATAAAGAGCCAGATATATATGCAAAAACCCACAAGTTTCTAACAGGATCTAGTTTTATAGCAGCAAAACTTACTGGTAATTATGTAGTCGATCGTTTTTTAGGACTTGCAAGTTTTAATCCACTTTATTTTAATGATGGAACACCAAATCCTGAAACTTGCCTACCAATTTGCCGTCCTGATCAGCTAGCAGAAGTGAAGGAAGCAAATGATATCGCAGGTTATGTAACTGAAACCGCTTCAAAGGAAACGGGTCTTGCAGTTGGTACTCCAGTCATTGTAGGAACAGATGACTCCGGCGCAGAAGCAATCAGCACTGGCGTTGTTGCCCCTGGTAAAATGATGATTCAATTCGGTTCTTCCATTTATATGATTCTCGGGACAAAAGAATTGGTTGATGATGAACGCTTATGGCGTGAAGAATTTATTGTACCAGGACTTTGTGACATATCTGCCGGCACTAATGCTGCAGGCTCTCTTACTAAATGGTATAGAAATACAATTTTCCCAGATGCACTCGAGCTAGAGCAAAATGGTGGTCCTGATGCTTACATCACCATGATGCAAGATTTGGATAAAATTCCTGTTGGAAGCGATGGCCTTATTACACTCCCTTATTTTGCTGGTGAAAGAACTCCAATAAATGATCCTCTTGCAAGGGGAATTCTATTTGGATTAACGCTTGCTCACACGCGTCAGCATATGTACCGAAGTGCTTTGGAATCTGTTGCATACTCAGTAAATCAGCAATTAAAGATCATGCTTGAGCACGATGTTCCTATCGACCAGATTTTTGCCGTAGGTGGTGGTGTTAAAAATGACTTATGGATGCAAATTGTTGCAGATGTTACTGGTAAAGAAATCAGTACCCCTGCCATTACTGTAGGTGCGAGTTTTGGCGATGCTCTAATGGCTGCATCGGGAATCAAATATTCAGGCTTTGAATCTTTCGACAGACTTACAGATTTCATTAAACCTGGAAAAACCTATCATCCTAATAAAGAAAACCATGAAGCATATAAAAAATATCAGAATATTTATGATTCTCTTTATCCTGCTACTGTAAACTTAATGCATTGTTTATCAGACTAATCTTTGTAGATTAGACTTTATAAAGACTATGTGATAATTCTTTCATCAAACAAAAAGTACAGCTGTATGAGTTTTTAATAACTCTTCTGCTGTACTTTTTAAATCTATTATTTTATTCATGAAGCTGAATTGTAAATGAAGTCCTGTCGCTTCTGATAAAAGAGCGGCTATACGCAATCGCTCTACCATTATTGTCCCAGTAATCACAACTCAACATAATTAATGCTACTCCATTTGGAATATCTAATAATTTTTTTATCTTACTCGTTCCATCTATAATCTCCATTGTTTGCTGCATACTGGAAATTTCTATTCCATAAAATGCAAAAATATCTTTTATTGTAAAAACTGATGAGTTCACTACTTCTAACTTCGGCAAAACCTCTTTTGGTACATATATATCTTCAATTGCCAATGGCTCACTATCCAAAGTTATTTGATGTCGTACACAAAAGATTAAATCATCTGGCTCAATATTAAAATAATTTGCATACTTATTTCCTGCTGGTCTATATATTTTTGCCTGCTCCTTTATCGAAACTCTTTTTGTTCCTGAAGACATTACATTAACAAACCCATCATGTTCATCCAGGTTTTCTTCGTATTTATCACCAACAACAAAAACACCTTTTCCCTGAACACGTCTCAAAATTCCTTCATTAACTAATGTATCTACTGCGTTGCGAACAGTCAATCTATTAATACCATAAGTTTCTGCTAATTTATTTTCAGACGGAATTGCTGTTCCTGGAAGGTACTCTCCCTCTTCTATTCGATTTCTAATAATTTCTCTCAATTGAAGATAAATTGGTGTACGATAACTTAATTTTCCGTCTTCACGCTCTTCATTTTCTTCGGTATAGTTCAATTTATTATCCATAAATCTGCCCTGCTTTTCTCATTATTCACTCTCTATTCTGCTAACAAGCTTGAATTTATCTCCTCTAATTAATTGTTTATAATACATAATTATCACTCCTTCTTCATCTTTCACAACTCCAGATGTAAAAAACAAAGGAGAATCCGGTACTATCTCCAACAACGCTGCTTCTTGTTCACTGGCATATGTAACACTAATATGCTCCTCGCCCGAAATCTGCTTTCTATGATATACATTTTTCAAAATTCGACCCATGCTAGTTTTATCAGTATAATACTTTTCGAAATCTGGATATCGTTCACAATCAAGATATGTTGTTTCCAAAAAACATGGAACATCATCTATTTTTCTAAGAAGAATATACTCATAAACCTCTTGTCCGAGCAGAACATGAAGTTTCTTAGAAATCTGTTTAGTTGCTTCAACTTTTCTTACAGAAATGATCTTTTTTGCCAAAATAGATCCCTGCTGTCGAAGTTCTCTTACCATTGAATCTACTCCAACCATGTTTCGATTCTTCTTTCCTACAGATACATAAACTCCCGCTCCGTTAATTCTATATAACACCCCACGACCAACAAGTGTATCTACCGCCTGTCTCAGTGTCGTTCTGCTTACTCCCCACATTTCACACAAATCTCTCTCTGATGGAATTCTTGTATTCGGAGCCAATCGATTTACTACAATAAAATCTTCCAATTTTTCCACAGCCTCAGTTCCCGGTGGTATACGATATTCCATATTCTTATTCTCCTTACCATTGTTTACAGACCACTTTCAAATGTAAGCTAATTCTATCATCTTTTTCTTCGTTTTCCAACCAAAATATATACCAAACTCAAACGATTATGTGTTTTTAATATTCATCAAATAATAGCAAGCTTCTTTTTCTTCTCCGGTACAAGCCCCAAAGCAATATACATCGACTAATATTATCCATAATCATGAAAAACCACACCATTTTTAAATCACGCCCAAACATACCAATATAAATCCATGTCAGGCCTATCCTTATCCCCCACATTGTTAATATTGCAAATATAAATGGCATTTTTGTATCTCCAATACCATGAAATATACCCTCATATATAATTAACGCTGCATACATAGGCTCACTAATCGCTACAATTCTCAGTAATGACACTCCAAGCACAATAACCTGCTCATCCTTCGTAAAGAAACGTATAATCACTTCTGCTCCGCAAAAAAGACCTATGGCCATTGCTGTCATAATAGAAACAGCCACAATAAGTCCTGAACGTACAACCGATTCTAATTCTAATTCGTCTTTTTTCCCCACAGCATTTCCAGCAAGTGTACTGACTGCAGTTTGAATACCATATCCTGGCACATAAAAAGCCTGTTCAATTGTAAGTGCAATCGAATGAGCTGCTACACTTAGTGTTCCAAGTCCCGCTACTAATGCTGAAAATACAACATAACCACATCCCATAACAATTCTCTCTCCAATTAAAGGCAAGGAAACATTCAAACAATTTTTTAACAATTTTCCTTCCGGTTTCATCTTCATTCCTTTTAGTGTCACCAATGGATTTTGCATTGCAACCCAAAAAATAGTAACTCCACCTATCCCTTGACTAATTGCAGTCGCTATAGCGGCACCTCTTACTCCCAATCCAGCTCCCGGAATACTGAGCAACATTCCAAATACTGAAATCGTAGTATGAGAGCTAATTAAAAGCTGATTTAATATAATATTCAAAAAATTCACACCAATATTTATATAAAGAGGTGTTTTCGAATCCTTGTTTGCCCTTAATACATTTCCAAATATAATCAGGCTTCCTCTCAATATCAACGGACAGTTTACTATAAAAAAATACTCACTTGCATCTCTCCATATTTCCTGACTAGCGCCCATCCACATTGGCAACACCGGACTAATTGCTAAAGCAATCACTGTTTCAATCACGCCAAGAACAAAAATAATCCAAATTGCCTGTGCTGAAGTATGATGAGCAGCTTCCAAATCTCCCTGTCCAGTATATTGGGCAATAAACGAAAGCATTCCCATGCTAACAGCAAACAAAATTCCATTTAACAACCAATTTACAGTGGTTGTCAGACCGACAGCAGCACTTGCAATCGCACCAATCTGACCAACCATTGCAGTGTCTACATAAGCTACAATGGTTTGCAGAGCCTGTTCCAGTATTGTCGGTGCTCCTAAATCCCACAATTCATGCATCTTTGAATTCTTCAAGATTATCCTATTTTTTTCTTTCAAATCAGGCATGATTGTCGCCTCCATTTCACTTGTATTAGCTTTCGAATTATATATGATGTTTTATTTTACTACTATTTTTGTTTGTTTTTTTTATCACTTGTCTATTTCAAATTATATCATTGAGGCATATTTATGTCAATTATCACAATCGTATAAACACTGAAGAACAGTACTTCATTTGCATAAAAAAACCGCCCAAATCTCTGACTTCAGTCAATAGAATATGAGCGGTATATATTTTATTTTTCTTCTTGGATAATCACGTTAATTGTACGATGTGCCGGCCCATCAAATTCACAGAAATATATTTCTTGAGCACCACCTCTTACCATTTCACCATCTATCACTGGAAAATGGCAATGATTTCCAGTAAGCATTGCTTTCAAGTGTCCTGTTGGATTTCCTGCTGTACTACCATAATCTCGAAGCATTCTTGCATGGCTATACGGATAATCTTCTGGTATTAATCGTCCCAGGAAATTCTCAATATCACTTTCCAGACATTCTAATGCTTCGTTCACAGTTACACCTGTTGTTGTGTGCTTTGTAAGAACCGTAACGGTTCCATTTTGAACTCCACTTCTTTTTACAATATCCAAAACTTTCGGAGTAATTACTGTATATTCATTATATTCTTTTGTTAATAATGTAATTGATTCAACATACATCTTCTTTACGCCTTTCTATTAGGAATTCCACCTAAGAACTCAATTGCGTTTTCCCCACAAATTAAATCCAAAGTACTTTCACGAAATCCCAGTTCTTTAATTGCATGTGCCATTCTGATTTGCTCAAATCTCGGATTATTACTTCCAAACATTACCTGATGTCTCAAACTCCGATCAATCCATGTCATCGGAACATCTCTTGTCAACATCTGTGTATAAAACTCCTTAGCATTATCAAAATACAATGCGCCAGTATCTGTATATACATTAGTATACTTCAACATCAACATAGCTGTCTCTCTACACCATGGCCATCCAAAATGTGCAAGACAAATTTTTAATTTTGGTCTTGCTGCTGCCAGTTCCTCAAACATTTCTGGGCGACAATATTTTGTTAATGTATCCGGTTCCCATGACATTCCACTATGGAAAATAATTGGTTTTTCATATTTTTCACAAATATCATACAGTGGCATCAATCTTTCATCCGTTGGATAAAAATGCCCTTTACCTGGATGTAATTTCAAACCACTTAATTTTAATTCTGCAAATGCTTTCTCCAATTCTTCAGCCGCATCTTCTGCAAACGGATCAACCCCCGCAAATCCAATAAACTTATCTGGTGCCATGTTAACAAGTTGACTAATTTCCTCATTGCTTACCAGCACTTTTCCACCTTGCTGTGTACGATAATCTTCTGGAAGTAAGCATAAATAATCCAAGCCTGCACATTTCATTTGATTAAAAATATGTTCCAATGGCGCCGTTCCATTTTTATGAATATCTAATGTATTATGTCTTAATTCTTCCAACTCTGAATCTTGATTGATTGGTTCATAAAAAGCTGGATGAACATGCATATCTATAAACATATTTCTCTTCCTTTCTGTATTTTATCAATATCTAATTTCTTTTTCCCATGCTCTACTCTACCCATGGTTCAAATACCTGAACTACCGAAGCCGCTACTTCTGCACCTTTTTTTAAACATTCATCTATACTTTTACCATTCAATATTCCATAAAGAAATCCTGCAATGAAACTATCTCCAGCTCCAACTGTATTGACTACTTCTGCCTTTTCAATACCACCTACATAGAATCTTTCACCATCCCATGCAAGACTACCATCTTCACCGAATGTGACAACAGCAATTTTCATTCCACGACTCACTTTATCTTTTAAAAACTCTTCAATCTTAGCATCCCTTCCTTCATGATAAGAATAAAATCCATAAGTAACATATGGTAAGGTTTCTTCTACTAACGGATGATCCAGTCTATCTGCATAATCAAAAGCAATTGGAATTCCTTTTGCTGCAATCATCGGTAAGGTTTTCTCAGCTTTTCCCCAAAGTGCTGTATGAACGAGATCATGCTCTGCCGCAAATTCAATATCTTCTTCATCAAAAACAATATTCTCCAATACACCTTCTACATAATCGCCATGCACACGGTCTTTTCCATCCATATCCATATAAGTTACTGCTGTGGCACCATCGCCAATTTTTAAATGACTAACGTCTACCCCTTCTTTTTTTAATGTCTCTAACATCCATTTTCCATTTTCATCATTACCTGTTGTACTGATAATCGAAACAGGGATTCCAAGTTTTTGAAGATTCACACCTGTATCAACAACATTCCCTGTTGGATATTTTTTCCCAATACGTTCATAAACATCAATACAATTGTCTCCTATTTCTGCAACTCTCATTTTCATTGTCCTCCTTTTTTTACTTTTTTAATTCTTTTATTCATTGCATTTTTCTACAACTACATCATAGTCATGATTTAACATTTTTGTAATAATTTCTGCTACGGCATCTTGATTGTTGTTCTTCTCTGTTACAAAATCTGCTTCTTTTTTCACATCATCCACTGCATTTGCTACAGCTATTCCTACCGCTGCATGCTGCAACATGTCCAAATCATTATAGTAATTTCCAACAGTTATAATATCTTCTTTACAAATTCCAAGCATATCTGCAAGTAACTGTATTCCATTCCATTTTGACACACCCTTAGCCATAACATCAATGCAGTTCGGCTCCGAACTTACGTAGTATACCTCCGGAATACACTCATCAATATAAGCGGCCACATCGGTCATATCCTGTGTTGCCATAAATCCTTCCAAGCCATACTTCCAATCTGTTTCTTCAAGCGAATTAATTATTTCAGGAATTACACCGACATTCTTTGCATACTCTAGGGTTTCATCTGTCATCTTTGTAACTTGCCAAGTCATACCATTATAAATTTGAAGCTGTATATTCTGCTCAAGACAATGTGTAATTAGCCTTTTACACACGTGTGGAGGAATTAAATCATTATGAAGCACTTTTCTATCCTTGCATCGTAGTATCTTTCCCCCAGTGTTAAGAATCTGATAATCCACAAGCCATTGTTCATCCTTTAATGACCCCATATCACTATCTCTTCTGCCACTTACAAATACAATTTTATGTCCCTCTTGCTGTGCTAGTTTAATTGCTTCTTTGCTTTTTTCCCCTAAACTATAGTCGTCACGTACAGCAGTTCCGTCTATATCCATTGCTAGCAGTTTTCGTCTCATTTTCTTTTCCTTTATCTTGATATTACAATGTTTCTCGATACCTGTAAACAACCTGCATAAATTCCTTTACACGGTTCACATCAACTCGATTTTCAAAGATACCTCCATACTTAAATGTGGTTCCTACAACAGCCGCATCTGCCGTTGTTAATTTTCTTTCAATAGTATCCACACGACATCCTGTATTACACAGCACAACTATTTCAGGATTAGCCTCCTTTACGCTTGCAATTAATGCATCATCTACATCTTGACCAGCTGCATTTGCTGAAATACACAATCCATCCGGTGCTGCTTTCGTAATTGTACTCTTAGCAATCTCTGCTAATGGACGAGTATCTAAATTCCGATCCGATTCTGGGTTAATAAAATATAACATTTTCAAATCTTCTAAAGGGAGTGCGGCTTTTCTTCTTAGTAAACTACTAAAATCATTATTATAAAGTCCACCATCACCCACATACACACCACAAAATGTTCCGCGAACAAATTGCGCTTTTACCGCAGCTGCAAGTTCTAAACATGCTCGCCCATCACTAATTGCGTCTACTCCATATGGTACCTTAATCTCAGATCGTAAATTCCCAATTACATATGCCATTGCCGCAGGAGTCACCATATCCATATTTCGCTGGTAGGGCAAACTAAATTCATTGCTAAAAATAATCCCATCTACACCACCGTCTTGTAGTGCATGTAAGTCTTCACGTGCATGTTCTACCACCTTATCCATATCATTTTCCGACTTGTATAATGGATCCCCTGGTAGTGGATCAATGTGGAGCATTGCAATAATTGGTTTCTTAACTCCAAACATCTTTTCAGTCCATAACATCTCCTTTGCCTCCTAAACAACTTTGTATTTTTTAATACATTCGATATGTATAAATTATATCACTTGTATGAATATTGTCAATATTCTATTTTAATTATCTTATAAAAAAATATCTATAATTTATAAATGTACGGTTTTTAGTTATTTTACACAATCTTATCATATTCTTTTTATTTTTATTGCATACAATTCCAGTTCGCGGTATAATTCACTCATCTAGTACATATACATATTTTATTTTTTTAATACAAATTATGTTATTCCACTTATTTGCGTAGCTACAGACCTTGGAGAGGGTCTATAAACACTACTACTTTATAATATAAGGAGGTCTATCTTATGAGAACACGTGTTAACTACTTCACGGAAAATTCTGTGCGAATTCCTAAAACGGAATTCTCCATGTTAGGTAATGAAATTTTTCTCCTTACCTAATCGTGGCAATTCTTTTAATTCTATTTTTTACTATTAAAAAACAAACAGATAAGGAGATTTTTATTATGGATGCTGTATATGTTGGGTGGTTGTCTATTCTTCCGCCTATGATTGCTATTATTCTTGCATTAATCACAAAAGAGGTTCTATTTTCACTTATAGCAGGTGTTTTATCTGGAACCATTATTTACTCTATCGCTTCTGGTATGAATCCGATTGTTGGTCCCGTTTCTACTGTATTTGACGTTATGATACAAAAAGCTGATATGAATATTATCATTTTCTGTTTTTTGTTGGGCGGATTAGTTTATCTAATCAATGCTTCTGGAGGAGCTCAAGCTTATGGAAAATGGGCATCAAAAATCATTCGTACAAAACGTTCCTCTCTATTACTTACTAGTTTGCTTGGTTGTTTGATTTTTTTAGACGATTATTTCAATTGCTTGACAGTGGGAACAGTTATGAAACCTATAACTGACAGACATCATGTCAGCCGTGCAAAACTTGCTTACATTATTGATGCAACAGCTGCACCCGTCTGTATCATCGCACCTATATCAAGTTGGGCAGCTGCTGTCGGTAGTTATCTTAAAAATACAGGTGCTTTTGACTCTGAATTTAAAGCCTTTATTACGGCTATTCCATACAATTTTTACGCCATTCTTAGCCTTCTTATGGTTTTTCTCCTCTGTGTCTTTTCCTTGGATTTTGGTCCTATGGCAAAACATGAGGTATTAGCTGAAAGAGGTTTCCTCGGCGGACTTGATGAACAAAAAGATTCATTGGCACAGCCAAAATCTGGACGTGTCGCTGATATGATTGTTCCAATTCTTGTACTCATTGTAACTGCAATCCTTGGCATGCTTTACAATGGTGGCTACTGGAGCAATGATCCTTCACTTCACACTATCACCGCTGCTCTAGGAAACTGTGTCGCAGCTCAAGCCCTTGTTTGGGGAAGTTTTGCTGGAATTATTACTGCACTTTTTATGTATATACCGAGAAAAATCATGACATTTAAAGAATTCATGGATAACTTTACAAAAGGCATGCAACAAATGATTACTTCCGGTTGTATACTTATGCTAGCATGGACAATCGGTGGTGTATGTCGCGATTTACTTAGTACACCTGTTTTTGTAAAAACTTTTATAGAAACTACCGGACTTCCAGGTGCTTTGCTTCCTGCACTTGTATTTATACTTGCTGCATTCTTAAGTTTTTCCACCGGAACTTCATGGGGAACTTTTGGTATTTTAATTCCTATTATAATCCCTGTTGCTCAATCAATTTGTCCTGAATTGCTACTCTCTTCTCTTGCTGCAACGTTAGCTGGAAGTGTTTTTGGAGATCATTGTTCTCCAATATCTGATACAACTATTCTCTCTAGTGCTGGTGCTGGTGTAAACCACCTTACCCATGTTTCAACACAGATGATTTACTCTCTGACAGTCGCTGGATGTAGTTTAATCGGATATTTAATTATTGGTATTACAAATGGAAACCTACTACTTTCACTTGGAACGTCTATTTTCATTCTGTGTATTTTTACTTTCATCATGCATCGTCGTTCCAAAACAATATTAAACAAAAAAGATATTTGTTCAACACAACAAGACCCAATGTTATCACTCTAACATAAAGAGAAGTATACATTATCGTTACGTACATCCTTTGTTTTTAGTTTTATATTCTCTAAACAAATTTTTATTTTAATATGTACTAAATAATGAAATATAACCATTGACATTTATATAAGTTATGATATTCTATCATTATAGCGTATCTTATTTTAACTACTTGTATATCAAAAAAATTTATGGAGGTGTTATTATGTCAAATATCACAATGGATCAAGTAGCTGTTATGGGTGTACAATATTTTCATTATACACTCGATTATTATCTTAATTCCATGCATCGTTGTGGAGTTAAAAATCTCGACTTATGGGGAGCATCGCCACATTATTGCAGATTAGATTATCTCACTTCATCTGCCGCCGAACGAAAACTTCGTGAGATCAGAAAAAAAGCTGAAGATTTAGGACTTAAATTTGTAATGTATACGCCAGAAACTTTAGCATATCCCTACAGCTTGAGTGCTCCTGAACAACCTATTCGCGATCGAACAATTGATTACTTTGATATGGCTATTGATGATGCACTTACTTTAGGAACAACTAGGTTATTTATGAATTCTGGTTGTGGTCCTCTCGATATTCCTCGAGAAGATAGTTGGAAGCGTGCAGTTGAAACAATTAGTAAAGTATGTGAAATGGCGCATAAACGTGGAGTTACAATCTTACTTGAACAACTTCAACCATACGAGAGTAATTTGTTGGTCAACTTGCCACAAATGAAAGCTATGTTGGAAGAAGTCAATAGTCCAGCATTAAAGACTTGTGTTGATGTGGTCGCTATGGAAGTAGCGCATGAGAATCTTGAAGATTATTACAAGGTTCTTGGTGAAGATACTATACAGTTTATCCATTTTGCAGATGGCGATCCTTCCGGACATTATATTCTGGGGGATGGTAATTATCCACTAAAAGAATACATCGAAATTCTTGAAAAGCATAACTATACAGGTATTATCGATTTAGAAATAAACGATTCAATATATTGGGATGATCCTCATAGCTCAGTAGAAAGATCTGTTGATTATCTAAAGAAAAATATATTTAAATAAATATTTACTTAATTTAAATATAAGCAAAAGGGGCTGTGAAAAAAGAATAAGTCCCGAAAAAAGAAAGACCAAGAGTTTATAATGTGGAACTCTTGGTCTTTCTTTCTGCCGCCTATACAAAGTTTGCTGTCAATGGTGGTAGAATATATTAACGGAAAGAAGATGGATTTGCAAGTTTTTTTACGTTTTTATACTTGGTTTGAAAACTAATGGAAGAATAATATGATACTGTGATAGAATAAGGAAAATGGTTAAACTATTGTTGAGTGAGTAACAGCAAAAATAAGCATGACTGGAAAGTGTGGTACGGTGCACTACACTTTCCAGTCATGAAGAACACGTAAGCAGGATTAAGAGAGGATACAGATTATGGAAGATTCTTACGTATTACAACTATTAAAACCAAAGTTTAAAGATTTTCATTTGTGTTTCTGCGGATTTGCAGAATGCAAGCCATTACATAGCTATGGACCGGCCGCAAGACCCAATTATATTTTGCATTATGTAATGAAGGGCAAAGGTATCTATCAGGTAGGTGAAACGAAGTATCCGCTGAAAGAAGGACAGGCCTTTCTGATTGAACCGGAAAGCCTCACCTTTTATCAGGCAGATAAAACGGACCCATGGTCTTACCTTTGGGTAGGATTTGGTGGTACGGAGGCACAGAGATTTGTCAGAGATCTCGGACTGAACAGTCGTCAGCTTACATGCGAGTGTGAATATGGAGAAGAACTGAAAGAAATTGTATTTGAAATGCTTCATCATACGTGTTCAACTGCAGAAAATCTTTATTATCTCCAGGGAAAGCTCTATCAGTTTTTCTCAGTACTGGCTCGTGGGATTGAAATTCAGCAATATTCGAATGATACAAAAGAAAGCATACATGTGCAGGAAGCAATTGCCTATATAAAGAATTACTATTCACAGAAAATCACAGTGGAAGATATAGCAAATTATTTAGCACTAAATCGAAGCTATTTATATACAATATTTATGAACAGTCTTGGAATCTCTCCGAAAGATTTTTTGACGGAATTTCGAATTTCCAGAGGAAAGGAGCAGCTCGCACTTACAGATCTGTCTGTGGAGGAAATTGCAGTTTCCTGCGGCTATCGTAATTCCCTTGCTTTCGGTAAAATATTCAAGCAGAAAGTGGGAATAACGCCGACCCAATATCGTAATGACAACAGAAAGGATTCCCGAGAACGATTGATCCGTGCACAAAATGAACTGAAAGAATATAAGAAGCATAAAACAATTTATGTAGGAAACATCGAAAAAGAATAGATAAAATGTTAAAAAAAGCATCTGATACCTAACATTTGAGATATAACTCTTAACAAAAAGGTATAACGGATGCTTTTTTTGTACGCTATACTTGTATCAACAAACATAAGGAACAAGTGCACAGGTTTCTTCACTTAAACAACAAATAAACAAATGAGTGTTAGAGGAGGAGAATCATGGAAAATCAAAAAGAAACTCAGAAAAATCCGCAATATAAATATGCGTCTACAAGAGAAAAATTATGTTTTGGAATTGGGGCAATCGGTAAAGATGCAATTTGCAATTTAGTAGGAGCATTTTTAATGCTTTATTTTACAGATACATTGTATCTGGCACCGGCATTTGTCGGCATACTGTTTTTTGTAGCAAGAATATGGGATGCGATCAATGACCCGATGATGGGAATGATTGTTGACAATACACATACACGTTTTGGTAAATTCAGAATCTGGCTTGTAATCGGAACATTGGTAAATTCAGTTGTATTTGTTTTGTTATTCCACAGTTTTAACCTGTCAGGAACAGCATTGTACGTATATGTATCCATTATGTACATCTTATATGGAATGACTTATACAATCATGGATGTCCCTTACTGGTCATGGCTTCCGAACTTGACAAATGATCCGCACGAACGTGAGAAAGTATCCGTAATTCCAAGATTTTTCGCAAGTCTTGCAGGATTTTCAGTAGCAACATTTGGACTTTACATTATCAATTACCTGAACAAAGTTGCAGGCGAGAGCAATCTCTACGCAGAAAAAGGATATACACTTTTCGCAATCATTATCGCAATTATTTTCATCGTTACAATCGGTATTACTGTATTTAATGTAAAAGAGGAATCAACATTAGGGGTATCATCAGAAAAGACAAGTCTGAAACAGGCATTTCAAGTAATTGTAAAAAATGATCAGCTACTTGCATTTATCGGACTACTTTTGACATTTAACCTTTGTACACAGATTGCAAAAAGCTTTGCTGTATATTATTTCAAATGTGTATGCCATGATGAATATCTGTATTCTATTTTTGGATTTGCGATTATTGCTGAGATGGCAGGACTTTTATGCTTCCCGAAAATCGCAGAAAAAATTAGCCGTGAAAAAGTATACGCCTTTGCATGCGGACTTCCGATTGTTGGATTTGTACTGCTCGGTGCAGCAGGATATGTAGCACCACAGAGCAAAGTGTTAGTTATTGTATGTTGTGCGCTTCTTTTCTTTGGATCAGGTCTTTCACTTGGAGTAACAACATGCTGTATGGCAGATGTTATCGACTATGGAGAAGTGAAATTTGGTGTACGAAATGAAAGTGTAACATGTTCTGCACAGACATTCCTTATGAAGGCAGCTATGGCAGCAGCAGGTGGATTAACAGGAATTGGGCTTCAGATTGTAGGATACAACGCAAAAGCGGTAACGCAGAGTGTATCAACAGTAATGGGTATTCGCGTATTAATGATTGTAATTCCAATTATTCTTGCACTTGCAAGCTTTGCTATTTACAAAAAATATTACACTTTAAAAGGTGAGAAGATGGAAGAAATCACAAGAAAAGTAAATGAAATGCATGCGAAAAAGCTGACAGCTTAAGAGACAACAATTCAATTGTAAAAGAGGTAGTATATGAGACAGATTATTTTTCACAAGGAAACAAAAACTTTTCATTTATACAATGAAAAAATCAGTTATATCTTATGTGTATTAAAAAATGGACATCTGGGACAATTATATTTTGGAAAACGACTTCATGATAAAGCAGATTTTTCTTATCTGGTTGAAAAATGTGGACGCCCAATGACATCATATATATATGAATGGGATCGTACTTTTTCATTGGAACATATCCGACAGGAATATCCTGTTTACGGTACGACAGACTACAGACATCCGGCAATTGAATTGTTGCAGGAAAATGGCAGCAGAATCAGTGAGTTCCAATATGACAGCTATGAGATTATTGCCGGAAAACCGAAACTCTCCGGATTGCCGGCAACGTACACAGAGTCCGAGGAGGAAGCGCAAACATTGCGCATCTTCCTGAAAGACGCTTTGACTGGTGCAAAACTGGCGCTTTTATATACAATTTTTGATGAATACAGTGCAATTGCAAGAAGTGCGTATATTGAAAATACAGGTGTGAAAAATCTGCATGTATTAAATATGATGAGCTTAAGCCTGGATCTTCCAGATAAGGATTATGAATGGATGCAGTTGTCTGGTGCATGGTCCAGAGAACGCTACATTAAAAATCGAACATTGGAGCAGGGCATAACAGCTATTGACAGTATGCGTGGGAATTCTTCTCACGAACATAATCCATTCCTTACTTTAAAGCGTCACAACACAGATGAAAATGTAGGAGAAGCAATCGGAATAAGCCTTGTATATAGTGGAAATTTCCGTATACAGGCAGAAGTAGATACACATGATGTAACACGAATTACAGCTGGGATCAATCCGGAGGGGTTTGATTGGAAATTAGAACCGGGAGAAAGCTTTCAGACACCGGAAGCAGTTCTGGTTTACAGTGAAAATGGATTAAATGGCATGAGTCAGACATTCCAGAAGCTGTATGCTAAGAGACTCGCAAGAGGGTATTGGCGCGATAAGACAAGACCGATTTTAAATAACAACTGGGAAGCAACTTATTTTGACTTTACAGAAGATCGCCTTGTAGAGATTGCAAGGAAAGCAAAAGAATGTGGAGTAGAACTGTTTGTCTTAGATGACGGATGGTTTGGTGCAAGAAGAAATGACAGAGCCGGTCTTGGCGATTGGGTGGCAAATGAAGAGCTTCTGCCAAATGGCATCAAAGGCCTATCAGAAAGAATCGAAGCACTTGGATTAAAATTCGGTCTTTGGTTTGAGCCGGAGATGGTAAATAAAGACTCTGATCTTTATCGAGCACATCCGGACTGGATCTTACAGACACCGGGAAGAAATACATCACACGGCAGATACCAGTATGTACTCGATTTTGCAAGAAAAGAAGTAGTAGATCATATTTACGGAATGATGGCAAAGTTATTATCAGAGTCGAAAATCTCATATATTAAATGGGATATGAACCGAAGCATTACAGAATGCTACAGCAGCAAACTTCCTTCAGACAGACAGGGTGAAGTGTTCCATCGTTATATTTTAGGTGTATATGATCTATATGAGCGTTTGACAAATGAGTTTCCAGAAGTATTATTTGAATCCTGCGCCAGCGGTGGCGGAAGATTTGACCCGGGAATGCTGTATTATGCACCGCAGGGATGGACAAGCGATGATTCGGATGCAATTGAGCGTTTGAAGATTCAGTACGGAACTTCTATGTGTTATCCGCTCAGCAGTATGGGAAGCCATGTATCTGTTGTTCCGAATCACCAGGTATTTCGCAATACCCCATTACATACAAGAGCGAATGTAGCATATTTTGGAACTTTTGGATACGAACTGGATCTCAACAAATTGACAGAAGAAGAGATCAAAGAAGTAAAAGAACAGATTACATTTATGAAAGAATACAGAGAAGTGTTACAGTTTGGAACATTTTATCGTTTGAAAAGTCCATTCGAAGGAAATGAGACGGTATGGATGGTGACAAATGAAGACCGCACACTTGCAATCGTAGGCTACTATCGTGTTTTAAATGGAGTAAATCAGCCGTATAGCCGTGTCAGATTACAGGGATTGAACCCGGATATGGTTTATGAAAATGTATGGAACCATACAGAAAATTACGGAGATGAATTAATGAATTATGGATTGATCACATCCGATGTGACAGCTGGTGAAGTGCCTGGGAATGTGACTCCTTGTACCGATTTTGAATCTAGAATATATATGCTGAAAGGCAAAAAAGTTCAGGAGGTAAGATAGAGCATGACGAAGACAAAAAGAATCAGCGGAATGATACTGGGAATATTGTTCATAGGATTATGTGTATCTTTCTTACGACTTTCACAATTTGGTGTGGATCCGTTCAGTGCGATGAATCTTGGAATCAGTGGGTTTATCGGATGGAGTTTTGGAACGTGGCAACTGCTTGTCAATGCGATCATTCTTGTAGTTGTATTCTTTCAGGCAAGAACCTGCATTGGTGCGGGTACCATTATCAATATGGTATTTGTCGGATATATTGCAGATTTTATCTGTTATGTAGCAAATGATGTAGTGCAGATTCAGATGAATCTGCCACTGCGTATCCTTGCACTGCTTCTTGCTCAGCTGATGGCATCCATGGGAGTGGCATTATATATGGTTGCAGATATGGGAATTGCCCCATATGACAGTGTCGCAATTATAATCGAGAAACTGACACATCAAAAAATCCCTTTCCATAAAGCAAGGATTCTTTCGGATGTTGTTGTCGTAATTATCGGAATTATATTTGCCACTGCATCTGGGGCAGGTATCTGGTCGGTAGTAGGAATTGGTACAATTATAAATGCCTGCTTCAATGGTCCATTAATTCAATTTTTTAAAACAAAACTGGAAACATTTTACCTATAAAATTTACGGATTACAATTCTTACAAGGCTCATATCCAGAACGGATGCGGGCCTTTTTTATTTCTCAGCCAATCGGCCGAATCTCTGATAATCATATTTTTCTATCATTTGGGTATATATTCTTTTAGCTTTTGTTAAACCTATCTCCAGAAATCTGTTTTTTGACTAAGCCCGATGTCTGCGCTTTTAAAAACAGGGTTAATTCCTTTCTTTAACTGTGCTTCATAATCTTGAACCGATTTAAATGCAATCTCTGATAAAATCAGGATAACCGGAATGTTAATGAGCGCCATAACCCCCATCAATACATCAGAAAGATCCCACAAAAGAGACATCTCCATTCCTGCTCCCAGAAAGATTGCAAGTGCCGATACCAGTCTGAAGCCTTTCATAAAAGCTTTTCCCGGCTGTTTTTTGTGAATGTATATTAAAAGATTGTCACAATAAAAACAGTTTCCGAGCAGAGTTGTAAATGCAAAAAATACCATCGCAACTGTAATAAAGACCGGACCGAAAGAACCAAGTGATTCCTGCAGAGATGCCTGCACCCATGGTGCTCCCTGCAATTCTTTTGCCGGGTCAATCCCAGATGACATACACATCATTGCTGTTGCTGTACAAAGCAACAAAGTATCAATAAATACAGATAACATCTGTACCAGCCCCTGTTTTACCGGATGGCTGACATTTGCTGAAGCAGATGCATTCGGAGCAGAACCGATACCTGCCTCATTGGAATAGAGTCCCCGGCGGATTCCCTGCATCATGGCTGAACCGGAAAATGCTCCGAAAATTGCTCTAAAATCAAATGCTTCTTCAAAAATGCGCACAAACATTGCCGGCACATTCTGAATATTAATAATTACTACCAAAAGTGAAATTCCGATATACGCAATCCCCATTACTGGCACAACCCTTGACGTTACTTTTACGATACGTGAGCCGCCGCCAAGCAGACACCATCCTGTCAGCACTGCCAAAATTCCACCGATGATCCATGGACTCATCTCTGCATTATAAAAAGAAAATACTGAAAATGTAGACTGCAGATTATAAGATGCCAGCATATTAAATCCAAATGCGTAGGTTAAAATCATTGCAACGCAGAAAACAATTGCCAGCGGGCGACAATGAAGTGCCGCTTCAATATAGTACGCCGGCCCTCCATAGCAGCTTCCGTCTTCCCCTTTTTTCTTATAAATCTGTGCCAATGTACTCTCGATCAGAGCAGATGCACTTCCGATGATCGCAATCACCCACATCCAGAATACAGAACCAAATCCCCCTATACAAATTGCCGATGAAACCCCGACAATATTTCCCGTTCCCACGCGGGATGCTGTTGAAACCATAAGTGCCTGAAAAGAGGAAATCGCCTCTTTATCCTCTGGCTTTTCCATTACGGATCCACAAGCTCTCTTAAATAATCTTACCTGTGGAAATCTTGTACGGACTGTAAAATACACTCCCGCACCAATCAGTATAATAACCAGTAGTTTGCTATACATAAAAGAACTTATTGTACTAATAATCGTTTGAAACATACCTTCTTCCCTTTCCATATTTTTTGTCAATATATTAACGGAAAGAAGATGGATTTGCAAGCTTTTACACCAAATAAGTGTGATTTCATTTCGTCCCTTTCTTGAGAAGATGGATGTGATTGTTGTAAACGGTGAACCAAAGTCGAATAAAAGCGGCGGATCTGCGACAGAAGACATTTTAAATAATCCAGATTATGCTTCACTAAAAGCAACAATTATCTTAACATTCCCCAAATGCACTCCAGTAATGTTAGTGCAAGGATAATGTTAATAACACGGAAATGCCGCAGATAAAACTTCTGATTTATTCTTACAAATTTTGATTTGCCATTTCACTTATCTGCTCGATTGGAATAACCGTTTGATCCGTCATGATTATGCTATGCTCGTATTCGTCTATCTTTTTTACAATACCTACACACGTAACATAGGATCCGCCGGCCTTTTTTGCATCGGGAACAAAATAAGTTATCGATACTTTCTGTTCTATACCGATATTATTTCTGATTATATTGATTTTTTCGTTCAGCTGAGCAATCACTTCCTCGCTCAGTTCCAATCTCTCATCGGTTAATCTTGCCGTTTCCTTTATCGCAGCATCATGTCCAGTCAGGGCTGCAAAAGGAGCAAATTGCGCTGCCCGATCCTGAAGTGGCATTTGCGGATGATTCTTAGAGACCGGATGTGGTAAATTGATAATATCGTCATAAGAATTATTTTTCATCCTCTTCCAACTCCTTTACGCCTTATGTCCGCCAATCTGTTCATTTCTGTCCTTGGCGGTTGCACCTTCCTGAAGATTCATTCCCTTCAGTACAGCGTTTTTTCCAAATTTCTTTTTGATACTAAGCATTACTTCCTGCATACGTTTTTCGCGATCCAGCGCGGCTTCTTCCTCTTCCTTCTTTTTCCTTTGTGCCTCATAATCCGTAAAAAGATCCAGCTGCTCATACACTTCTTCTTTCTTTACCGAACTTTCATCCACAAGCCTGTTCGCCGTGATATTGATTCTTCTAACAAGCAGGTTTCTGTCAACGATTCTGTCATATAGATCTATTACTGCATCCATTATCAGTTTTGTTGAGGAAGTCTGCCGTTTCAGATTGGTCGTTCCATGTGCATGTTTCGGGATTCTTCTTCCATAATGATCGATTGTAACCTCTCCATGATACTGTTTTTTCCTATCGGCATTATTCAGATTCTCAATATCATAACCAACTGTCAACACGATCTGGTCTGTGACAAGCTTCTTATCCACCAAATCCAAAACCATCTGGTCCGTCATCTCTTTGACGACTAATTTTGCTTTTTCAA